>Ga0209211_10002728_pt1 | contig 29885 bp, 26 predicted proteins | sample RifGroA2_FD_183992 | JGI IMG/M metagenome (GOLD analysis project Ga0209211, IMG submission 183992) | Groundwater microbial communities from Rifle, Colorado, USA - Groundwater A2 (SPAdes) (version 2) | ecosystem: Environmental > Aquatic > Deep subsurface > Groundwater | place: Rifle, Colorado...
TACTGGGAATGGTGCCGTCGCGCCTTTTGGCCCTGGAAGTTTTCGCTCTGGTTTGCGGCCTTCTGGCGGTGTCCGGTCTGATTTTTCTTTGCATCCGTCGCCTAACGAGTGATCGAGTTTTTGCCGTGACAACCAAATTGGACTTTGTGGTTCTGGTTCTTCTGTTGTTGCAGTGCTTGTCGGGAGTTTTGATTGCCGTTTTCTATCGTTGGGGGGCCAGTTGGTATGCGGGAACTCTCGTTCCTTATCTTTGGTCATTACTGACTTTGAAACCTGATTCAACCTACGTGGTCAAGCTGCCCCATCTGATTCAGCTTCATGTCATGATGGCCTTCTTAATTATTGGCCTGATTCCTTTCACCCGACTGATTCATTTGTTTTCTATTCCTTTTTCGTACCTCTGCCGCCCGCTTCAAGTGGTAGTTTGGAATCGCAAAAAATAAAAATTCGACTCGCTCCAACCTAGCATTACGAATTCTCACTCGCCTGATTGTCTTTTGCTTTATGGGCGATGGTGAAAAATCATTTCCAAACAACGCCCACAATCTAAAATCTATCATGGTATTTTTGACATGAATCAAATATTCGAGAAGAGTGAAAAGCAAAAAGATTCGGCCAACTTAAAAGAAGTTGAGCTGGGGAGTGAATTTCCCTGGAACGATGAAATTGCCACGTGCCTTCGCGACAACTCAGATTCCATTAATATTGCCCACGTCGCCCTTGAAGGTCGCGATGAAAAAACACAGGCCAACAAGGTCGCTCTGCGCTTTATCGGAAAATCATGGCCGGAGAATCAAAATGATCTCAGAGAAATAACTTATCTGGAACTTAAGCGGCAGTGTCGACGTTTCGCCCACGCCTTAAAAAAAATGGGACATCATAAAGGCGAGGTACTCTTTTCTCTCAGTCCGCGTACCCCAGAGGCCTATATTACGGCGCTCGGGACAATGGGGGCAGGGCTTGTCTTCTCGCCGTTGTTCTCCGCCTTTGGCCCTGAGCCAGTCAAGGCAAGAATCTCCAAGGGGAATGGCAAAATCCTTTTCACTCTGGCATCCATCTACCATAAGAAAATTGCTCCCATCAGGGAACAGCTTGTATCGCTTGAAAGCCTGATCATTCTCGATGACGATGGCAGTGCCGCGAAAATTCCCAACTGCCACGATTTTAAAAAGTTATTGGCCGAAGCCGATGAAGCTGTTTTATTCGAGAAAACTCAACCGGAAGACCTGGCCCTTTTGCACTTCACAAGCGGGACGACAGGGCAACCGAAGGGGGCTATGCATGTGCATCAGGCCGTGGTTTACCACAAGCTCTCGGGGAAGTGGGCGCTGGATTTGAAAGCGGACGATGTCTTTTGGTGTACGGCCGATCCAGGCTGGGTGACTGGAACCTCGTATGGAATTATTTCCCCTCTGTGTAATGGGGTAACAATGATTGTTGATGAGGCGGATTTTGAGGCCAAGCGCTGGTATGAAATTTTGCAAAAATTTAAAGTTACAGTTTGGTATACGGCCCCGACCGGCCTGCGCATGTTGATGAAAGTAGGCGAGGAATTAGCGACCAAATATGATTTATCCTCAGTCCGCTTTGCCGCCAGCGTGGGTGAGGCGCTGAACCCCGAGGTGGTTCTTTGGGCGAAAAAAAATCTCAATATTCTCCTGCATGACAATTGGTGGCAAACCGAAACCGGGGGCATTATGGTGTCGAATTATGCCGGCATGGATGTCAGAGCTGGCTCCATGGGTAAGCCAGTTCCGGGAATCGAGTTATCCTTGGTCAAAAACCAAGATGGCAAGATCGAAGAGATACAAGAAGCGGAAGCGCCGGGAGAGCTAGCGCTGAAAAAAGGATGGCCTAGTATGTTTCGGGGCTACCTTGGCGATGAGGCAAGATATGCCAAATGCTTTGTCGACGGTTGGTATTTGTCTGGTGATCTTGCGCGCAAAGATCAAGACGGATATTTCTGGTTTGTCGGGCGTAGTGATGATGTGATCAAAAGTTCCGGACATCTCATCGGCCCCTTTGAAGTTGAAAGTGCCCTTATGGAACACCCTCAGGTCCTTGAGGCCGCTGTCATCGGCCTCCCTGATCCCGTCATAGGAGAGAAGGTCAAGGCCTTTGTTGTTCTAAGAAAAAACTTCGTCGCTTCAGAGGAACGGCAACTTGAAATTATGGCGTATGCCAGAAAACGTCTTGGCGTTGCCATTGCACCAAGAGAAATATCGTTCATCAATTCACTTCCAAAAACCAAAAGTGGAAAAATCATGAGGCGTCTATTGAAAGCAAGGGAGCTGGGGTTGGATGAAGGGGACCTCTCAACCATGGAGAAAGACTGATGGACACCAGTATGCAGATGAAGATGCTCATGGACATGCGTCGGGTAAGAAAAATGGAAGAGGTCTGTGCAGAGCTTTATACAAAAGAAAAGATCAGAGGTTTTTTGCATCTCTACATTGGACAGGAAGCCGTGGCCGCAGGTGTGATCAATCTGCTCAATGCCAAAGACAATGTAATTGCCACGTATCGCGAACATGCCCATGCGCTTCTTAAAGGCATAAGCAGTAGGGCCATCATGGCAGAGCTTTTTGGTAGAATTGACGGTTGTAGCAAAGGGCGAGGCGGATCAATGCACCTTTACTCTGTGGAAAATCGCTTCTTTGGGGGCGGGGCGATCGTGGCATCCGGCGTTCCCCAATCCCTCGGTCTGGCGATGGCCTCAAAAAGGTTAAAAGAAAGACGGCGTACCGTTTGCTTCTTTGGCGAGGGTGCCATGGCCGAAGGTGTTTTTCATGAGTCAATGAACATAGCGAGTCTTTGGCATCTTCCCGTGCTCTTTTGCTGTGAGAATAATCTCTACGCCATGGGAACCTCTCTGATGCGCTCACAATCGCAAACTGATTTAGTGAAACGTGCACAGGTCTATGTCATGGAGGCGAATCGCGTGGATGGGATGAACATTTTCGATGTGGTGGAAAAAACCAAACAGGCCTTGGAGTATATCGATCGGGAATCCAAGCCATTTTTTTTGGAATTTCAAACGTACAGATTTCGACCGCATTCGATGTATGACCCGGAAAAATATCGCGGTAAGGCAGAAGTTGAGAAGTGGAAAACGCGTTGTCCTATTGAAGCTCTGGAGAAAAAAATGAAAGAGCAAAATATATTATCCGATGAGCAATTGAGGGATATGGATAGGCAGATTGACCAAGAATTGAGGGATGCGGTTATTTTCGCCGACTCCAGCGCTTTGGAAATTTCCTCTGATTTAGAAAAGGATGTCTTTGCCCCCATGAAGGATCAAGCGTATGAAACTCACCTATAGAGATGCCCTAAGACAAGGACTTAAAGAAGTCTTGCTCAAGAATGAAAATACCTTTCTGATCGGCGAGGATGTTGGCGCGTACGGGGGGACCTACGCCGTTTCCATGGATTTTTGGCAGGAACTTGGTCCTGAAAAAATAATGGATGCGCCTCTTTCCGAAGCCGCTTTTACCGGACTTGCTATCGGTGCGGCCCTTGGTGGTTTGAAACCAATCGTGGAAATCATGACGGTCAATTTTAGTCTCTTGGCGATGGATCAGATCATCAATTCTGCCGCCTTTATGCGATATATGTCTGGCGGGCAGATCACAATTCCCCTGATCATCCGCATGACGACAGGGGGGGGCAGGCAACTCGGTGCCCAGCATTCAAATTCCTATGAAGGCTGGCTCGCCCACATTCCCGGTTTAAAAATTCTGGTGCCAGGTACAGTGGAAGATGCCAGATACATGTTAAGATTTGCCATTCTTGATCCCAACCCCGTGCTCATCTTTGAGCATGCCTTACTTTTTAATATGCAGGAAGATTTTAAGGACATTCCGAAGGATTTTTCTCCCTATCAGGCAAAATTGAGAAAGAGCGGAAAAGCGCTTTCTTTAATTTCCTATGGTGGAATGTTGCATAAATGTCTCGAGGCCGCGGAAGAAATGCTAAAGTTTGGGCAGGAAGTGGAAGTCATCGATCTGCGCTGCCTGCGTCCTTTGGATGAGAAAACTATTTTTGACTCAATTCAGAAAACCCATCGAGCTTTAATTGTCGAAGAAGATTGGAAGTCGGGAAGCTTTTCGGCCGAAATTTCGGCCCGCATTATGGAAAACTGTTTTTCCGATCTTGCTGTCCCTGTTCAAAGGTTGTGCAGAAAGGAAGTGCCGGCGGCCTATGCAAAACACCTTGAGGAGTCTGCCATCCCTCAAACAAAAGATATCGTCCACAAGCTTCAGGAGATGCTCACATGAAATACGAATTTACCATGCCCTCACTCGGTGCCGAAATGGATGAAGGCAAACTCATGCAGTGGAAAATCCACCCGGGCGATACGGTAACGAAAGGTCAAGTGGTGGCCCAGGTTGAAACCACAAAGGCGGTGGTGGATATAGAAAGTTTCCGATCCGGCAAGGTTTTGGAGCTTTTGGCCAAGGAAGGAGAGGTGGTTGCCGTCAATCACCCCCTGGCAATTTTTGAAATCGATGAGGATCAGGAAATAGTCACGGGCGGTATAAAAATGGATAGCCCTGCGAAGGAAGCAGAAAAGAACACCCCCGAATTCCAAGGCGTCAATTTGCGTGAGGCCATAGGTAAGGCCATGGCAAGATCAAAAAAAGAGATACCTCATTATTATCTCAAACGACGAGTGTCGCTCGATCTTCTCATGAGTTGGCTGGATAAAAAAAACGCCTTATTATCGGCCGAAGATAGACTTCTCATCCCCGCCGTTTTACAGCGGGCCATCTGTCTAGCCCTTGCCAAGTACCCTGAAATGAATGGTCATTATCGCGACGGAAAATATGTTCCTTCATCGGATGTAAATATGGGGACCGCTATTGCACTTAAAGATGGTGCAGTCATGGTTCCGGCGATCATGCAGTCCCAGAAAATGTCGCACTCTGAATTCAACCGTGCCTATCAAGATTTGGTGGTTCGAACCAGGCAGGGAAGTTTAAAAAATTCCGAATTGATCGAAGGCACGGTCACCGTTACCAATATTGGCGATCTCGGCAGTGATGAGGTTTATGGAATTATCTTTCCTCCTCAGGTCGCCATCATCGGGTTTGGGCGGATTCGAAAAGAAGCGATCGTGGCCGACGAGCAGACGCGCCCGGGTTTTGTGATTGATCTGACTCTCTCTGCCGATCATCGGGTGAGTGACGGTTTGCTAGGGGCCAGATTCTTAAATGAGATCGATAAAAAAGTAAATGACCCGGAATCACTCTAGAAAATCGAGGCGTCAATGGAAAAAGATAAGGTTAAAGAGGTTCTCAAGGACATTTTTCATCAAGTCGCGCCGGAAGTCGCGTTTGACGGCATCAATATGAGTTTGCCGCTTAGGGATCAAGTCGAGATTGATTCTTTCGACTTCTACAACATCATTGTCATGCTTCAAAAAAAAATTAACGTCGTGGTTCCTGATTCAAAATTATCGGAGCTAAAAAATCTCAGCCAACTGATCGATTTTATCAGCGCAAAAGCGGGGGAGTTAAAATGAAATACATCAAATGGTTTGATGAGGTTTCTCACAAGGACCTCGCACTGGTAGGTGGAAAAATCGCTTCGCTGGGAGAAATGGTTCAGCAGTTTCGCGCCAAGGAGATAAAGATCCCCAACGGCTTCGCGATCACGACCCATGCCTATCAGCACTATATAAAAGAAAATCGGCTTGCGCAGGTGATCGTCGATCTTTTAGGTTCCTCCAAACACCTCAATAAAGAAGTTTTGGCTGAGAGAAGTGAAAAAATTCGCAGCGCTTTGATGAATGGCAAGTTACCACCTGATCTTGAGAGTGAAATTCTGGAGGGCTTTCGACAACTCAAAGATAAAGAAGGGGCCCACATTAGCGTGGCGGTTCGAAGCAGCGCGACCGCCGAGGACCTGCCCGATGCCAGCTTTGCCGGGCAACAGGAATCCTACCTCAATATCAGAACTGAAACTGATCTGCTGGAAAAGTGCCGCTATTGTTTTGCTTCTTTATACACCGATCGGGCGGTCTCTTATCGCCAGGATAAAAATATTTCGCAAACGCAGATTTCTCTTTCTGTTTGCATTCAAATGATGGTGCGCTCCGACCTGGCCTCCTCCGGCGTGCTCTTTACCCTTGAGACCGAATCGGGTTTCAAAGACGCCATTCTGATCAACGCTTCATGGGGGCTGGGGGAGAATATTGTAAAAGGGATCGTTAATCCTGATGAATATGTGGTTTTTAAACCGACTCTTAGAGAAGGCCGCCGGGCCCTTTTAAATAAAAAGCGCGGTGGCAAGGAATTCAAGCTAATTTACGATCGAGCGGCGGGAAAATCTCTGCGTAACGTGGCGACCACGGTGAAAGAGCAAACAGAGTATTGTCTGAGTGATGAGGAGATTTTGAAGCTATCCCACCAGTCCCTTATCATTGAAGACCACTATAGTCATCTCAAGGGAGCGCCAGTTCCTATGGACATTGAATGGGGAAAGGATGGAATTACCGGTGAGCTTTATATCCTTCAGGCCAGACCTGAAACCGTACACTCACAGGCGAAGGGAGCCTTTTTGGATCTTTATACTTTAAAGGGCACGGGCCCGACACTACTCACGGGGGACAGCATCGGACAGAAAGTTGGTCAAGGCAAAGTCCGGATTATTCATAGCCTGAACGATCTCCTGGCCTTTCAGCAAGGTGAGGTTCTCGTCTCAGAGAAAACAGAGCCGGACTGGGAACCATACATGAAAAAATCCGCCGCGATTATTACCGATAAGGGAGGGCGGACCTGTCACGCCGCCATTGTGGGGCGCGAGCTGGGCATTCCTGCAATCGTGGGAACCGTTAAGGGGACGTCTCTGTTAAAAACTGGCCAGGAGGTCACCGTCTCTTGCATCAGTGGTGATGAGGGTTTTGTTTATGAAGGACTCATTCCTTACGAGCACAAGACGCTGGCGGTGGATAAAATCCCCCGACCAAAAACCAAGATAATGTTAAATATCGCAAACCCCCATACGGCCTTTAAAACTTCTTTTCTACCCAATGATGGAGTGGGTCTGGCGCGGATGGAATTTATCATCAATAACACTATCAAGATTCATCCCATGGCCTTAATTCATTTTGATGTTATTTCAAAAACTGAGGTAGGGGCGAAGATTGAAAAAATCACCGCTGGGTATGAGGATAAAAAGCAGTTTTTTGTCGATCAGCTGGCCTCAGGCATCGCCACCATCACCGCCGCCTTTTATCCTAAAGATGTCATCGTCCGCCTTAGCGATTTTAAAAGTAATGAGTATGCACATCTGCTGGGCGGTGAGGTTTTTGAGGAAAAAGAGGAGAATCCCATGATCGGGTTTCGCGGGGCCGCCCGATATTATCATGAGCGTTTCGCCCAGGCGTTTAGCTTAGAATGCCTGGCGCTTCAAAAGGTACGAGCGGAGATGGGACTCACCAATCTGAAGGTCATGGTTCCTTTTTGTCGCACGGTCGATGAGGGCAAAAGAGTCCTGCAAGAAATGCGAAAGTATGGTTTAGAGCAGCACCAAAAGGGTCTGGAGGTCTATGTCATGTGCGAGATCCCCAGCAACGCCATCTTGGCCGAGCAGTTTGCTGAAATCTTTGATGGTTTTTCCATTGGCTCGAATGATCTAACCCAGCTGACTTTGGGGGTGGACCGGGACAGTGAAATTCTCTCCTATCTTTTCGACGAGAATGATCCTGCGGTCCTTCAAATGATCCAGATGGCCATCAAAGGGGCGCATAAAAAGGGCAAAAAAATTGGCCTATGCGGACAAAGACCAAGCGACGATCCAACCTTTGCTCGTTTCTTAATCGAGCAGGGCATTGATAGTATTTCACTGAATTCCGATGCCGTTTTGAAAATCACGGAAGTCGTTAATGCGATTGAGGGCAAACACTAAACTTCCTTTGGTGGTGTTTAGGTGCTGATATTCCGAGACTGAAACCAAAGAGATTGAAAAATTGGTTACTTATACTTTCTTTGAAATCCCGCCAATTGCATGCAGGAGAAAATGCGTATCACCTCTGATGCTGATTACTAAGTTGTTTCCAGAAATTACCAAACTTTCTTTCATGAGTGAGAGGAGGAGGGGCGAATTCTTTGGCGCTAGAAAAACCAGTGGTCAGATGGAACCACTCATTTAAGATTTACCGAAGAGGAATTGTTGGAACACCTGATCTCCCTTATCCCGCCTCCGCGCATTAATCTCATCCGCTATCATGGAGTTTTTCGCCCAGACACCGAGAGCGAAGTCTATCGATCCCGCAAAAAAAATCGAAGCGTCGGACCCTTCGAGATACAGAGCGGGTCGAATATCGCACCCCCTGGGCGGTTCTTGTGAAACGCGTCTTTAAAAGTGAAGTTCTGCAATGCATCAGGATCTATACGATAAAAAACTTCCAAAATTTTCCTTGATGTTTGCCTTTCTGATGATGGGGGTTAATTTATGATATTACGGGTACAAGGAAAATCGACCAGCTCAGAGAAAGTATCAACGATCTGATTCAAGAAGTTGAGAAGGAAACGATGGCGATGGCGAAGAAGTAAAGAGGATGACTCATCATTCAAGAAAAGAGCCCATTATAAAATTCTTGGACAGCAATGACGGCATCTGCGCGAACTGTGGCCTCATTAACATCTGAGTGATCTCTACAGAACTGAAGTGAATAAGCCGCTGGGCCTTGGTCTGTTGGTCTCTCAAAGTTAGCTTTCAATTCTTTCAAGGCCGTGTTGATGTAGCCTTTGTTGATTTCATTCCCAAACTTTGCCTTAACCTGAGCTGCGGCCGTCTTACTGCCGCCTGCATCGTTGTGGAGCAGGACAAAGGCCAGATCATGCCAATCTTTTGGTTTTCTTCTTGAATGGGCCGCTGCCGTTTTAGCAAGAAGAAATCCGGCCAGGCCTGCGACGTTCACATTTACTTTTAACCTTTGATCACCGACTTTGGCATGCATCGTCTGGATGGTAAACTCACGAGACGCATATCCTGTCCCACGCAAATTGGCGGCACCTAATTGCTCACAATCCTTAAAGCGAAGGGTGGAATTCGATGGCGTATCTTCTTGATCGGAAAGAAGTTCAAATTTAACAAGGGCCATACCACCGCCGGCACTTTTTGTTTTCCAACGCCATATCCGCTCACTCTCGGGAGTAAACTCGGCATTTTTTAAGGCCAGCTCTAATCTTTTGGTTTGGACAGACCCACTCGAAATTTCAAGATCAACTTGCACATCAATATCACTCGTTCCGGCATGAAGCTGGCCAGAAGAGGCGCAAAGTAATTCTGGAACAAGACCACCAAGAACGACAAACTCAGGCGTTCCTCCATAGTGATGAACAACGCGAACCAAGGCCGCTTCCGCCATGGTTCGCGCGAGGCGTGATCGTTCTAGTTCATCGGCCAAGCATGACCTCCTTGAGATGTTCTGCCGCTTCTTCCCCTCTTACACCAGTTTGCCGAAGGTCTGTATAAACTCTAGGCCAGGGCGCAAAGACAAGGCCTTCTTTTTTGATTGTGAGATCATCACTGATTTTGCCAGAGGTGGTTTTCAAAATCAGTCTCCCACCCTCAATTGGTCTTAAATCGACTAAACGTGCCGCCGCCTCTAGTTCGGCAATAGTCCCTGCATTGAGATAGACTTCGTAGGTGCTGACTTGAGTAGGATAGGGGCCAAAACGTAGGATGCCAGCTCACCCGTCACTGCGCACTTTAGTTTCTCCTGGGTCCATTTCTTGCAAATTTTTGCAAGTTCTTTTGCCGGGTCTTTCCAAGATACTCCCAGTGCCAAGGACGCTTTTGTTGGTAGTAATGATGCATGAGATTCCTTAAACGTCAGCACTACTTCGTGTAACGATAAGAGCTAGGGGCATTTTATCATTGGACTACTGAAAATTATAGATGAAATTATTAGTCAATAAAAAAACTCTTTCTGATCTCCATGACTTGATTGGCATTGTTAAAAACAATCCAACGCTGATCAAAATCGGCAGTACCTGTATCCTGTCCGGTATAATACCAAAAACAAATCTCGGAACACTCCGAGTCCTGTCTCAGCGGTTCACCCAAAATTTCTCGAACAGAACTTGCTGACATCCCCTGTTTAATCTTATTGAAATTGTCCTCGGTAAATCTTGGGGCCCAGACAGTCCCTTCAAAGGGAAACATCAGGGTTCTCCAAAAACCATCGTTTAAATTGTATCCAAAGCGGTGCATGTTTACTGCGACTGCGCAGGCAAATACCGCAGTCATTAATACGAGGTACTTAATTGCTTTCATACCATTCTCATCTGTGAAAAATTATTTAAAGTGTTCTTGTCCCTTTTACTTCGAATATACGGACGTCCTGATTTTGGAAAAACTGGTCTGGCATTATCAATTTCATGAGTGCACGCCATTTCCAAGGTCTTCTCATAATCAAGCCAACCGACATCGGTCACATAATATTCACTGAGTTGATTATCTTTATTTTTTCGAACGTCAACAATTACCCTTAGTGGTTCGCCCCATTTTTCATTTTTGTATTCAACTTTTCCGAAATGGAGTTCATCAACGGCGGTCTTGGAAATTGCGGAAACAAATACTCTTTGTCCGCTTGAATAAACATCGACTGTCGAAAAGTCGTAGAATTTCCACCAGTTCTTGTGTTTATCAATTGACACGCCATCAATTCTTTTGAATGCGTCAACATCAACTTGTTTGGGTGTTTTAAAGCCGGGCGGAAGAATTCTGGCAATAGGTCGGCCATAAGTATCATTCTCTACTACCCAAATCTCAAAAGAAGAATAATTTTTCACTTGCCCCTTAACTGCAAGCTTCTTCCAAATTGATTTCAAAGAATTATACGAGTCCATCTAGATGTTCTACTTTTAGGTGTAACATAAAGAGCTTTCTTCACTCACGATATCATTGGCCACTTAAGAATTATAGTTGAAATTTTCGCAAACTAATCTCTAGCTTTCTTTTGATTCTAGCGACCAACGACTGCTTACTTCAAGTTCTTGCTTAATGAACTTTGCAAAACCGTCGATATCTCCTTCCACAGAAGCTGCCTCAAGGGCCTTGAAATAATTTTTCTTCTCTTTTAGTCTCACAACCGTCCAACTATACCCAGATAAAACTAAAACAGCATTCATGAGGAAACGTGCCGTGCGCCCGTTGCCGTCAGGAAATGGGTGTATGTACACGAGGATAAAATGGCCAAGCAAAGCTTTGACCCAAGGAGTTTTCTCTTCATCCAATATTTGTAAGTATTTCTCCATCACATCACCAATAAAAGAATAATTAACTGGAGTGTGCCTTGAGCCTCTTATGAAAACGGGCTTATTTCGATAACTTGTTAACAATGATGGTTTCGCCAGACCTGACTGAACCTTTGGAGTAAATAATTGGCGGTACCAATTTTGAACTTGAGTATTAAATTCAATTTGATCAATTTTTTTTCCATAGTTCTCTTTTATAAATTCTTTTACTTCCTGAAATGCTAAAAAATATCCTTTGGCCGCCATGGCCGCTTCTTGCTTTTTATCATCTTCATTTGCTTCGGCGTCAAAACTTCCATCAGAAACCTTTTGGATCAATTCTTCTGTTACTGCATAACCTTCGATGGAAAGTGAGTTGTACGCATCATGTACATAGATATTTTCCACTTTCTCAAGCATCCCATCTAAATCTTCATTTGCTAGATTCGGAGGGATGATATTTTTTTTTAGCTCGTCTTTAAATTTTTTCCAGAGAAGCTCTATTCGGGCCACGGCCGGGGACTTAATTCTGGTATGACTCAGTATTGGCGCTTCCCTCTTGAAAGGATTTTTTGGCCTAATCGTATAGGCCAGAATTTCCATATCTTTTTTAATTTGAGTCGCAAAATCTTTTTTACCTAAAAATTCATAGGCACCAGAAATAATATCAGCTTTAACAGGTTGCTCGTTATCAAGGAGGTGTCTTGTTATCTCTCCAGGGGTCTTGATCATCAAAAGGGCCAATTCCGCTTCATTTTCAAAGTTGGCATAAAAACTTTCAGGCACCATTGTAATGGCCTTTGGCAACTCGACGATATTGAGTCCTTTAAACTCCTCAATATCAACTGGGAAATTCTTTTCATCGCGATAGAAAAGTATCGAAGTTTTAAACGGAAGTTCAAGAGTGCGTCCTCCTCCATTTTTTAAAATAACGATTACTTGGGCCGGTATCGCACTAGACTCTGTTTTTAAAAAAATTGAAGAGAGGGGATTAAGGCAATAATCGGTCTTGTAGTTTTCAGTTAGAAAATATTTTAAGAAGGCCCAGAAATTTGCATACCAGAGTGTACTTTCTCCATCATCGGCATCTGGTGTTTTTAGGATGTACCAGCCCTTTGTTATTTCGCTTAGCCACTTGAGCTTTTTTAGCCTTCTAAATGTCATGACGGGAAGATCGCCGCTTTTTATTATGTGTTCACGCGCTTTATCTTTGGCGATCCTCAAGTCTTCAGCTAGTTTCTGGTTCATTTTCGTGGTCTTTTCTCGTCGCTATTCTTATATATTTTCACTATAATTAGGTAAACGTTTACTCTATGATAGAGTAAACTGACACTATGTTCAAACGTAAAATGAAGAGATCGTTATATAGAATCAGTAGGTTAGCACCATTAGGTGTCAGACTGCATAATGGATATGATACTTCTGTCTATTTTTATAACTCTTCCAAGTTCTATTGATTGTTGAGTGGCCCATCCAGACACTTATGTTCTCCAAAGTATGGCCTCTTGAAAGCATGAGATCCGTGAAGTGACGCCTGTCTTGGCCGATTTGTTTAGCTCTTCAATTTTCCAACGGCACTTATAATACTCAACAGCTTTTTCAGATTCGAGGACATTATTAATATTTAATGTCGTGAATATTTGCCAGGTTAATCTCTCCTTCTCATCTTTTTGATCAATTTCTTTTACAAAAACCATACTGAGCTTCATCGGTTCAAAATGTTGATAATCTTAAGAGCGTTTGATTTTTCCACATAGATTCCAGATTTATTTGCAAGTCAAGTATATATTCTAACACGATTATGCCCTATAATCGATGTTACGAGGTAGCATGATTCCTAGTCTTCCTTAGTCCAATTTTCAATTTTAATGCCTGACACCCTTGCGTACTCCTTTTCATTATTAGTTACAAGGATCATGTCATTGGCAATTGCGATAGAAGCAATTTGAAGATCAAAAACACCAATCATGGAGCCTTTCTTTTCAAGTTCGGCCCTGAGCTGTCCAAATATTTTGGCAGATTCATGGCAAAAATGAACGCAATCAAAGGGGGCAGAAAAGTCATCAAGGGCATCCATATTTCTGTCCTTGTACTGACTTTTCTCTACGCCATAAATTAATTCAGCGATGGTGATTGATGATAAATACATTTCTGCTTTTCTCATCCTTGAGAATTTTTTTAAAACCTGCTCTGGTTTTTTCTTAATGATATAAATGCAAATATTTGTATCTAGTAAATATTTCATTCAAGGTCTTCCCTTGTTTGAATTGCAGGTTGTTTTCTCTCGCTCATAAAATCAGAAGAGAAGGAATCTAGGCTCTGTTTAAGAGCGTCAAAAGATTTATCAAGAGGTAAAATTAAAACACCATTGCCATGCTTTTGAACAAGTACCTCGTCTCCGCTGAAGCGCATTTCTTTGGGTAGTCTAACGGCCTGGCTCTGACCATTTTTAAAAATTTTAGCTTTCTTCATAATCCCCACCTTGAATGCAGGTATATATTCTTTAGTATATACTATGTCTATTGACTTTACAACCCAAATTGCTGGCTTTTTGGCATCATTAGGCATGGGCTAAAACACTTGTTCTTGCACAGGTGGTTTTCAGGGAACAAAATAGATAGAGTTCTATTCGGGATTTGGAATCAAAGAGAATGTCCCTTTAAACCCACCGACTCCTGGTCGACCATCCTGACCAGAACCATTCATCGGCCCAGGCAGCATCCAAGCTAGCGTCCTTTTGAGGCAAGAATTGCTGGGACCTTTCGGCAGACAGGATTCGCCGGGGGATAGAGATATTTTACCATGGTTGGAGCATAATGATGGGCCACAGAGGCCGCAGACAGGAATTGCTTGTTTTCAATTCTTTGATTAGCGCAGGCCTCAATGAGCTGACGAACCATTAATTCATTTTGTCCTCTGATGGCCTTCATCAGGGCCGTTTCACCGGCACTGTCCTGGGCATCTATATTGTTTTCCTTAATCAGGTAAGCAACCATCAGTTCACGCTTAAACCGGGAGTGGTAGGGAGGAGCGAAGGTTCCCACCACTCGCATCAAAATAGTTTGATTCTTCTGATCCAGAACATTGAGATCTGCGCCCTTGGCTTTCAAAGATTTTAAAATTCCCAGCTCATAGAATTCGGCGGCCAAGGTGGAAGCTGTACGACTTCCCTTATCCTTGGTTTCAAGGGGAACATTTTTCTGAACCAGATATTTTAAGGTCTCGAAATTACCAAAGCGCGCAGCCAACATCAAGGGGGTATTTCCCTCGCTGTCTTGGGCCGTGAGATTGCCCCCTTGATCAGCATAATATTTCAGGAGGGTCAGGTATCCTTTCTCGGCCGCGATCATGATCGCTTTTTGGCGGTACTCGGCGCGATCAGCACGGTTGAGATAGGAATAAAAAATCTTCGATGCCTCCAGCTTGTTGTGGTTTAAGGAAACCAACATTCCCAGCCTGCGATACTCCAGATTCGCCTGTGGTACAAGTCGCCATAGTGTCCGAAGATCTGACTGCTGCCCGATGATCGCTGGGTGAAGGGCGGTATCATGGCTTGACCTGCCGGTAACATTGACCGTTGCGCCGCGATTGAGGAGAAGTTGTAGAATGGCAACATTCCCGGAAAAAGCGGCGTGCATTAAGGCCGTCTCTCCGTTTATATTACGGTAATTGGGATCAAGGCCACGGTTCAGGAGATCCTGAACAATCCAATAATTTCCTCCTTTAACGGCATTGATTAAAAGATTATTGCCATCTCTATCCGCGATACTGCTGACAGCACCTTGCGATAGCAAATATTTGTAAACCTGAAATCGGCCACCCTTAGCTGCGTTCAACAAAGCGGTGTCGCCATTTTTGTTTTTAAAGTTGATTATCTCCTTGAAGTTTGAGAGCAGAATTTTGACATTTCTCAACATGCCTTCGTGAGAGGCATTGAAAAGAGCTGAGTTGCACTTCTGACTGATGGCCCGTGCGCCATTTTTCACAAGATAGCTGACAATGGCCGAATTTTCGTTTCTGGACGCCGCAGAAAGCGGTGTTTCTCCAAAGTTGTCCTCGGCATTGACGTTGGCCCCCTTTTCAACCAATAACTTCACCATGGCCAGCTGGCCAAACATTCCCGCGGCGGTAGCCAAAGGGGTGGCACCAAGATTTCCTTTTTGATCCACGACCGCACCACTGTCCAAGAGCAAGCTGGCGAGCGCAATGTTCCCGTTAAAGACCGCCGTCTCTAAAGGCCAGCGTCCATTTGCCTCTGCATTAACTTCGGCACCTTCGGCAATCATCATTTTTACTTTGGCATAATTTGCGCTGGAAATGGCCTGGATAAAGGCCTCATTGTCCGTGGCCCGGACGTCATTCACCGCAAGTATTGATCCTAAAATCAAGAATATTATTTTCATTTTCATATCCAACTCAGTTATATAAATCCGAAGGTAGCTCGTCATCCAACAGACGCTCATAGATCTTCTGCACCGTTGCTGCGACATCGCGGGCGCTGTGCGCTCAAAAAATCGTAAACACCGCATGCCTGCAAAGACCGGGTAATGTTCTCACCCGCCATCATGATTAGCGGTATTCGAGTTAGTAATCTCATCTTTGACATAAATACTCCTTATCCAGGAAAGACCATTCCGAATTGGAACATTATTTCATTCGCGGTGCCCGTCCCTTGCGTTCTGTTTTTGATAAGGTCACGTATCCAGGAGGTTGCAAAACGAATTCCCAATCCTGAATCCATGCCAATAAAGTATTTGCTCTTAATATGCAGCTGAATTTTAGGCCCCAGAACGGCCATTGATCCTCTACTTATATTTTTTTGACGATCGCCAATCTGATAGCTGATGGCCGGTCCCAGTTTGAGCAGGATGTCCCTGGTGAGAGGAATTTCTTCCAGGTAGGCCACCTGAGCAATGTAGGCAGTGCCCGGCAAACTCTTGCCTTCCTGATAGGTAATGTGAACTCCATTTTTCACAAGCGTGGTTCGACTCGTCGCCAGCTCCTTGACGCCCACATTATTAAACTTGAAAACTTTTACGATTTCCTTCCCGTTGAGGAGCACCACATATGCCGACTGATTCAGGTAATGAAGTGTCGACTCCCTTATCTCCAGCAATTTTTTCTCACCCGCCAGCTTAACCGACGATTGCCATTTCATCTTTTCCACAATTTCTCTTGTGGATTTCAGAATCTGTATTGCCTTAGCACTCAAGGGCATATCCGCTTTTTGCGCACACCTGTTGGCAGCGAGAGTTTGCGTGCGCTGATTTTCCTGCTCCCACTCCAGTATCTTCCCCTTGTAGTGGACAATTTCCGACTCCAACTGGGCGATTTCAATTTTCTTCTGGTCGATAAAATTCACCAATTGCGGATGAGGATTGTTCATCAGCATGGCAATTTTGAGCGAAACAAGTTCCCACTTTAGGTCCTGCTCCAAAGTGAGCACTTGCTTTTTTGCCTCAATGTATTGAGCGCGGGAGAAAGCAGGTGCCGCCAAGGCGGAGCCACTCGCAAGCATCATTGCAAAAAAAAGACTTACCATCCAATTTACCCCTAACTTCACGACCCCCTCCCAGCATTAACTGGATTATGGCGCATGTCGCCACATAAGCCAATCGACACCTCTGGACAGTATGATTTAACTACATGAATTTATAACATTTTGCCCTATTCACCGGAGTTGCTTTTGCGCATAAAATAAAGCTTCTGACGAATGACGAGGAATGAGTGGATAGACAGCTTGATTATGACAATCTCCAAACAGAAGAGGATTTTCAAAAGGTCTATAAATTCTTGCTGACTAAACGCCAGAAACTTACCCCTCAAGAGCTGGTTCTCTTTAACTTTGTGATCTTCGAGCTGTGCCTTTGGGACGAAGTCAAGGCCAGCATGTCTGAGCTTGCCATCCTTGACCAGAAGGGCGTGCTTATGGGCCTTGACCGTGCCAAGTATTTATTCATTCTTGCCACCACCGAACGTTTTCAGGGCCATATGACAAAGGCGCTGGCCATTGCCAAAGAAGCTGAGACATTAAGTTTAAACGAGAATGGCAATCGCATAAAATATCAGTTGGGCGGATTTATCGCTCTGTGCTTGATGGAAACGGGAAAAATTTTTCTGGCCATTGATCGCCTGCATGAGGTTTTGGCCATTCCGGCGCTCAAGGCCTATGACAAAGGAATGCTCCTGGCCTATGAGACGACCTTTCTTTCGCATTTGGGACAAAATCAAGCAATAGCTCGCTCGCTGGAACAAATAATTGAAAATGAACGTGATGTTTTTGAGCTCTATCTTGAGATGGTTGATGGTAATCTCACTCTCACACGCAAGTGGATTAAGCTCGGCTGGCCCCCCGAACTTACCCGCTATATGGGCGTTAAGTTTCTCACGTTGCTCATGCAATCCGTGATTGTCCTGGGAAACGAGCAAGACCTGATGGATGTGAAACGAAGCTGGATTCCCGAATATCTGGAGCGCCTTAAAAAGAGCAACCCACAAGTGGAGTACATTGAAAAATTTCAGGCCATCCTAGGACTCATTGCCTATGAAGACCTGCGTGAAAATATTGAACATGAGTCTTGGAAAATTAATATTGATAATTGTTTCACGGATACTCTCGTCGCCGTCAAGCGAGGTCAGCGGCCCTTGGCGCTTGAGATTATAGAAAACAAAATTAGACCAATTTGTCGCAAAAATCACCTCATGAGTTCGCTATACCCCATTTACCAAAATGGCATGTGGCTCCCGGAATCCGGCTGGTCACACGCCTACAATCATTTCATTGGACAGCTTGAAGAACGACATCGGGAGCCAAGGCTCTTGGTGTATTACGACAAAATAGTCTATGAAAGCGGCGAGGCACCGGTCGAGATGGATTTCAGGCGCTCGCCGGGCTCCTTAAAATTGTTGCAAGTTCTTGCCGGCCATGCCGGAAACTCCTTTAGTAAGCAGGAACTTCATGAGCAACTCTCAGACAGTGAATATCATCCCTTTATGCATGATCCGCGCCTTTTAAAAGCACTCAAGCGACTTGAGAAAAAAATTGTCGATAAAGGTATTCCTTCTCCCTGGTATCTACCGCGCGACAATCGAATTGTTCTCTCCCTCAAGATTGAAGTCAGGTAGGCAGGTCTTGTGTTTTAATTAAATCACCATCCGTTTCTTGACCCTTTTTTGGGGAACCTAAACTGCACTAGCGCCCAACGGCTCCACTCGATCGGGTGCGGATACATCCACCATTGGCACCAAACTCGAGACAATTGGCCTTGAGTATTTCAAAGTCACTCATCCTGCTGGGGGTGGAGAGGGGAGCAGGAGTTGCTGCTCCTCTGACTTTTGAGTTTTTACAAAGACCATCAGATTCTGCAATCTCACACGTGTCAGCCGCTGGAGGTGGAGTCGCCGGGGTTGCAGCATTCTGACATTGAGACCAGGCCCCATACATTTTTTTCAATGCATCCATGGAAATTTCACAACATTCTACCATATTTCCGAAGTTCATCGTTTTTCGTGAAGTTTCGCGTGCGATAGCTTGGGAAGCAGGACATTCATCGCCCGCGAGCGCATCCACGGCATGTGAGATAAATTGTTTGGGATCTTCATCGGCGCGAATCCCCATATCCATGTCTTCACTATACATCTTTCTAAATTGCTCGACTGTTTGCATGGTGGTGCATGCCTGCGATAATCGCTGTATTTTAGCCTTCTCCGCTTCCATACTGCTACTGATGGCGGCACAGTCTGATTTGTTAACATAACTCATTCTCGGATTCGGCTGTGCTCCTGGTTTGGTTGCGGCCTTCATTCGCTCCGAGTCTTTTAGCGCAATGAGATGTTTAAATTTAAAAAAAACCATGGCCCTCACGCCAGACTGACATGCCTCACGATCCTGACTGGTTATGTTCGCCGCATAGGCGAGGTTGGTGATCAGTGAGCAGATGAATAACTTTAATATTAAATTCATTGAGTAGACCGTGTTCCAAAAGTAAAAATTGATGTGCCTTTTTTGGTCATTGCTTATTTATTTTAGACTATGAGTTAGTTCCGTGCAAAGATTTTTGTGGCGCAGAGTGTCGCCCCTCAGCCGAAGGGCTGCCGGCGGCTTTGTTGGTAGAAAATATATGCCTAGTTCTTACCTTCGATGAATTAATAAACTGTATGGGAGCGGCGATGTAGATGTGTTCGTTGATCTTTTGTTGCATTGAAGATTGAACTTTTTGACACTATCAAAGCATTTGAGCATCCTCAAATGTAAGACTTTCCCCTTTTTGATGTAAGAATTTGGTCTCGCCATATTCTTTTTGAAAGCGTGCTGGCCAAGGCCAAGGTTGCCCCCTACATTCCTGGAAAAAAATCCTGGGGGATTTATGTTTAAATTGTTCTTTTTAACTGTTCTTTATATGAACGTGGCCATCGGCATTGCGCAGGCATCGCAAAAAACTATTGAGTACACTGGCCAAAACGAAGACATTGCAGAGCTTTTTTCAACCCAAACCCATACTGAATATACCTATGAGGATGTCATCACGACTTGTTCTCGCCAAGTACAAGATGGATACGAAACAATTTGCCATAAGGATCTTATCGAAAAACGACGCATCTGCCAAAGGATTAATGGTCGCACGATCTGTACTGATGATGGAACTGGCAATACCGATTATGGGGACCATGACGACGACGACACTACAACCTGCGATGATCGCCCCACTTATAGAACCGAATATTACTCTTGCATGGAAGTTATTTCCCATCCCTATGAAGTTTTCGATTTTAAGACGGAAGGCAAAGTAACGGTGGAATTTTACCCATGGCCTTCAGATTTAACTCCACCCAAGGCCAATGTTACAGTCGACTTAAATAGCGCAGGGACTTTGAGTGCCTATGCGGAAGCTGGGCCATCTCCTGTCTTCATCTACGGTCGGTGGAGAGAGGAAGTTCGAGCAGGTTCCAGTACTGCCAGAAATGTTTCGGCCACTCTGGACGTGGCCTTTCAAAATGCCACAAAAGTTTTGGTCCCTCTTCAATCGAATATAAGTGACATCGTCTTGAATCATGAAGAGCTTAGCTTTGTGGTGGCAGTCGGCAGTAACGTCAGTGATTATGAGTTGGAGCTTAAGGCAAAAAAAGTTCGCTGGTTTATTCTGAAAGATAAGGAAATCTTAAAAACCACACTGCATGCGTCACAGTTTAGAATTTCAGAAGAAGGCGATCGATGGAGAATTCATGTTTCCCTTCTCTCCCTCGCCAAATTTGAAATCAATGCTAAATATCGTTTCGAATTTGCTTTGAAGCTCGCTGACGACATCAAAGACCGTCTACTTAACAAGCAGCAGTTTCCAATTACAAAGACCGAAGGCAAATTTATGGGACGGTTTCAGTAAGATAAACCACTCAGTATACCAGATCTTCATAGAAGTTTAATTCCCACGGAGAGAGATAGCCGTCACGTTGAGCAGGAGATATTTAAGCGAACGCTCTTTAATTGGCCGGCCTTCAAGAAAAGGATATTGTTTTCAAGATGCACATGTTTGTGCAGATCATCCTCAAACTCTTTGAGCTTCTGATAGGTGACCACGAAAGTGTTACAGACGTCATCTGGTATAGCATACTCTTGGGCCAGGTGACGAATGGCATGAGTCGCATCGCCAATTGCTTCGTGTTCGTGACCGAGTTGTTTAAGGGAGTTTTTGAGTATCTCTATGTCTTTCGAATCAGGTGCTGAGCCTGACTTTTTGGCGGCATAAACACGTTTGATGGCAGGAAAGAAAACTTCTTCCTCCTCTCGAAGATGGGCCGCCATCTCTGTTGCAATTTTGTCAAAGAGAGCGGAAATCTTAACCACTTCAGGATGGTGAGTGCCATGGACAGAGGCGATTTTGTGAGCATAGGCGGCAATTTGCTCGGTATTTTCCTTGAGATAAGAGTGATGGGTATTGATGATGTAGTCGGCAAGGAAGGGCAACTCCCACGCGCCATAATTCTGACTTCGATCTATCGGTGCCGTTTTGACTAGAGCAAGTTCTCTTGTTATCAAGTCGAGATCGATGCCATTGGTTTTACAGGCCACCGCAATCGCAATATTTCCGCCACAGCAAAAATCAATCTTGTGTTTATCAAAGACCGCAGCGGTACGGTAATCATCGGCGACAATCTCGCCGATAGTCAGTTCTGCTAGTGATTTTTTCATTAAGTTCTCCTCTTTAATAGGTGCTCTCACCGATCCCAAAAATGGAAGATCGAGAGTATCGGATGCCGCAAGAGCATTTTATACCCCGAATACCTCATAATTATCTTTGTCAGCTCTCTTTCTTTCTGTGCATAACAATGAATTGGGCACTTTGAGCATGCCTCTTTTTCCTCACCAAAGGGGCATCTCTTTAGTCGTGCCTCAGCATACTCTGAAAATGTTTTGCACGAATCACATAACAAGGTGGTGGTCTTGTGATTCCCCTTACAATAAATTCGTATCATTGCGTTTAAGGTTTTAATCTCTCTTTTATATCGACCAGATTGTACATCCATTTTCGATCCGTTTACGCCATTACATTTGCATCTTAGCTTAATTAGGGAATAAAAGAAATAAATATCTTTATATATTGATATGCCAAGTGTTCTGCTGTAGTATGAAGGTGTTGGAGGTTAGAATGTTGGCCTTTAGTAAAGCAATGCGAAACGCCGTTATGGTGATGAGTCATTTAACGGAGGCGTATTATGATAGTGAAATGCAGCCAATATCATCTTCTGATATCGCAGCAACAAAAGAGATATCCCGGCCTTTGGCGGCAAAAACGTTAACAGTACTTGCCCAATTTGATTTGGTTGTTGGTTCGACAGGCCCAGGCGGGGGCTATCGATTGTCACGGCCACCTGAGCAGATATCACTTTACGAAGTCATGACCATCTTCAGAAACGATAAGAAATCGCCAGTCTGTCCGTTCGGTTCACTTAAGCGCAATCACACTGATCCATGTCCACTACAAAAAAGGATAGACCCTATCTTTTCTGAAATATATGCAATCTTAAAAAAAACTAATTTATCCATCTACAAAGGCCATAACAAAATCGCTAAGAAAAAATGATTAACTTTCAGTGTAAACCAACCTCATCAATCTCAACGAAAATCTTCAAGCGTGGCCTTGATCGGAGAACCGAGTAGCATCGCAGTATACTGTTCCGACTTCTAAAGCGGAACACATTGTTCCGACATTGCGTAAAAGTCATTGCCACCCATCGACAAGCTGATTAAGTTCTCCGCATAAAAGCAACATTGATGGAGGTTTCCCATGAAAACAAAAATCTTACTCGCGCTCACGACACTCGCGATGTCACACACCGTTACCGCCGGGGATATTGGCTCATGCTCAATTGATTGTGAGAATTCGGCCAACGAGGCTTGCAAGTATGAAAACAATGATATCGTCGACATCCTCTGCTACTCTGCGGCCTTCTGGGGTTGTATGGCCGGCTGTACACAGGAGAGCAAAAGTCTCGGAAGCGACATCATTCCGCCTCATCGTAATTTATTAAAATACACAAAATGTAGTGATGCCGAAGTGATTCCCGCCTGTAGTGCGATCGGTACCAGATCAGAAGGCTGGTACTTAAATGGCCGCCTCATGACGAGAGAAACTGGTGTGCCTGCGTGGGATATGTGCCAAGAAAAGAACATCTACTGCCAATATGTGGGAACACCGCTCGAAGGCTGGTATATTTACGAGTAGGTGGTATTGAACGGCAAGATTTGGCAGCAGGTTATTGGCAATAAGATTTTAAATCCTGGTGCAATTCAACCCGCGCAGAAATTTTTGGTCGGCCTGCCATTTCAAATCCAAGATATTTTTGGAAAAATCAAAAGCCAAGAAAGCGGCAGCTCTTGAAGCTGTCCGATCACCGACCAGGCCTATCCGCTCATTGCAAACCATCCTCGGACATTGGCACGATCTCGTGGTTCTGCAAGAGCACTTTTGAAAAAATAAACAGGTGAATTCAGATCTTATCACACAATTTAAAAAGGTAAGGCCAACGATCAAGCCGGCCCTGCAATTCGCTTTAAGACAATTGTGTTGAGGTGCCTGTTGAGGTGCCAGGCTTCTTTTCGTTAACTACGTGGGGCAACAATATGGCTTGGCACCGCGAGAAGGCCCGATAGGGACCCAAGAGCGTTTTTCCAGTGATTTTATTTTTCAACTATTCCGAGGTGAACGAATAGCGGGCCATGTAATCGGAATTACCATTGGAGCAAACCACTCTAACCGCCACGGTATTGCCGGCAACGGCGGAGATAGCGCTGAACTTAATGCCCAACTCCACTGTGCTTGAGCCATTTGAACTTATCTGGCGATTGCTATTATCGAGCGCGCTCCAGCTCCAGTCTGCACCAGTGCCGGTATATTGATAGAGGGTCGTGCCTTGAAGCATGTACTCCGCCCCATAGGTGGATGAATCGTAACCGCTATTCTGATTATTATCTTCATCAATAAAAACAAAAAAATCATTATCTATAGTGGCTTTGATACTTCCTTGAACCAGCAGATAAACCCAGGTGCTGTCATTGGTGATGTTCAACGTTTCGAAGTTGCTGGAGCATAGGGAGTCTGAGGAGGAATCCAGTAAATAACCTTTGGATGTTTTCCAAGATGCTTCCACCGTTCCGTCGACCGTGGGCGTTCGCTGTCCGCCAGTGTAGCTGGCAAAGCTATAGTCTAACTTAGAGGCGCGTGGAATGGGCTCATGGTACATCTGACTGGTATCCAGTCCGTATTGATCCACGCCGGCCTTGGAAATTAAAAGCGATAAAGCGCCGGGGCGCCCGAGCTTGTCTCGATCAAGGGCCAGAATCGTCGTCTTCTTATCGGCCGGTTGCCAGCTTTCAACTGTCCCAAGACCATTCCAATTCCATCCGGGGGCGGTGTTTTGATAGAGCGAGCCCGACTGGAGCATGAAATCCGCGCCTACTCCCTTGTAGACATAACCATTAGTAAGATTGCCGTCCGTATCGATGAAAATAAAAAAGTCATTATTAATGGTGAGGGCATTTTGCGTGGTGAGATGAATAAACAGATACCGGTCGCTGGTGGCAAGTTTGACATCATTGAAAAGTGCCGCCGTATTGGGAGCGGGGATATCGGCGGCAGGGTTGTAGTGGCCGCTATAATTTGGTACCAGGGTGGCCCAGAGTAGATCCTCACCGGGCATTTCAATATTGTGAAAAGCGGCGGTGGGAGGGGGCTGGGGCGTTGCAGGCAGGATGACCAGACCTCCGCTCTGATCGGAGTCGAGTTGCCCATCGCTGCCCTTGGCCCTCACTGCAAAGTAATAGGTTGAACCATTGCTTAAGCCGGTTATGATATGGGAAAAAGGAAAAGACATAAATCCCTTTTGGGTATTTCCGCCCAAAACATGGTTATAGGAGTCATTGCCAAGATTGGTGTATCCCAAATTCACCGTGGTGGTTCCACTCGTGAGATTGCTGTCTGTGCCATAAATAATCTGATAGGTCACCGGTGCCTTGGGTCCAGTCGCCACATCCCAGTATACTGTCACCAGACCATTTCCCGCCTTGGCATACTGTAATCCGGCACGATTCATGTAAGGAGCCTGAGAAGCATTTGACTTATGCCAGTATGCCGTGGTGTTGAAACTGGGAGCGGCCACGGCGGGATAGAGTGCTGCCAGGGCATCTGTGGTAAAGGAATTTATTGTATCGAGATAAATGGTCGAGACATAGTGTGCATAACCGGCCTTTTTGACTTCGGCAAATTCGAGTTTGAAAACATCCCAATCATCTTGCAAACTCGCCGGCCCTGAATTTTCGTACCGATCATAGTTAAAGGGTCCGGATAAAAGTTCATGATTTTTGTAATTGGGGCCGGCGGGAGTGGCACTACCACCGTTGACGTATCCTAAGGAGAAAACCTTGAATCCATGGCGCTGGGATTCAGCCATGATAAGCGGCATGCTCTGCCATTTGTTTCCATCGGCGTAAATTTGGTTGGCCAGAGATGTGTTGGAGTTATCAGTATAAAAAGATTCAAATAGCGCACCGTCTAAATATTGGCCGATCTGCAAACCGAAGTGTCCTGATAACTCCGGATAGTGAAAAAAGAGTCCGCGATTGGCAATGACCATGGCCGAGGGATAGGCCCCCCGAATGCCTCCACTGCCAAAGTAATTGAGCATGGTTCCTTTCGTGCACCATTCAAACTGCACAGGATTTCCGGATGCGGCATTGGACCAGCCATTGGGCGAGAGCGTATCCAACACATCCACATAGAATCCATCGAGATGAAAGCCATTACCGGTAAAGTAAGAATAGATCTCATCAAAACCTGCCACGCCATAAACATTGTTAGGTGTATCATGTTCCGCCAAAGTGGTTTGCCTATAATCGGCAAACCAGTTGGGATCTCCAGGATTAACAAAAAATCCCCCCCATTGGGCGTTTCGATCGGGGCGATTGGCAGTGATGGGATAGGCGTGAGGTGGGTTGGCGGTGGCACCGAGATTGGTGAAATTGTCGTAGAGATAATAAGTTTTATACCCAAATCCTTCCTGGAGCCCATCATAGTCTGAGATTGTCGCCAGGGTCGTCTGATTGCCTGCCGCCGTCGCACCTCGTGGATCACGGGATGGCCCCGAGGTGGCACCGGCACCGTCTTTAAATTTGTAATGGGCACTTCCAGGATTGGCGGCCGGAATGGCAAGCGCCTCAACATCCGTAAGTAGCTTGGTGCGCGGGTCTTCGGTGGCCGCTACGTATCCCAAGATCATAATATCATCAGAGGCATCGGTGGAGTTGGTGCCTTTTTTAATCGCCTGCAAGTTCTCAAAGGTATGAAAGTAGGTTGGGTCGGGATTCAAATCAATGATCAGCATATTGTAGCCACCTGCCTTGATGGCCGCGATGGCGGCGGAATCCAAGATGCCGTAGAAGACCAGGTACTTGTCCATCCGGTGAATGCGTGTTTTACGATCAAGAAAATCATATCTGGTCACATCTGAAATTTGTCCGTGAGTGGTGGCATCAATCACCGCCTCCATTCTCACCGTGACATTTTCGCGATTTGTGCTGCCCAGATCGGCAAACATGTTCCAGGCAAAATAATGGGTGACTCCAGTCGGAGAACTGGTGAGATTGGCCATTCCGTCGTGACCTGTGATTATTTTTGGTGTTGCCGTGAGGAAAGTGGTGCCGTCCAGGGAATATTGTACTGACAGTGCCAAGGCGCGCGACTGGGCATCGATAATCTGATAACGAATCCATCTGACGTCACTCGTACTTTCAGCCAGCGTCTGCTTGATGGGACTTTGAGTGATAGTGATCTCGACTCGTGAAATAGGTGAAGCAGGAAGAGACAAGGCCGCGATCGCTGCCTGGACAGACTTTTTGCTACAAGCTGAGTGCAGCAGCAGGACCATAACTAACAAAAATTCTTTCACGTATTTCTTATCGATCTTTTGGGCAGCAATCTTGAGTGATTGTCTCTTCTTTGCTGTTCCTAACTCATTGGAATCAAAATACCAAAAGAGTTTTACAACTCAAACAAGGAAGGTCGCCAGAGGGGAAATGTGTGCTCAATTTGTCCTAACTTTAATTAGCGTCCCGGAACAATTCCTTCATCATCTGGCTGAGCAGGAATGTCTTCCGGACATTTCTCATCAACGCTTACCTCACAGGGAACGTCGTAGATACATGCCGGTGGAACACCAGATGCAATAATCACGCACATCATCTTTTTCTCAACCTGACTTCCGTCAGCACAACGTTTTTTTTCTGTTCGATATTCAATCCCACCGTGACAAACTTCAGGCGTCTTTCCCGAGTCATCACCGGTCGACAGATTTTTTCTTGGCAATGCATGACACCGCCACTCGCCTTGGCATAGGTGATCTGGTTTGGGGTTCCCGTTAAGAGGGCCATAACAATAAAGATACAATACGTTTTCATTTCGTGTCTCCTTTCTTGCGACCTGACTTCAAGGTAAATGATCGCCGGCCCTCCGTAAACATTCTGCGCAGGCAAAAAAACCGCAATAAAATGGTGGAGCGAAAGGACACCGGCCTTAAGGCACTGTAGGAATGGGACCTTGGAGTTCTCAATCTTAATTTTTACCGATTGCTTGCACGAAAAACCTGTAAGAAGATTTAAAAAAATAGAGATTTTGAATTGTGCCCAAATGCTTTTTTGGGACCAAGTGCGTCCCTGCGGTCATCTGCAATAAGATTTTAAATCCTGGTGCAGCTCAAGCAAGGTATTTTGATTTCGCCGCAACTGCTCTTTCATAAAATCTAACTGACCTTGGGCAACTCGGGCCTCACTGTCACTTAAGTGCCCGTCTCCCATGGCCACGCCAACTTCAATGGCGGCCTTGGCAGCACGGAAGGCCAGCCCGCCCAATGGCCCGGCACCGGTTTCAGCCAACTTTTCTCCCACGCTTTCGGCAAGCCCGCTTTCTACCAAGAAGCTATTGGCTTCCCACAGTCGATCTCCCATAGTTTTGTTGGCGCTTTGGAGTTGAACGCCAAAATTATGTCCCGCCAGGGTCGCTCCCGTGAGCTTGGATAGCTCTTCGATTTTTTCCGCGGACTCATCCACGAGCTTCATTTTGACTAACCATTTTTTTATATCTTCTGTTGATGTTCCCTGGGCCCGCATTTGAGTGATGCGGGTCTTGAGAATGGAACTTTTCTTCAAGGTAGTCTTGGCCATGCTCAGCGATTCACCTAAGGCCGCTTCAAAAAAGGCCGATCTCGCTTGCTGATTGGCCTCTGCACGGGAGGCCTTGGCGCTGGCAATCTGCTTTTCAGCTCTGACAATAAAATCTTCCTGGGTTTTCAGACCTCTTTTCATTCGATCGTGCTTGGTTTTCAATTCTGAGCAGTTGATGATCGGTCGACCACTCGGTTCGTCGGTCTTGAGCAGAATCGGTGCTGATGAATCATCTTTCAGTCGAATCTCGTTTCCTGCCGTCATGTCTTTCATCTGGCCGGCCATTTCCTCATGACGTACCGCCAACTCTCGTTCTTCGATTTCCTCCCTGGCACGGCGATCTCGCTCTAGCTGCTGCTGAAGTTGCAACCGGCGGGCGCGTTCTGCCTTGGCCTTCTCGCCATTCATATCAAGACCTTCCATGAGCTGATCGGCACCCATCTTAATAAGTCCCATTTCAAGTTGCTGTTGAGGTGTCAGTCCAGCTCCGGCACCACCGGCCTTGCCCCAGTCAGAACCAGGTGTACAACTCATGCCATTCGCATTGGAAGGTGTTCCGCCACAGGAACGACACCAGCTGGCATAAGCAGAATACCCGGAGGCACTAAAACTGCTGGAGGGAGGATGGGAGCAATCTGCAGCAACGGTTTTGGCAACAAACAAGAGCAAGAGGAAACACATTCTAAGTAGCATGGTTTCACCTTCCGTTCTTGAGTATGGCTTCCAGCGCTCCTTCCCAAGCATAGATTTTATCCTGTGAGGCGCGGGCATCCGGAGCATCAGGCTCCAAGGCGAGATACTTTTTCATTTCAACAATCGCCTCGGCAAAACGCTTCTGGCCTTCCAAGAGCAGGGCCTTGTTGTAATACCCTGAGGCCCACCAGGGCGCGATGGCCAGGGCCTTGTCAAAAAGCTCTAGCGCATCGTCATATCTTTTTTCCTTAAAGGCATACTCGGCCTGCACTTTATACCTGCGCATCTCCTCACTGAATTCACGCTTGGTCTTGCCTGAGCGATAGTCACGAACCACCTGCTCAAAGTTCTCATCCTCGGCCTTTTCCGTGGTCATACTATTGCGCTGATAATGAGTCACCAAGGCCGCTAAGGCCTCTGCCACCTCCCTGGCCTGGGCCTCAGAAGTCCAGTACACCAGGCACCAACGCCCTTCGCGGATATATCCTAAGGCGCTCGGGCCAGAATCGCCGATACCGTGGCCATAGCCACTTCGGGTAACTGTCGGACGGTTGACCTTAAAGTCAAAGATGCACGATTTAACTTTGGAAAGTTCCGAGCGCCAATCGGTGTGCGGTTCCCAGAAAGTTTCCAGTCTGTCGGGATACAGTTTGAAATCGAGGAGGACTGTAAGCCCCTGGCTTGCCCATTTCGACAGGGGAAGGGCATTCTGCAGAATCTTTCTGGCCTGATCGACTGACATGGTCTTGAGCTTTTTCTGCGAATCCGCCAAGGGATCGTAGATCTTTGGGTAGTTGGTTGCGCAGCCTGTGAACAATACTATCAAAAGAAAATAAATGATTTTATTAGTCATGTATCCCCACCATTTTTCGTCGGAATGTTCTGAAAATTTATTTTATCACTTTCAGGCGGGATTTATAAGATCTCGTGAGAATTTCCTGGCAGGCAGCTCTCGCTTTTTTGTATGAGAAAACAGTGCCTGAAACTCCTTCTGCTCTATCCCTTAACACAGATATGAGGCGATAGCTGAGCAACCTTCAGCGCCAGCCGGGCCTTCTCGGCGGCATCGACAACTTCTCTGAGATCTTTATAGGCGAGGGGGGCCTCTTCCGCGACACCTCGATAGGAGCCGCTTCGGATCAGAATTCCCTGCTCCCGAAGATCTCTAATTATATCCGGACCGTTCCACAATTTTTTGGCTTCAGTGCGACTCATGGCCCTGCCGGCACCATGGC
>Ga0209211_10002729_pt1 | contig 29878 bp, 21 predicted proteins | sample RifGroA2_FD_183992 | JGI IMG/M metagenome (GOLD analysis project Ga0209211, IMG submission 183992) | Groundwater microbial communities from Rifle, Colorado, USA - Groundwater A2 (SPAdes) (version 2) | ecosystem: Environmental > Aquatic > Deep subsurface > Groundwater | place: Rifle, Colorado...
CGGATACGAGGCGAGGGTCGTTCCATCCCTCATCAGGGAGTTCGTGACAGGGGGATCGGTCAGGAGACAGATTCGCGTTATTTAAAATTCAAGAATCAAGACGCGACCCCCAATTTTTTCCGCAATTATAAAGATTTGACCCCTCTTTTGCTACCTTGACTGGAATTATTATACTGAAAAATGGGTTGGTTTTATTAAATACTAATGTATTGAAAATCCTAATGCTATTTGGAGAATTTAATTCAGCTTCTGCAATTACTTCTATTGAGCCAGCTGCGGTTGCGTCAATTTTACCTGAAACTAAAGCTTGCATCATTTGAGCTGTAGAAGTGAAAGAAACACCTTCAACTTTCAATTTATGTTTCTCATAGATGCCTAAATCCTTAGAGACAAAATAGATTTGATAACCAGAATTCAGCTTATAACCTACTTTTATAGTATTATCATCATGGCTTAAATTTTTAATAACTAATACAACCACGACAGCAATAATTAATATTATTGCAAATAGAAAAATAGTTCTCTTTTTCATAGGACAGATTTTATTTATGCCATTTCTTAAAAGGGTATTTTTAGCATTTTTTATAACTAGCTGGCATTGCGTCTGTTACGACTGCAACTGTTTATTAAATAACAACTTAATACACGTTTTAAATTCTGGCAACTCTGTTTGATTTCTTTCGATTCCGTTGGAATCGGTCACATTTTAGTCACAGTATTGATTCCTGTATCGTGATTAAATCATTCCTTTGTTATTACATCCAGCTCTGCGGTGGGCTGAGCTGTTACCACAAGATTCACTTTTGTCTTTTAGTTATAAGTATTCTTTTGGCCTCTTTTGAAATATGAAGGGTAACTCTACCGACGCCCTGAATCAAATGAGAATATTTTTTCTAATTTGAGAGTAGGTAAAGTATTTATTTGATTTATAGTGTTTTTTTCTAGCTCTAAACCGACAACTTTCAACTTTAAAACATTTGGCAAATAAATACTCGCTACGATAAATAAAAGAGATCCGAAGGTCAAAATAATATACGTACTTTCTTTTATTGATCTAGGTTTTCCACGAATAAACAAATAAAGCAAATATTGACTACCAATAAGAATAATTAGAGAAAAACCGAAAAGTATACACTGTCCAATTTTTTCCATAAATGACATGGAGTAATTCTCTAATATTTTTTCTATTTTCTCAAATGCTCGTTCTGCCCTATATTGATTAGGATCATTTTTAAAACATTCTTTGAAGTCTGACATGGCATCGCGTAATAGCTTTTTATCTTTATCTAACAACGGCAAAGCTTCGTAGAGTTTTACTCTCGAATAACCTCTTGAATATAGTACAGCAGACAACTCATTTTTATTAAGTTCTTTAGAACCTTTTCCAGGAGAACTACTATTTATACCCGCGGTAAAGTGGTTTATGGCTTGGTAATACATATCTGCATTACCGTTGTCCCCCATTGTTGTATAAACCTCACCTAATCCTAGTTGAGCTTCAACATGATTAGCAGTAATTAACAAAATCTTTTTAAATTCAACTTCAGCTTTTTCTATTATATTTAGTTTAAGATATACCTCTGCAAGATTACATCTTGTTTCAAAGTTATATGGGTCGTATCTAATGGCGTTTTCAAAATAACGGGATGCTTTTTTGAAATCTTCTAAACGTGTATATATATAGAAACCACTAATTAAGTTGACATATAAAATGATTATTTTTCCCTTTTCGGGTTTCGAAATGGTTTTGTATAGTTTGCCAACATTCCTTGTTGCATTGGAAGCGCTTTGTATGGGTAGCTTGACGACGTAACTCATGCCATTCCCACTCCATAGGGTTGAGTTCCGGAGAATACGGTGGAAAAAACTGTAATGCAATATGCTCCTGTTGAGCCAAATAATCCTTTACATCCTTTGATCTATGCCATTTGGCATTGTCAACATATAACCAGATTTTCGAGTATGTCGCGTATAGACTCGTCACCCATTGCAAAAAGGATATAAAACTTTGTGCGTTTCCTTTTGGGATTCTTTGAACCAGAGAATCCCTGGTTTTGGCATTTACAAATCCACAGAGATTAACCCGTTCTCGATTGCTATCCGAAAACAACTGAGGCTGACATCCTTTCGGCGCCCATTGTGCCGCAATGGTAGGATCCAACTGAATGCCCGCCTCATCAGAAAAAAGAACGGCTTCATCAGGTTTCTGATTTTGGAGTTTTTTTTAAATCTTCAACAAAAACAGTTTGTTTTTCAGGGTCTGCTTTGCTAAACTTTTTACGACCTCGCTGTACGGAGAAATCAATTTCATGAAGCCAATTAATTACCTGACTTCGTCCTATATCAACGCCATGTTTCTCTTTAAGATACTTCCTAACCAGAGGACCATCCCAGCGAGACTGCCTATAACCTTGATTGATAGGGGGCTGAGTCAATATATCCTTGAAGTCTTCTCGGATATCAGGGGTCAATTTACTACGACGACCAGGACGCTTCTTCTCGTCCAATCCCTTCATGCCATACTTGTTTACCCGCTTTACCATATTATAAATTCCTTGACGGGATATGTTATGTCTACGGCTCAATTGATCAATGGGCGCATTATCGATTACCCCCTGTACGATTGCAACCCTCAATCCCATTCTTACCGGGCCGCTGCCGGATACAAGTTCCTTCAAAGCCTGATATGTAACCTCAGAATTGTTTACCATGAGATTCGTCTTTCTCATATCAACCCCCTCCTATCAAATGATTTGTTGACAGGGGTCATAATACTTGAAATGCTATATTATGTCAAGTTATTTATTGGTTTCAATATAATAATCCTAATTTTGCATAAAGCGCTGCTGACTCAGGACCGATTTCAAGAGATTTCAGTAAATTATTTTTAGCATCCTCATACTCTTCCATATAGAGCTGCAACTGGCCTAAGAGGAAGAAAGAATCTCTATCATTTGTATTCTTTAAATTATCTTGTAATAATGTTTTGATCTTTTTGTATAAATTTTGTGCATTCCAATAATTGTCAGTAATTATTGTATCGTCTGAACTATTTTTAATTTTCTCACGATATAGGAATAAAAGACCAGCCATTATTCCGACGTTATTAGGGTAATTTGAAAGTCCTTCCTTATAAATATTTTCTGCTTCATTGTACTCACCAAAAATTGAACCTAATAAAATACCAAAATTATAAATTATACCTTCTTTATTAAAGTTTGTAATTTCCTTTTGTGTATATATTAATCTATAACCATCACGAGCTTTTTCCCAATGTTCTAAAGCATTTTTATATTTACCCTGTTCCCATAATAGGTATGCTATATCATCGTGGACAATAGCAAGGTTGGAATCAACTGATATTGCTTTTTCATATTGTTCGATAGCATCGTCATATCTCATAAGATCTGTGAATGTATTACCAAAATAATAATACGCAAAGGCGTATTTTGGGTTTATTTTAATGGTCTTGTTAAAATGTTCAATTGCCTCATCATATCTCTCGAGTTGAGAAAGCACAATTGCCATATTGCAACGAGCAACGTAATCTTCCGGGTTAATATTTAATACTATTTGGAATTGTTCAACTGCTTTTTCATATCTTTTGAGCTTCTTAAGGGCAAAACCATATTGAAAATGGGCATAGGTATCATTTGGATCGTATTCTAAGACCTTTTTGAATTGTTCGATTGCTTCATTGTAACTTTTTTTGTCGATAAAAGTTGCACCAAGGCTCTTGTATTTGTTAGCATCGGGTTTTAATTCGATGGCCTTGTTGAGGTGTATAATTGCTTCATCATACCTCTTGAGTTGAGAAAGCACATTTCCCAAATTAGCTTGAGCCATATCATCACTGGGATTTATGTTTATGACTGCTTGCCAATGCACAACTGCTTCACTGTGTCTTTCAAGTTTACTAAGGGCAAGTCCATATTGAAAATGAGCATAGGTATCGTTTTGATCGTATTCTAAGGCCTTTTTGAGCTGCTCAATTGCATCATCATATTTCTTGACGTTTATAAGAGCGGTTCCCAAGCACTTGTATAAATCAGCATTGGGGGCTATTTCAATAGCTTTTTTGTAACATTCAATTGCCTTGTCATATTTTCTTAGTTTATCGAAAATAGTTCCTAAGTAGTTATAATAAATTGCTTCTTTTGGACTTAATTTAATAGCTTTTTTATATTGCGTAATTACCTTATTGTATCTCTTGCGTTTAAAATAAATATTCCCCAAATCGCTATGGTAAGAGGCATTGTTAGGGTTTAACTCAACAGCCTTGCTGCAGTGTTTAATTGCTTCTTTATATTTCTTTAGTTCGGAAAATAATTTTCCCAAATTGTTTTGAGCAGTATCATCACTGGGATTTATTTTTACGCATACTTGAAAATGCTCAACCGCCGCTTCATATCTTTTGAGATTGGCAAGGGCAAAGCCATATTGAAAATGGGCATAAGTGTCATTTGGATTATATTCTAATGCCTTTTTTATTTGAGCAATTGCATTATCATACTTCTTGATACTATTAAGAAATCCACCAAAAGCTTTATATAAGTCGGCACTAGGTTCTATTTCAATGGCCCTTTTGAATTGTTCAATTATTTCTGAATTATTATTGGTATTAGCTAAGGTAATGTTCGAGGCATTAAGAGGTAAAATATATAAAAGTAGGATTCCGACACTGAATAATAATAACAAGCCAAATCTTCTAGTTCCATTTACCTTTATTTTTTTATCATTTTTTGAAAATTGATTCGTCTCTTGTGAGTGTTTATAAATGGAATATAGATTTAAAAAATATTTTTTAACCATGAATAATTCGTACATTTATATTTAGTTTTACAAATAAAAGATACCTAATAGTCCATTTTGACTTGAAGTATAAGGTATTCGAAATGGCGTTTCAATATTATTTTAGTATAAAGTAATCAATGTACTTAGTGGAGAGGGAGTTGTGCGTGAGCACAACGAAGCACGACAGATAAAACACGGTTGAAAATATGTATTACCAAAATGTACTGAATATGACAAAAACAGATACATAGTCCAATAAGCGCAAACATATTCATTTAAGCGTCTGTGATGTAAATCATGCAGCAAAAAAACACAACATTCTTTGATATTCTGGTTTTTAGAAGATGAAAGAATGTTGTGTTCAGGGAACAGGTAAAAGGCATGCAGAAGAAATAAGCGTTAAACCTTCTCTCTTTGCGTAGTGTCTTATATGAAGCGAAGAGGGAAGGGAATGAATTGGGTGAAATAGGGTATTCTTTTAGAGGCGAGATAAAAACACCTGTTCAGGTTGCAAGCCGTTCGGCTGAGCTCACGACGAAGCTTGAACCCGCGAAGAAAACTGAATTGCTTGTTTCGTGTACCAAAAAGATTCTTCTTAAAATCTATATTTCAGCAGCATTGTCCGGTTAGGAATTTGCATGTACCGGCTTTTGTCATACCCGAATGCTTTTATCGGGTATCCAGAGGTTCGTCCATCCTAGATTCCCGCTAAAAACATGCGGGAATGACAGCTTTAGAGCTGTAGCTCTTTGAAAAATCCATACATTTGAATTTAATCACACAAAACAAAATGTGTAGCACGGGTGGTTTATCCCCCGCCTCTATACTTGATATGAGGCAGGCCAATGCCGACCACAAGGGATCGGCGCTACGTTTTCCAAAGAGATAAATTGTTACAAAAAATAACTCTGTGGTTTAAAAATAGCTCTAGGCGCATTCCTTGCAGGTGCCGTGGAATGATATCTGAAATCCGGAGACCGTGTAATCCTTTTTAAGGGAGTCAGGTAATTTGATGTGTGGTGAAAAGTCTTCGAAGATGTCATGTATCTTTTTGCAGGAAGAGCAGATGACGTGGTGGTGGTCATTGATGTTAGGGTCGTAGTGTTTACGGTCTTCGTCAATGATGAGTTCCTTTACCTCTCCCATATCCCGTAAGGTTTCTAAGGTTTTGTAGATCGTGGTAAAAGACACGGTGGGATAAATCCTTTTTACCCTTTTAAAAACCTCTTCAGCGGAGGGATGTGAGGTATTATTCTCCAGGACTTTGAAGATCATCAACCGCTGCGGCGTGATTTTCATGCCGTGATTTCTGAGTATACCAGTTAATTTTTCTACCGTTTCCATATTTATTTTAAATAATAAACAAAAATGATTGTTACTTAAAGTAAAATATTAGTTAAAAAATCCAGCGATGTCAATAAATATTATTTTCTCGAAACAAATGATTCAACAAAGAGGATGCAGAGGGTGAGGAAGAGGAGGGTTCCCCAGAGGGTCTTTTTGGCTTCGCCCATGAGCACTTGACTGCCTTCGCTAATAGGAGAGGTTGTTATGGTAAGATTCGTACCACCCATGAGTGCGGTAAGTTCTTTTTGGTCTATCTTAACCAGGTTAGATTCTGCGGTGTCAACATTAACGGGAAATTTCTGGGGGAATTGCGGATGTGGCTTCCCATCCACAGTAACAGCATAAATCCCAGGGAAATTTGTCTCGTTGTATGAAAAAGACTTTTCGTTGTTAATCAGTTGAGGTAGTAAGACAGCTTTTATACCTTCCGGATTGGTTATTTCTAAGCTATTAATATCTTCGGGGGAGGGAGATTGCCATTCGTGCTTGACCAGCGTTTCACCTTGAATTTCTTCCGCAATATTTCCCGTTAAAAACCTGCACAATTGCTGTATGAGCGGCAGGAAAAAGGGTTTTACAGGCATATCCGTCCAGTCTCTGTCTAGAGATGATGTAAAAAGCACACATCTTCCCCGTTCAATTTGTTTCTCAATGAGGGCAGGGGTATCGTCCGAAAATGACACTATGGTTTTGCAATTCCCCAGTGGTGATGGATCGACATAAAATACACGATAAAATTTCACGGAAGACAATGTACTCATATTCGTTTCGGAAAGAATGCGTAAAGCAGGGTGTAGGGGTTCTGTGGGCTTCAGATGAAGAGGTTGTTCTTCTGATAGAGGGCTATCGCTGGAAAAAGTCCTTGCCGTATGGAGTCGATGGGGCAGTAGTGTGCCAAATGAGTTATTGTAGTAATTCGAATCTACTTTATTCCCAAGCGAAAAAATAACCGACCCACCTTCTTTGACAAACTTATCGAGTTCATGAATCTTTTCGGGCGGCAAGGTTTCAACATTACACAAAAAGACAATATCGAAATTGGCAAAATCGAAGTTTTTCACCTCGTGTATAGAACATATCGTTGGTTTGATGGATGATGCATGTTCTCTGCCTGGATTTAACGCCTTCTCCAGATAAAACGTTTCACTCTCATAGATATTGGTTTTGGGGTCGCCATCGATCAGCAAGGCATCCAGTTTGTTTGATGTATTAATGGCAAAATATCGTTTATTGTCTGTGTTCAGGCGGTCTTCTGAAATTTCAACCCAGCCGGTGTGACCTTTTCCTTTCTCCACGCTAAAGTAAAACTCCTTTGTTTCCGATGCATTAGCGTCTATATTGAAAAATCCCTGAGCTACTTTTGCTTGATCCAAAAATACTTGTACCAGAAGGTTTTTAATCCTTGTAGGTGTAAAGTTAGATACAGTCACCTTGATGGTGCTTTCCGCACTCCTTTCTGACACGTTAATTTGTGGTTCAATATGCGTAATGGCAATATTCTTGAGTTCCCTGCCTTCCGACAAGTCTATGATGTGAATATTGGATACATGACTACGGAGTTTTTCATTTCCACTCTTGAACCAGTCGGTATCCCAGCCGTTCCGTGTCAGGTCTGTAAGGAGGAAAATTCGTTTAATAGATGCCTTAGCAGAAGTTAATACCTCCACTGCCGCATCCAACGCAGGTGTAATATGCGTAGTAGCAAAACTGGGTTGTGCTTGTTCTACGAAATTTAAAAGATTCTTTTTGTCATAATCGAGTTCCGGCAGGACTTGTGATCCCATACTTGAGCAGGTAATTACAGCGGCATCGTCATTTTTCGTCAGATTATTGACAATCTCCTTTGCCGCAGTCTTGGCGGATATAAAAAACGATTCGTGATTATCTGAGTACTGCATACTATATGAATCGTCCAAAATAATGACGTTGCTGGCAGGAATGTCTTTTTGTGGCGTTCCACCGATAAAGTTTTTTACAAATGGCCTGGCAAGCGCCATAGCAAGGAAGGCAAGGAGGGATGCCCTGAGGATCAAAAGGATTAGCTGGCGAAGTTTGAATTTTACCGAGATGCGCTTATTTGTTTGTAATATAAAGTCTATAGCTGCGAACCTGTGCGAGAGGGCCTTCTTCTTATTGATAAGATGGATGATGATGGGGATGATTGCACCCAGAATACCAAATAGCAACAGGGGATTAAGAAATGATATCATGTCATAATTTTACTACTTATCTGTGCCGGTTTAAATGAAAAAGATTTGGTCTCAGGATTTGTGGAGTGGGCGTGAGGCGCTTTCTCTTCTTGCCAGAAACTGGATCAATGCCTGATCCAGCGGTGTCGAGGAATCAATGAGGCAGTAATCTATTTGATTTTCAAAGCATGTCTGTTTGAATTGTTCAAGAAAGCGGTTCATTTCGGAAAGGTATCGGTCTTTTATGGATTTCGGGTCTGCCAGGATACGCCGCTCATCTTCCATCGACTCAAAATACGTTATCGTCTCGAAAGGAAATGTCAGTTCGTACGGATCAAGTATATGAAATAAAATAACCTCGTTCTTCTTAAATTGAAAATACTTTACTTGCGTGATTACCTTGTTTATGTCATCAAAAAAATCAGATATGATGATAATTAAAGACCGTCGACTTATCTTTTCGATGAATTCGTTGAGAATAACACCGATATTTGATTTACCCGCAGGTTTTAATTCTGTGAGGGTATTTAAGAGGACATGTAAGTGTGTGACGCGGGACCTCGGTGGTATGTATTGCAATACCCTGTCACTGAAGCCGATCAGTCCAACCATGTCCGATTGCTTCAACAATAAGTATGCGAGGGAGGCAGCAAGTGTTGCGGCATACTCAAATTTACTGATACCTGTAGATTTATATTCCATCGATCCACTGGCATCAAGGAATATATAGCACTTGAGATTCGTTTCCTCTTCGAATTCCTTGATGTAATACTTGTCCGTCCTTGCATGCACCTTCCAGTCAATATGCTTTATCTCGTTTCCAGGAGAGTACTCTTTATGTTCCAGAAACTCGATGCTCGAACCCTTGTAAGGGCTTTTATGAATACCCGACAATACCCCGTCTACCACGAGCCTTGCACGGAGTTCCATGCTGGCAATCTTTGATAGTATTACCGGATCAAAAGGATTTTCTGCCATCGTTAAATTAGTCCTACTAAGTCCCCCTTAATAAAGGGGGATTCAGGGGGTTGTATTTTTCCTGAGTTTTTACAACCCCCCCTGTCCCCTTTTCGTTCGACTGAGCTCACGACGAAGTCTAAGGGGGATTTTATACATGCTACCACCCACAAAGCCGCATAAATAATATGAAAATCTCTATATAATGTTTATCACATGTGTTCTTTTATAGTATCGAGTAACTGATCGATGATGTGTAAAGACGTCTTCCCTTCGGCTTCGGCGTGGAAATTAGTGATAATACGGTGTTGTAAGATAGGTTTGGCGAGCGCCCTGACATCATTGCAGGTGACTGCATATCTGCCGTCCAGTAATGCGCGTGCCTTGCCTCCGAGGATGAGATATTGTGATGCACGAGGACCTGCCCCCCAGCTAATCCATTTTTTTATGAAGTCTGGGGCACTGGGGTCAGTCGGCCTTGATGCCCGGACTAATCTGATGGCATATTCCAATACATAATCAGCAACCGGCACCCTTGTAACAAGGTCTTGAAGGCCCGTTATTTCCTCAGGACTGAAAACTTTATTTATCGTTGGTTTATATGTGGAAGTGGTTGTTCTTACAATCTCGATTTCTTCTTCTTTTGCCGGATACCGGACATTAATCTGGAACATAAATCGGTCAAGTTGCGCCTCGGGCAAGGGATATGTGCCTTCCTGCTCAATGGGATTCTGGGTGGCAAAGACAATGAAAGGAAGATCGAGAGAATAGGTGGTGCCGCTGGCAGTGACTTTGTATTCCTGCATTGCCTGAAGTAACGCCGCCTGTGTTTTTGGCGGCGTACGGTTGATTTCATCGGCCAGAAGGATATTCGAAAAAATAGGCCCCTTGATAAATTTAAAGAACCTTTTCCCGGAGGCGTGATCCTGTTCCAATATATCAGTACCCGTAATATCGGCAGGCATCAGATCGGGTGTAAATTGAATGCGATTAAACCTTAAGTTTAAGACGTCTGCAAGGGTACTCACGAGGAGCGTTTTTGCAAGTCCAGGCACTCCCACAAACAAACAATGTCCTTTGCAAAAGAGGGCTATGAGGAGATCGTCAATAACTTCCTCCTGTCCAACGATGGCCTTAGCGATTTCTTTTTTTATCCTGGCGCGTCCTTCGACTATCTTATCGATAGCCTGAAGGTCTGTCTTTTCAATTTCTGTGGAAGTCATAAGAACGATGTAATAATTTAGCCAACAAATTTATTCGTTGATAACCCACCCCTTATCCCCTCCCAGGAGGGGACTCCACAATTCCCCTCTCGGGAGGGGTTGGGGGTGGGTTTCCTTATTTTGTGGAATTGCCCATGCCACCCCAAAACCAGCATGAATAAAAACAAAAAGAGCGTCGGTGTCGAAGCTGCTCAGATAAGCCCAAAACTGAGCATGTCACTACCAAGGCTTTTCCCCGACACCAACGCGCTATTATTTTAACCAAAAAATAGGCTATTGTGAATGAAAATTTAAAAATTATGGCTCTTTGCTGTTTGCAATGGATACACGGGTTTCACTATCCGACAACTTCGTATCGTCAGGAATATTTGAAACTGCGGTAAGTGCCGATGGCAAATTATTGTTTTCCCCCTGTATGTTTGTCGTACTTTCTTTACTGCCGTTTGAAACATTTATTACGGTAATATAACTTTGCCTGATGATAGTCGAAGTATTATCCGGCCGCCTTATAATAAGGCGCACATTATATTCCCCTGGCGCTGTATACGTATGAACAGGATACTGTTCAGAGTTTATCGGCGTCCCGTCACCGAAATCCCAGCATCTACCGATAATTTTACCCGTAGAGTTATCAGAAAATTTTATCGTAAGCGGTGAAGCGCCTGTTACTGTTGATGCTGTAAAAGAAGTGCTTGCAGGTTTATCGGTCTCGTTAGAAGAAGTTTGTATTTCTTCTGGTTTTATGTGAGTAATTCGTAGCGCTTGTGATGAGGTCTGTCCTTGTGACTCATGAATAGGTTTTGTCCCGGATTGAAGTGGAGAATTGAGCCCGGCAATATTGGCTGTTTTTGCAGCAGAGACGGATTGGTCTGCCTGTCTACAATAAATTTCACGCCGCCATCGCAGCGTTCCATCGGCGTTTATAGCATAAAGTATATTGTTGTGTGTTGTAACATAAATACTACCATCTGTCGTTATGGAAGGCGGCGTGGAAATATGGCCATTTATTATATGAGACTTCCAGTACAAACTCCCATCAGGCCTGATGGCATATAAAAAGTCATCATTTTTAGTTACAACACAGATGTTCCCTTGATTATCTAAAACAGGCGGAAAATCGATTACATTATCCGCGCTAAATATCCATTTGAGTGCACCGTTTAAACCAATAGCATAGAGTGTTTTTTCTGAACAAAAATATAAGGTACTGTCCGGACTAATCGCTAAACTTGTATTAATTTTATCGGCTAATTGGATATACCATTTTGTGTTCCCGGCAGGATCAATGGCAGAGAGTTTGCCGTCGCAGGAAGCGAGATAAATATTGCCGCTTTTGTCGAATACAGGAGCATAAGATAATGCTTTTTTTACACCTCTTTTTTTTGCAATTTTTCTCATACCCCGGGTAGAGGCAGATGGCTGGGAATCAGGAGCTAGTTGTCCATTCCGGTTTTCAACAAGCGTGCCTTGTTGCTGCAAATGGCTGGAGGTCTCGGCTATTTTATTTGCTTCCTGGCTATGACTTGGTTGAGGGGTAAGGAGAAAAAAAATCGAGAGGGATAAAATGCATACTACTAAATGATCTTGAACCAGAACTTGTAACACCTTTTTTAAGATGCATTTCGCACTCATCTTTTCTCCAAAGAGGAGTTTATCTAATGGAAGAAGTGAATATTTTTAAATGACTACTATAACGGCATTCCAGGTAAATGCAAGTAATTTTTATAGTATCGGATGCACAGTTCCTCCCTGTAATATGTTCCTTTTCAACAGCATAGACATAGCCTTGCGCTTCGTTCAGGAGAAGGATAGACAGGAAACATACGATCTTCAAATAATTGCTTGATTTTCATGGTGAACGATCCACCCACGGTACAGATAACCGCCGGCTTCCCTGATAGTTTCATCGTTTCATCGACAAGATCAACTACATTCTCTGTCATACCCTGGGGAGACATAAGTGGTATGATAATAGCGGCATCATATTCATCGCTTTCGATCATGCATGTACTTAAGGCTATTCGATAGTCTTCATCGCATGCACTTCCCGTTAAATCAATGGGATTATTAACTACGTAGAATCTTGAGAATTTGTTTTTTAACTTTTCTTTCAATTGAGGTGATGGATGGGGTATCTGTAAACCATTTTCGGTGCAATAGTCAGTTACCATAACGCCAAAACCTCCGCCATTTGTAACAATAAGGATTCGATTCCCTTTCGGCGGATTTTGCATGGAAAGGGCCTTTACACCATCGATAAATTCCTCCAGACCATTGGCTTCAATGATACCTGATTTTAAAAATGCTGCTTTGTAGATTTCATATTTTCCTGCGATGGCGCCTGTGTGAGATTTGGCTGCGGCAATGCCAGCCGCACCTTTTCCAACCTTTAGCGCCACAATGGGCTTTTTCTTTGAACAGGCATTAGCCGCCTCGATAAACCTTCTGCCATGATCAACGGATTCCATATATATTGCAATAACTTTTGTATTAACATCATCTGTCAAATATGGTAAAAGGACCGTTTCCCCTATATCTATTCTATTTCCGTAATTTATCATCTTTGCTATGCCCAACCCTTCCTGAGCAGCTAAATCTAGCAGGGCAATAGCAAAGGCGCCGCTTTGCGATAGTATTGATAGCGCCCCTTTCTTAGGCTTGCTTACCCTTTCCCAAGGTAAAAAGGATGTAGTAAAATTTGTGTAATTATCCAAAATACCCAGGCAGTTAGGGCCAAGGATTCGAATATTATTTTCAATTGCAACCTGTTTGACCTTCTCTTCCATTTCAATACCTTCTGTACCCATTTCCCGGAAACCGGCGCTGATAATTATGGAATGTCGAATTCGTTTTTGCGCCTGTTGTTTCAACACATCCAATACAAACGGGGCAGGTATGGCAATCACGGTCAATGCTATTTCATCCGGAATATCAAGTATCGAGGGAAAACATTTCAGGCCAAAAACATTATGGTATTTTGGGTTTACGGGATACATCTTACCGTTGAATCCCATATCGAGGAGGTTTTTTAGGATGATACCGGGCAGGCTGCCTGGTTTTTCGGTGGCGCCAATAATGGCAACTGAGGAGGGATTAAAAAAGGTGTCCATGTAAGTTTGTCATTATGCCGCAACAGTAATTTATGGTAGATTTTGTTGAAGTTGTATATCGTTACTTATTACTCGTCTTATAAATCTTTTTTTACCTTATTTGAAATCTTTGCAATTAAATCTTTCGCCCCTTGATCATTGGGATCGAGCATAAGGGTCTTGTTTAACATTTTCTCCGCAAACTCATATTTATGCATGTTATAGTATGCCATACCAAGCATCTTGTACGCTGCAATGGATTTTTCATCTAGTTTAATTGCTTGTTCACACGCAGAGATAACTTTTTCCCAATCGGTATCTCTTAAATACAAATCAGCTAGAAGCAAATGAATGTTTATATAATTGTTATTGGGATATGTTTTATTAAATGTTAGAAGGATATCTTTTGCCTCCGCGTATTTACCCAAATCAACGTATCCACTGGCCAGATTATGGGTATAGATGGGGTTATCTGGCTTTAGAGTTACAGCCTTCTGAAATGATTCTATAGCATCTTTTGGTTGTTTTTTCCTCTTATAGATTGCACCGAGGTTATTATGGTAATCTGCCACCGAAGGGTCGAGGACAATGAGTTTCTTATAATAAGGTATTAATTCATCATACTTTTCTAATGACAGATATAGTTTTAATAGGTTATCGAGATAAATGGGCTCTTTCGGGTTTATTTCCATAGCCGTTTTGAATGCATTAATGGCTTCTTCATACATACCTTTTTTACTTAGTATGGCTCCTAGGTTATTGTGATAACCGGATTCAGAAGAATTAAGCGCAACGGTCTTCCTTGAGAAAAAAAGAGCCTTATCCAAATCACCTTTTTGCAAATAGGCATTGGCCAGGCGATCTGCATGATTTACGTCGTCAGGACGAATCAGATATGCCTGAGAGAGTTCTTCAATCGCCTGATCCAGATTCCCCTTATTAATATATAGAGAAGCAAGGTTACTATGAAAAGGGGCCTGAAATGGGTCTGCTTCAATGGCTTTTTTATAATAATCAATAGCGCTATCTGCCGTGTTTCGTCCAAAATGTTCGGACAGAAATTGCTGAATCATACCCAGATGAAAAAAACCCATGTAATGCTGTGGGATTAGTTTTAAAGAATTATTGGCCTCCACATATGCCTTCTGTATCCATGCCTCATCTTTTGTCTTAAGTGCGTTTTGTATATATGTCCTGCAAAGCTCATCACGATAGAAAGTCTCGTATGGATTAAGGCGTATGGCATGTTTCATGAAAAACAAACCTTTTTCTGTAATAGCAGGTAAATTTTCCTTTTCGTAATCTAAAATCCTTCTCCCATATTCAAAATAAGCATCAGCTCTATAGAATCGAAGAACAAAGATAGTAACAAATCCTAACGCTATTAATACAATTCCACAGCCCAGCCACCTGTAAAAAATGCGAAGACGAGAAGTTGAGGAATTGAGAAGTTGGGCATTTCTAGACTGCTCACCTTCCGCACACTTCTTTATCTTTAATCCTTTATCTTCTATACTTAATACCACTTCCGTTTCATTTATCTTTATTATAGATACACAGAGTCCCATCATTACCCAGAAAAGTGTTACAATAGGTGTATTTCCAAAACTGAATTCATTTTGAATGAGGTAGCATAGTATCCCAAATAATAACCCTAATATGAGCATTTTATTCCGGTTACTCAGCCGCTTATAATTTCTACCAACATATATACCAAAGGCAGTCAATAACCATATATAAGTTCCCAGCCCCAAAATACCGCGAGTGGCAGCGGTATCAAGGATATCGTTATGAATTCTATCTTGTCTTGGAAATTGAAAACCATTGTCACTTTCTAATACCGAAAATACCTTTGCTAGATTCCTTTGAAAAAGAATGCCAATTGTATCGGGACCGATTCCTAAAGCAGGATATTCTTTTATAATTTCTATTGCAGCAAGATCTTGAAATATGCGGGAAAAAGCTGATTCAGTAACTGGCAGTTTACCGGCAATCCATGATCTCTGACGAATTTGTATTAACTCCGGAATTGCCAATTCCTCAATATCTTTCTTGTCGCAAGAAGAAACACTAAGATTACCATTTGTCTTCACATCATATGTAAAATGTTCTATAAAACGCTTAACAATCGATGTCTTATACTGTATATTAAAAAGTATTCCCAATAGAGTAAATGAAAGCAATAAAATAAAAAATTTGTATTTCCCCTTTGTTTGTCTTTTAAAAATAAAAAAAAGAAACGGTGTAAAACTTCCAAGGAGCGCAAAAAAACATGCACGGGTATTGGTAAACCAAAATGTAGTATAAATAACCAAAGATAATATAAAAAAAATCCACAAAATATGTGAACTTTTTGAAAAAGGTGATTCTTTAGGATTATTTAAAAATAAGGTAACGACTAATGGCAAATTTATAACAAGATAAGCAGAGAAGAATACGGGATTTCCAAAAGTTGAGAATACACGTGGGCCCTCACTACTCCATTTGAATATGTCAAATCCAAGATGTTGTATAATTCCATAAATGGATGAAATGGTGGCACCGGCTACAATTGCAATTATAAGGGAATAAATCCTTTTTTGTGTAGTTACAAAATTAATGGTAGTATAGAAAAGAAATATATAACACAACGTTGCGGCCAAACCCTCAAATCTCTTATAGGTGCCAAAAAGGCTCATAACGGGATTTATAGAGATAATCGACGAAATGATAAAAATGACTATGTAGGCAAGGATTGGGATATCTATAGCAGTATGGGAAAATTTAAAGCCGTGTTTAAAGACCAGTGCAATCGACCATACAACCAGGATGGCGATTGTTAACAGGTATAAAGTCATTACTTTGCTAAGGTCAAAAACACTATAAAGGCGTATATCAAAGAAAAGAGGTATAACGACAACGGTGGCAATTAACAAGCCTGCAATGAATGTATCGCAACCAGTGGCTATATTTTTAGAAATATTCCTCATTTATTTTGCAAATTATGGCAGATTTTTAACATTAATGCAATACATTAACCATACACAAGCAGAACTTGCAGGTAAGATTAAGCATGACCATTTTTACAACCATCATGGACAATTCTTTACTTCTTCCGTATCGACAGGTAAATGTGGAGAATAATTTATCATCTCAACAGACCGTTTAAATCCGGTGTAGTCAGACAATAATTATACGGGGGATTAACCACGCTTAAAACCAAAACAAAATATACATACAATGACTATGCTGCCATGTACGATGATAAAAGATACGAGCTTATTGAAGGAGAATTGTATATGGTACCAGCGCCCGGTTTTTATCACTAAACTATCTCAATGAATATTTCTCATCCTTTAAAAAAAATTTGTTAAAGAAAATAATTTAGGAACGGTCATCTACGCCCCTTTTGATGTTGTCCTGTCAGAGACGGATATCGTACAGCCCGATATTATTTTCATTTCTAAAAAAGGAATGGGTTTGATGACAGAAAAGAATTTACGAGGTGCGCCAGATTTAGCCATCGAGATTTTATCTTCATCCACGAAAGAGAGGAACAAGCTGGTAAAAAAAGACTCTATGTGGAGCATGGCATGAAAGAATTCTGGATAGTTGATCCTGACAAGAGAACTATTGAGATCATGGTTTTGGGAGAAGCAGGCTTTGAAACCTTTGGTATATATTTTATTGACGATGAGCTTACCTCTTCCCTTTTAAGAGGTTTCAGGCTTGATTCAAAAGAGGTATTTCTTAGTTAATCTGCATCAAACAGCATATTTAGGTGGTGAGCCTTTCTTAAAACTCTAACTCCCAACCCCCGTATCCCGCCTCCTTAGCCACTTTTCGATATTAGCCTCACACCTCCAGAATTGGCATCTACTGCATAAAGGAATTGAGTCGTACTTGTCCTCTAAATGTGCCTTCCTTATTTTTTGTAATATCTCACCCTGCCATATTTTTGCAAGAGGATCTTCGTTCATATTACCAATGATACCCTTTCCTTGATAATCAACGCAACATGTGGTAACTCTTCCATCCCATAAAATTACTGGATTATACCACAAAAAAGTACATGGATACCTTTCTGTTTTTTGAATTGTTTCAGGATCCCCAGATATAGCCGAACTATTCAAAGACCCATCCCAAGTATGATACTCTCCTATCTCAATAAAATCGGCAATCTGATGCCATTTTTTTTTAAACAATTTAATCTCACCACGTGTATCACGTGTATGAATTATTTTTACTATAACTAATGGAGTCTTTGAGTAAAGTTTTTTTTTAAGTTCGATAAGTTTTTTAACATTTTCCTCAACGATATTGAGTTTCTGGCAATTTTTTACTTTTTTGTATGTTTCATTTGTAAATGCATCAATACTTATATGAATTGTATCAAGACCTGATTTTATTAATTCAAGAGACTTTTCTTCTGTTAACAGAATACCATTCGTGTAAAAATTAATCTTGAACGCAGCCTTTTTATCTTTTGCATATTGAATCATCTGTGGTAATTCTGGATGTAATAAGGGCTCTCCATCTTTATTGATGGTAATTATGAGTCTTTTACCATACAGGATACTTTCATCAATGATCTTATGGAAAAGTTTAATGCCCATATAACCAAAAGGTCTATTAAGTTCTCTGGGACACATTGAGCAACTAAGATTGCAATAATTAGTAGGTTCAATATTGAAACGTATGGGGAAAATAAAAGAAATGTTTTTCTGTAAAACTATCCTGCGAATAAAGTTAATTCTTTTGAGCTGCTCAACAAGCTTAATATTGATCATCGTGACTATCTCGACTCCTAATTTTTTCAACAACAACCTCTATGGAATATTCAGTGCTGTTGCGTAACTTTTGAACTTTGTTAGCACAGTTATCCCCACACGTTTTTGCGTAAACAATTTCAAAATTTTTAATATTCCTTTTTAAAAAAGGGATTATCCCGATAGTATGAGGCGGTTCATCTCGTTCAAGTAAAAAGTAATGTTTATGATCTAAGCTAATTTTTGAAGGCAATGTTTTTCTTTTTTCGAATAAATCACGATCAGGAAGATATAGAATCAAATAACCTCCTGGTTTTAATACTCGCCACCAATTCAAAATGGCTAATTCAGGATTATCTAAATGCTCAAGCAAATGGGATGAATATACAAAATCAAATTGCTCATCGTCTAATTTACCCAAATAATGCGAATCCCCATCTTCAATATCCCATCCTAAACATCCAGGAACTAAAAGGTCTCCTCCGTAACCTATATCAACACCATATCCATGGCAATATTTGTCAAAAAAGCCTTCTATCAAACGACGAGGCTTCGCCTTAGCTGTTTCCTTAAACATAGATGGTCTTGGAAAAATTTTAAAACGAACACTATTAATTGTGTAATAAAACCTTGGTATGTGTCTAAATATACAAATCGGAAGTATTTTTTGTAGTACCGAAGCAATTAAATTTTCAATACTTAACACGTGGCTATTCCTTTCTATATGCAAAGATATAAATAATTACGGTAAAAATATCTTTGCTTCGATTTGTATTTTCAAAATAAAATCGCAAAGAAACAATCTCCAAAGAAGTCTTTGAATGGTAATGTGCCGCGTTTAATTATCACTCCACTTCAAAAATTCGCTTATTCAAATCAGTATTTAATGTAAAAAGCCACATTTGATACTTTGCACCAGCATTAAGGGGATTGCGTGTAGCACGGGTAAATATCTTTTTCTCACTTATCTTTTTATCTGCATAATTCTCCAATCCTTTCCATACAGATTCGTCGTTTGGATAAGGAATCAACATTGACGTCACATTATTATTTTCTATTATATCCATAAGATTTTCAGGATTTCCTTTTATTTTATCTGGCACAACAAACTTTCTTGGTATTAATGCATAGGATCTTACATCTGCAATTATTACGGAATCTTTTGGTAAGTACTTATCAATCCACTGTGCTTCCTGATAACAAAAGGCATAGTTGTTCATAACATGGTTTCTTAAATCATTTGTAATCGCACCCGGAAACAAGATTATTGCTCCATAAATTGCAGAAATAGCAACTGGTATTGATTGCAAGAGGAGTCCCCTTTCTAAATAAGTATGTTTACAGCCCCACCGGGTGGAAACTATTGAAGCCGCCAGGAGAAAATAGCTTTCGAGATAATATCTTGGAAGCGTTTGACCTATTAGTAAAAATCCCAACGCTATCAAAATAGACAAAGACAAAATAACTCTTGAAACTCCGGAAACATTGTACACAACAAGTAAACCAAGTGTACCTATACCTAAAACAGTTGAAAAAAAATTTAATTTTGTTGTGAATGTTAAAGTAATCGGCAACATTAGCACTTTTTTGATAGTCAGACCACCTTCATATTCACGTATGTGTCTCGCATAATCTAAGACATCGATATCTGGACTGGATTTAAAATTTTCAAACAACGGAGAAAGGGGGTCACCATAAAATAGATAATTTCTTAAATACAATGGGAAATTAATGAACATAAAAAGTAAAAATATTACCAATAATGCAAATTTTATGTCTTTATTTTTTTTTGCAATAACTATTGATACAATAATGGCAACAATACCAGCAATTAGAAAAGAGTATTTGTTTGAGATAGCGAATAAAATAGAAACCATTGAAAACAAAAATATTTTTCTGTCATAATTCTCTCTATTTTTCAAAAGAATCAAAACACCGAAAACCAATGCCGCTGACGGGAAAAGTTGCGGTTTTTGTACAGTTGCTAAATATAACATTACCGGAGATGTAAGCACGAGCAATGCAGATAGATACTTAAGTCGCAAAGTATTTGCGAAAGTCGATATCCCTGTCCAGGCAACTATCAAGCCTGAGTATTGTACTATTTGCCCAAGAATATCGGTACCGTTTATTAACCCAAAAAGATTAATTGACTCTCCAAGTCCAACCAATCTGGCAGATATCCAATCGTATCTTGGATAAGCCTGATTATTCCTAAGCCAATCTAATGGCACGCCAAGATGATAATCGAGTGAATCCGGATCAGTTGGAGGACCTAAAGCAATGAGAAATAATGGAATAGCTATCAAAACAATAGACAGCATTTGCAATTTTTTATTATCTTCGCGTTCTGATATTTTTTTTACAAATTTAAACTCCTTTCTTACTATTATTTTTATAAGGTAATAAGCTCCCATTATTATAAATATTGTCCCGATAATTTTTAGAAGATAAAAACCATTAATTCGTAAAAAATATATTGTATGCACAAGTACTGATACACTAGCGATAACAACAATATACGCAAGTAATATTCTCTGGAGATCACCCCCTGCCTTTACTAATTTATTCTTTGATATCACATCAGCAAAATGCCACATTCCTAAAACAATTAGAAAAGCCACAATCATTGAAAGTGGTGGATTATAAATCGCCTCAGCTAATGTCAAGAATGAATTATTACTCATCAATTTCGTTTACAGTTTTTTAATATAGTTTATTTTAAATTTTCTAGTTAAAAGACAGTTTTCGACTTACTTTAGTTTTTTATATATACATAAAAGCCTTCACACTTCTCTGGTAAAATTTTATATTCAGACAACTCAGCACCATCAAAAGTTTTTAACTCATTAGGAAAAAGTAATGTTCTGTAATGCCCTTTCTTAATCAACCCTCCAATGCCACCATCATTAAATGAAATACCTAATTCTCGTTCTTTTTTATAAAACCAGTTTGTAAAAACATATGGTTCAGACGGATTCATCCAAGGTAGAGATAAATACATATTGTCAACAAATAAAGGTTTAGGTAATTTTTCAATACATTTTTGTCTTTTTACCATATCAATATGCTGGGGGTACACAGAAATGACACCTTGATAACCCATGAATATCACCATTATGGATATCACATTTGCAATCCAACCAAATATCATAAAACCAATACATACCCTTAATCCACCCTCATCTTTTGCACTTAGTATATCACCCATTATTTCACTTACTAACGTTATTGACAATAACGATGAAGCATAAAGTACCATGAAACAATAATTATCGGCAGCTCCTTCCATAGCCGATGCAGGAAAAACAATTACTATTGTTGTAAAAAAAAGTATTGCTGCAAACAAAACGTTATCGTTCTTTATGATCCCTCTTTTTAATCTTTTACAAAAAATAACGAACACAATAGAGGAAGTTAATGAAATTATTGCAGGAGATGATTTTGAAGCTGCTTTTAATACGTTTGTTATTACTGAGTAAGTTGAAAACTCCCTTTCCCCTTGGTATAAAATTGTATCAATATACTCTTTGTCTCCTAATAAAAACGTTGTGAAATAAGAAATTATCATTAATACCGAAAACATAAAGAATGCTTTAAAATCCTTTTTTATAATAAGAAAGAGTAAAATCGCCACAACTGTTAAAAAACCTGATTGCTTAAATGCCCATGAGCAATATAAAACTGATGCGGAGAAATAAATTGCCTTAACCTTATCTACTGAGTAATACCTCAAGAACAAGAATACCCCAGTAACTTCAAATACAAAACTCCAAACATCTGGTCTAACCGTAAATGCCCAAAATCCTACAAGAGGACCAAGAAATATCAATAATGAGAATGAAAAGGCTAAAGTTCTCATCGTATGGTTTTTAACTTCGGGCAATTTAACAAACGATGCATAACAAATAAAAACTCCAAGGAAAGCACCCGCTAAGGTAAAAAAACGACCTATAGTCGGTATCCAACTTGTATTTAGTGAAAATAATGAAATAAAATTTTTAATAATAAAACCGTACGATTTATAAAACAGCCAATTGTAAACTGATGCCGCATATGGGACAGAATACCTATCAGTATATATTCCCATTCCTTTAAGATACTTCCACATAGCATAAAGATCCTCCTCTTCCCAGCCGCTAGTTGTTAGCTGTAATGGCTCAAAAAATGAGAACGCATGCCAAACACGGATAAGCATTAACAATACACAAACACTAGCACTTATTAGTGAAACTATTGAAAGATTCCTAAAAGAACAAAATGCTCCCATTTTCATAAAATTTCACCAGAAGTCTTTACTTCTTGTGCTCCTCTCTGATCACCGAATATAAGATTATTTTTTGATTTGGAAAACCCCAACTCATTTTCAACTATATATTTTGGCCTTTGTTTTGATTCATCATATATTCTCCCAATGTATTGACCGATTATTCCAACAGATAGCAATTGAACACCACTAAAGAAAAGTAGCAATACTGCTAATGTTGTAAATCCCTGTACATCAGATGGCATATGACCTAATATTTTGAAGTTTGATATCCTCCAAATTATTAAAAAGATCGCTGCAAGAATACTGCTAACAAACAAAAATAATCCAATATTTGATATCATATTTATCGGTGTAATTGAGAAATTAACAACGCCATCAGACGCCAGTAAGAAGAGCTTTGATAATGAATACTTACTTTTCCCAGCAAATCTTTCATCCCGATCGTATTCAATTCCAATCTGTTTAAAACCAACCCATGATCGTAAACCACGAACGAAACGGTTTCTCTCCGGCATGGCAACAAGCATATTGACTACTTGTCTATCCATCAGAGAAAAGTCACCACTGTCAGGCGGTATATATACTTTCGAAAAATTTTGAAGTAATCTATAAAAAGAGTAGTATGCCATTCGTTTAAAAATGTTTTCTTTTCGATTTCTCCTTATTCCATAAACAACTTTATAGCCATTTCGCCACTGATCTATCATTTGTAAAATAATTTCCGGTGGATCCTGCAAATCCGCATCAATAACTACAACTATTTCACCTGATGAGTAGTCAAGTCCTGCTGTCACCGCAATTTGGTGTCCAAAGTTTCTTGATAATTCAATTAAACGTATATTTTTAGCTGAATCTGCAATTTTTCTCAGGATTTTGCTTGTTTGACTATTACTCCCATCATTTACGTATATTACTTCGTATTTTATATCAGTTTTACTAAATGTATTTACCAGTCTTCTATTAAATTCCTCTATTACTTCTTCCTCATTGTAAACTGGAACAACTATACTTAATAATAACAGATTTTTATTCATCATTTTTCCTTGTAATCTTTCTATCGATATTATCCTTAATATCAGTGTATGGTTTTCTTGCGACAACCAGTGACGAACTTCCAAAAGGAAAACGCAACCCTATCATTATTAAAATTCTTTCAAAAAACATAATTGCACTAAATAGTTTATTTACTAAATAATTAATATTGTTTTCTTCTATCGGTCTTATTTTTTTTTTGCCTTTTTCGAAGAGTCTTTTAAGATAAATAAATGGGAGCAAGAAAAAAACAAATGATGTGTCTCTTGCGATTTGGAATCCCACTTGTTCTGTAATTTTTGCCAACTGTCCCCTCGAATAACGTCTTTTATGACGATTAATTTCATCCCATGCGCTCCAAAGCAGCATATACTGCGGTACCATAAGTAAAATTATGCCACCTGGTTTTAATGCCTTATATAATTCGTGTAATACACTTTTGTCATCATCGATGTGTTCTAAAACATCAAAGGCGCCAATCAGATCAAAATGGTTTTCAAAAGGAATATTTTTAGCATCAAATTGGTATAATTTTATATTTCCTCTTAATCTTTTTTTAACAAATTCCAATCCTTCAACATAAACATCTGCGCCATACAGTTCAAGATTAGGCAACTTTTTGTTCATATTGTATAAAACATATCCAGTACCGCACCCTATTTCCAAAAAATTATGCGCATCTTTTAAATACTTTTTTATAACTATGCTTATGAGTTTCGGTCTTGAAACATACCAAAAATTCTTTACTTCCGTTTCAGCAAATTCCTTGTAGGTAGCTGGATCAAATTGTTCGTTACTTAGGTCTGATACATTTAAAAAAGACACTATTTGATCAATCTTTTTAGGTGAAAATCCGCAATCTTTGCATTTGAAGTTTTCGTCTACAGATATGCTATTACAAATAATACATTTTTTCATAAGTATACCTTGAAACATACCTACCAAATAAATCGTAACAATTTAGTTTTTCAAAAAACTAAATTGTTACTTTTTTTATTTACCGGACACCAAATATCGTTCTATAAACCCATTAAGAGATGCAATTACCTTTTCAGCAGAAATGCCTGTAAGACAAACTGGTTTCTTGCAATTAGACATTTTGGCATTATAGTTGGTAATACAAGGACTGCAGGGCATATTTTCGTAAAAATAAATATGTCTGTTATTTAAAGGGGGGCCATAAAGGCACGGGGTATTTGGTCCAAAAAATGAAACTGTGGGAACTCCCATAGCTATTGCGAGATGAAGCGGCCCGGTATCTGTACAAAAAAACACCCTAATCTGTTTAAAAAGAAAAGCCAATTGAGTTAAATTAAGACTATCAATTACAACAACTCGTCTTGGATCAGTTCTCATTTCCCTGATAGTATTATTTATAAGCGGCAATTCTTCTTTTGTGCCCGTCAGTATAATTTTAGCGTCGAATTCCTTTATGAGGAAATCAGCAACTTTAGCAAAATATGTTTCAGGCCATCGCCTATTGATGAAATTCTGTCCCGACCCAACATGCATCCCAACTAATCGCTCATTGCTGTCTATGAAATTTTTCTTCAGAAATTCTTCCACGACAGCCTTATCCTTCATTGATACTGAAAGTCCAATCAATTCTACGTTCTCTTTCTTTTCAGCGCCCAGTGTAACAACAAGATCATAAAAAGTTTTGGAAATATGTTGCTCATTATTATAGGTTACAGCCGTCGTATATAGTGGGCCCCTCAAATAACCCTTGATTCTGTATCCAACCCGCTTTTTAATTCCGAGAAAATAAAGTAAAAAAACTGAAGTATATGCGAATATCTCGAAATCAACAGCCAGATCAAATTTTTCCTTTCTCAGGGAAAAGAACATTTGAAAAATACTCATCGTGAAATTTTTAAAACCGTTTACGTTGATGTAAAGGGTTTTATCAATGAAGGTCACCCCATCATAAAGATGCATATTCTTGTTGATTGTGAGAAGATAAATTTTTGCCCCAGGAAAGAGATCACGTATCTTCTTTATCGCAGGAAATGCCAGGACAAGATTTCCAAAACCGAAGAAGCGGATAACAAGTATCTTCTTAATCTGGCTGTTATCACTACCTCTACCAAAGAAAATTCTCTTTAGATAATCATACCCGATAAGGAACAGCGCTATTATTTGTCCAAAAAATTTATCTATGATTCGTATTAAATCAAGGTCCATTGTATTTTTAAAACGTCACCTCCCTAAGATAACGTTTTGGATAATCTTTATACCGTCTTTTAATTGAACAATGAGTTGTTCTAGAGAATTTATCGATATCAACCTTTTCCATAAATACGTCGGCCTGAGGTAAAAACTTTTATATGCCTTTTTTCTAAGTTTTACGATTTCCTCCTTCGTAAGAGTGGCTGTATCAAGTGTAATAAAAGAGCCAGATTGGTCCATTTTCCGATTATCTTCACTAATGAGTTTCTCCTTTAAAGCCTTCATTCTCAATTCTGTTCCCATCCTTGGAACCGCAAAATTAAATGAGGCATAATCGCAATCAAGTTCTTTCGAAAATTCGATGGTCTTCAGTATAGATTCTCGATTTTCTTCGGGCAGACCCAATATGAACGTTCCCATTGTCTTGATCCCGAGCTTCTTAGCAGTCCTAAATGTATCTCGTATTTTCTCATGGTCATAACCTTTGCCGTATTCTTTTAGAAGTGCAGGATTTGCAGATTCAACGCCAAACATGATTGTATGGCATCCCGACTGTTTCATGAGGGAAAGCATCTCATGATCAAGAACGTCTACCCTCGAAAAACAAAACCAGTCAAAACGGAATCCTTTTTTTATCATACCATCGCATAGTTCCATGTATCTGTCTTGCTTTGAACCAAAAGTTTGGTCCAGGAAAAAAATATCACTGATACCCAGATTCTTTATATATCGCAATTCTTCTAACACATCTGCAACTGGTCTGTATTTGTATCTAAAGGTTGAATAAACACAGAACTTGCACTTGTAAGGACACCCGTAATCTGTCAATACGGTTGCAAAGGGATACCTTTTCACAAATGGATGTCGATAATTATAATTCATACCAAGGTCGTGACGTGGAATCGGTATCGAAAATATTCTGCTGTTTTCCTTTGGCGTAGGACGTATAATCTCGTTCCCTTTCTTGTAAAACATGGAATATACTTCGTTAAAATTGCCCTTCAAATAATTGAGTATATCAGGAGAGGTAAAATCAATAATGGCTGCATCTAGAAATTCATTTTCAGAGAGGAGTTCGTCCGCCTTCGAAAGCACAATATCTCCTATTGCAATCATCGTCACATTCTTTAATGCCTTTACCTTCTTCATTATCGAGAAATCCGAGTCAAAAGAAACATATCCTGTGAGAAATATTATATAATCGTAATCAATTTTTGAAAGTTTATCCAAGCAGGCACTCACATCGTATTTATTCACGACCGCATCCAAATACTCAACATCAAAGTACCCACTGATGATTCCTCCTAAGATATTAAAATCAACGAGGTGGTAGATATAATTCGCCTTGGATGTCTGGCTGCAATAGTACTGCCGTAAGTAGATTGCATCCCCGGGGGGGTTGAAGAAAAGTACCTTTTTCATTTTTTCAGTACAATATCTTTGAGAATATGGTATCCTTTGGCAAAGTAGTTTTTAAATTCCAAAGGAGACCTTATCTGAGTAAGTTTCTTTACAAGATAACCAGGTCTTAAATAAAATCTTCTTATTGCATATTTCCTGAGTTCTGCAAGCTCATCGGTCGTTAGATATAGTGTTCTCTGCATGGATCGTGAAATATCGTGCCCGCAGAGTTCGCCTTCATCAAAGAGGTTCAATTCCTTTGCTATCTTATACATTTCTGTCCCCGGGTATGGATAAACTACATTAAAATCCGCAAAGTCGCCATTCAGTTTTATCGCAAAATTTACTGTATCCTCAATGTGTTCCCTGGTTTCCCATGGGAAACCAATCATAAAGAGCATGTAACTTTTTATCCCATATTTCTTACATAATCTGATAGCATTTTCTGAATTCTCCAGTGTGATTCCCTTCTTTGATTTATCAAGTATCTCCTGCCGTCCTGACTCTATCCCAAAGCCAATAACCTCGCAACCACTCTTTTGCATTACCCTGACTCTATCCTCGTCCAGTGTATCTACCCTACTATTTGCAGCCCATCTTATTTTTAAGTTCCTCCTGATAATCTCTTCACAAAGCGATATCACCCAATCTTTTTTTAAAGTAAATGTATCAGCATAGAAGAAAAAATTCCTAATATGGTATTTTTTTGCACATTCCTCTAATTCATCCACTACCCTGAAAGGATTCCTCACAATGAGATTATAATCTGAAAGCTCCCCAGCCAAACAGAAAACGCAGTTATATGGACACCCTTTTGATGTCATTACTACAGTTAAAGATTCTCCAGTATCAGGTCTTCTATAGAGGTGGTTCTTCAACAGATTCCTTGCAGGGAAGGGTAAGGAATCTATGTTTTTGAACAGCTTACGGTTGGGATTTTTGACTATTTTGTTACTCTTATCCCTGAATGTAATACCAGGTATAAGTTCTAGATCTTCTTTTTCGAGCAGGTCACGCATCCCTGCCTCAACCTCATGTCGTATGACAAGATCAAGGTAAGGAAATTTTTCCAGTGATTCCATATCAAATATATCGAAATGTGCTCCTTTGGCGATAGTCACCATATTTGGGTTGATTCTTTTTGCAAGTTTACAGACAGACAAATCGTAGTCAACCGTTGGACTACCAACATTTACTACTAGTAAATCAGGAATGTACTCCGTTAATTCACGTTCTACGTCTCCCCATGTTGCCCGTTCGATGGGAAAATCCCGCAGATGCGTCGTAATTCCTTTTCCCTGAATAATTGCTGCCATATATGCCAACTCAAGAGGAATTCGCTCTGGTTGAACTGTCAATAACTCGATGGAACCCTGACAGCGCCCATCACGAAAGCATATCCCTGTTGGGGGATTTATTAGCAAGGCCTTCTTTATGAGTGGAACAACATTTCTTGTCATACCGTTGATACTAATAAAAGATTGTTTTCTACGACACTTTCTATGACACTAGGTACAATTCAAATTAAATACATTCTTCAAACGCTTGCAACGTTTTTCTTGCGGTATCTTCCCAGTCAAAACACCTGGCTCTGTGCAGTGAATGTTGTTTCAATTTTTCTAACGCATCCTTATCTAACAGCAAGGTTTGAATCTTCTCAGCAATATCTTGCGGGTTGAAAGGATCAAAGTATATAGCAGCATCCCGACAGACTTCTGGCATTGGCTCCATATATGAAGCCAGAATTGACGTTCCACAGGCCATTGCTTCAATGAGGATATTTGGACAGTTTTCGCAAGTTGATGGATATACAAAAAGTTTACAGAGTGCATAAAAATAGGGTAATTCTTCATAGGAAACATGACCAAAAAAGATAATACGATCGTTCATCCCTTTTTCCTGAACGAACGTTTTCAGCAATTTGGTGTATTGATCGTCAAAACTCTTTCCAACAAGTGCAAGCTTTATATTAGAAGGAATCTTATCTTTGATGATCGAAAAGGCCTGAACCAGTTCAAGAAAATTTTTATATCGGTAAATATTTGACACATAAAGAATGAATTGATCTAGATTATATTTCCGTTTTATCTCTTGTAAACGATCTTCGTCGAGGCTTGGTCTGAAATGCAAACTCCTCCCATGATAGATAAGCAAAGTATCCTCTTCTTTTAAATCATACTGTAAACTTACTTCCTTCCGTGCTCTCTCGGAAATAAAAATAATTTTCTTTGCTTTCCTTATTGAAAAAGTGGTTAGTAACCTCAGGAGGTTAAATTTTAAGCGATAATATACATTCTGGTTCCTTATCATTTCCGGATAAAAAGGTGCCACTGTTTGTATCATTAAAACGGTGGGAATTGAAGAAAAAATTAAACCAATATTTGCAGGAGCATAAAGAATAGCTACCCTGTTCTTTTTTAATATATACCAAAGATAAAATTGTTCCCAAAATATCCGGAAGACAGGAGAAATACTCGGGAATTTGAATGAGAGTACCTGGAAATTTTTATAGCTCGCCACGAGGACTCCTTTTCCTTTTTTCGTGGTAATGATGAGATAATCATTATTCCTATCTATTTCCGATAAGTATTTAAATAATTGGTTTAAATAGGTGACACCGCCTCCCGCCACGGCAGATAAGGCATTTATAGCAATGCGC
>Ga0209211_10002731_pt1 | contig 29872 bp, 30 predicted proteins | sample RifGroA2_FD_183992 | JGI IMG/M metagenome (GOLD analysis project Ga0209211, IMG submission 183992) | Groundwater microbial communities from Rifle, Colorado, USA - Groundwater A2 (SPAdes) (version 2) | ecosystem: Environmental > Aquatic > Deep subsurface > Groundwater | place: Rifle, Colorado...
GAAATGTGTTAAAATGGAGTATATGAGTATATATATCCATAAGAGCCACAATGTGTCAGTGTTGATCTATCATCTGGTGTGTCCAACAAAATACAGACGTGTTGTTATAGATAAGAAAGTGGACATGGTCATCAAAGAAATTTGTGAAGGCATTGAGAAACGATACGAACTACATTTTTTAGAGATCGGGGCAGATAGAGACCATGTGCACTTTCTTATTCAGTCAGTGCCAAGCTACAATCCTACAAAAATTGCAACGATCGTAAAGAGTATCACTGCAAGAGAGGTGTTCAAACAAATTCCCGACATGAAGAAACTGTTGTGGGGTGGAGCATTTTGGACATCAGGGTATTTTATCTCAACAGTGGGGCGAGTTGGTAGCGAGAAGGCAGTATTTGAGTATGTAAAGAATCAGGGAAAAGATAAGGAATACCAAAAAATACATGAAGATCAATTAATACTTGGTTGACGCACTGATACCCCGTAGGCTTGCCTCGGGGTGATTCTTTTTATTATATCGTCTCAGCAATTCCCCAAAGTGCCTGAAACAACAACCCCATAGTTTGTGCCAATAGCGTATCGCTGATGATTAATGAATCTTTTTCCCGAGCAATATAGACTTTTGGCCCTGCTATCAAAACTTCGCACAAAAAACCAAATTTATCCGACGGCAAATATTTGAGACAAAATTTTTCATTGTTTTGTAATCGGCAAACACGCGCATCCAAGGCTTTTGTTTTGGAAATGTAGATCACTTTAAATTTATTAACAATATTCAGGATACCTTCAACATGTTTTTTGTTAATAAATTCCGCATATCTATCATAATTGAAAATATTGCACATTTCTGGGACTCGCGTGGCCTCAATTTCCAATCGAATACGATTCAAACTCTCTGGGTTATAATCATAATACTTTACAGTCGGTTTTTCTACAGCTAAATTATAGATTGATTCTAATTCAGGCAAAATATTCGCTAAAACTTCCTTACGACGCGCGACTTCTTTTTCTTGCTGCTCCTGCAATCGACATAAATAATCCGGACTCTCAGCTACATAATACAGTTTGCCATATTTTTCCACGACCTTGATCAAACCTCTGGCTATCAGATTTTTTATTTGGGTATATGCTGTTGTTCTGTTGATAGTGGCTTTCTGCGCCAACTCTTGAACAGTCGAAAAACCCAATTGCAAAGCCGCGACATAAACATCAGCTTCTTTGTTTGATAAACCAAACGTTAATAATTCTTGCGCTAAAGGCATATTTTTCTCTCCTAGATTAATTGTAACACAAAAATCAATGTTAATAATCTCCAACAATAAAAAATTGTTTGTTAAGAATAATATTCATCTTTTATAATAATTTTTGATGAACAACTCTGACAGTTTTTAAAACATTCATCCACCGAAAATATTTTCATTTAAAAAATCAACTGCCTATAATTAAATGAGAAGACTGAATCAACTTTAGGAGCAATGAACCATGTCCTAGAAAATAGGGCAAGGCCCTAAACAAGTTCCCCGGGTTGAATGGAGTAAAAGCACGTGCACCATGTAGTAGCGGAACATGGGTACGCGGCGCGCACGGACTCCAACTACATGCAGTTCCTCGGTGCCGTCAATAATGGGAGCAACACACATGTTCAACTTCCATTACAGCCCGCAGCAGTTCTTACCGCACTGCTGCTCGTTTCCCTCATTCGACACCGTATCACCCTTGGCCCGCATGGGCTACGAGCCGAGGATTTCACGTTCTACATACGGTAAGGGAAACAAAGGGCCTCGACGACTCGTAGACGTCGAGGCCCCTTTTATTTGCATTAGATCTAAATTACGAGGCTAATCAGTTTCCCTTGGATGTAAATTATTTTCTTTGGCTCTTTTCCTTCTAAATATTTTTGTACAATTTCATTTGATAATGCCAATTCTTTCAAATCCTTTTCTGCTATATCAACCGCAACTGAAAGTTTCGCTCGAACTTTGCCATTAATTTGAACCGGGATCTCAACTTCCTGCAAAATTGCTAATTCGTCATTATATTCTTGCCATTTCTGAGACTGTACCAGTTCCTTTTCACCAAGATCTGACCAAAGCTCTTCGACTAAATGCGGAATGAATGGATAAATTATTTTCAAGAATTTTTTGAAGGCATCTTTGGTACACCCTTTGGCTTGGATTTCGTTCATAAAGATCATAAACGCAGAAACTGCGGTGTTAAATCTGCGCGCGTCAATATCTTCTGTAACTTTTTTGATTGTTCGATGTAACAGAGAAGTAACATCATAATGATCTTCTTCAACAAAATTTTCAAAAGCAGCAATTCGGTCTAAGAATCTTTTAATGCCCTTAACACCGTTCAAATCCCAAGCCACCGGTTGATCGTATGGCCCCATAAACATTTCGTATAAGCGAAGGACATCTGCACCAAACTCTGAAACAATCTGATCAGGATTAATAACATTACCACGAGATTTGGACATTTTCTGACCATCAGGTGCTAAAATCATGCCATGGGAAACACGCTGAGCATATGGTTCTGAAGTGGGCACAACATCAATATCGTATAAAAATTTATTCCAAAAACGAGAATACAATAAATGCAAAGTTGTATGTTCCATTCCGCCATTGTACAAATCTACCGGCATCCATTTTTTCAGTTTTTCTGGATCAGCCAGCATTTCTTTATTCTTTGAATCGATATAGCGTAAAAAATACCAAGAGCTGCCCGCCCAATTAGGCATAGTATCAGTTTCTCTCAGCGCTGGCCCACCGCAATTAGGGCAGGTTGTTTTAACCCAACTATCGATCGAGGCTAGTGGAGATTCACCCGTCTGAGTTGGTTCATATTTTTCGACGTCTGGTAATTCTAACGGTAATTCTTTTTCGTTTATTGGTTGCCAACCACATTTTTCACAATTAACCATAGGTATTGGTTCGCCCCAATAATGCTGGCGCGAAAAAACCCAGTCTCGCAAGTGGTAATTAGCTGTCTTCTTCCCAAGTCCCATATCTACTAGCCATTTATTCATAGTTTGGATGGCCGTGGCGGTATCTAGTCCATCAAGAAAATCTGAGTTGATGGCTACACCAGCTCCGGCAAAGCATTCGCTTTCAGTTCCTTTCATGATTTTCCAGGCGTATAAGAAATGTGCCATGTTCAAAAATTTTTCAATCTCTTTGCCGGCAACCCAAACAGCTGTATGATTCTTTACTTCTTCTGGATCAACCTCTTTTTGTTTGTCATCTACCAACTGAAAGAGCATAACTTGGCCAATAGCATAATTGTTAATGTCTTTATGTGCTGCAAAAAAATGATTATGCAATTCACCACCTAAATTTTTGATAAACTTAATGTTTTGATAACCTGTTTCTTCTTTAATTTCTCGAATACCCGCTTCTTCGAATGTTTCATTGCCTTCGACACCACCAATAACACCAGAATGCCAGCCAAACTTTGACCAATCAAGACATAAATATTTATCTTCAGACCAATGTTTTAAGAAAACATAAGCGGTTTTGCGGCGCCTTGTTTCTTTGTCAGGACGGATAGCATCAAGACCAGAAGTAAATTCAAACAATGGTGCTAAAACCTGTTTAACGGGCAATGAATATTTATTAGCGAACGAAAAGTCTCGTTCGTCGTGCGCCGGTACAGCCATAATGGCTCCTGTTCCGTAAGATGATAAGACATAATCCGCGATCCAAATTGGAATCTCGAGACCATTGGCAGGATTAATGGCATAAGCCCCAGTAAAAACACCTGTTTTTTCTTTTTGTAATTCAGTTCGTTCTAAATCACTCTTGTGTTTGGCCTCGTCTTGGTATTTCAAGATTTCTTTTTCTTGATCTGACGTTATAATTTTATTGACGAGTTCATGCTCTGGTGAAAGGACGAGAAAAGTTGCACCAAACAATGTGTCTGGTCGCGTTGTAAAAACTTTAATGCTTTCGTTAAAACTTTTAACTTTGAAATTGACCTCAGCACCGTAACTGCGACCTATCCAATTTATTTGTTGAGTTTTAATTTTGTCTAAATAATTTACGGTTTCTAAATCTTCAATTAAACGATCTGCATATTCTGTAATCTTTAACATCCACTGGTTTAATTCTTTTTTAATTGTCTCAGCACCGCAACGTTCGCATTTATTATCAATCACCTCTTCGTTCGCCAATCCGATCTTGCACGATGGACACCAGTTGATTGGCATTTTCTTTTTATAAGCTAAACCTTTTTTGTAAAGTTGTAAAAATATCCATTGAGTCCATTTATAATATTCTGGATCTGTTGTATTTACTTCTCGTTCCCAATCAAAACTCAAACCCAGACTCTGACATTGTTTTTTGAAAATAGCCACATTTTTTTCGACAATCTTGCTTGGATGTTGACCAGTTTTAATCGCATAATTTTCAGCCGGTAGTCCAAACGCATCCCAGCCCATTGGATATAAAACATTGAAACCCTCCATGCGTTTTTTTCGCGCCACAATATCCATAGCTGTACAACTGCGAACATGTCCAATATGGAGACCTTCTCCAGATGGATAGGGGAATTCGATCAAACAATAGTATTTTTGCTTTGGACTATCATCAAGGGCACGAAAAACCTTGGCTTCAGCCCATTTTTCCTGCCATTTCTTTTCTGATTTTTTATGGTCGTAATTTTTCATATTTTTAAAAGCTTATATTATTACTATCTAATTCTAGCGTAAAAAACGTATTTTTGCAATCAACTTGCTGACAATAATCAAAAAAACAAGAAAGCAAAAAAGCAAAAAGCTAAGCTTTGTTTTCTTGTTTTTTACTTTCTTGATTATTGCAAAATAATTTTTAAAGGAAACGCCCACAACCTTTTCGTAGGTTGTGGGCGTCGTTGGCTACTTCCAGCGGCAGATCTTGAGCATCTGCCCCGGAAGGATGAGCGGGTTTGGCTCTTTGAAGCCGTTGCATGCACGAGTTGCGGCGTAGTCAGCGCCCTGCTTGGCGCTCTTTTTCACGTAGAGAGCGATCCACCAGCCCTTCTTGACCTTGACGATCTTGATGATCTGGAAGGTCTTATCGGCGAGCTGGGCCACCACCTTGTCAGCGGCGAGTGCCTGCATGGCCTTCTCGGGCTGTGCGATGGGGCAGGTTTGGCACACGGCGCAGGGCTTGGGCTCAGGCAACTTCAAGATGGCCGCCTGGATCTCCCTCTTGATGTACGGGACGCACTCGGGCGGGGTGGCCTCGTCAGCCGCGGGGACAGGCTGGGGCTCCGGCTCGTCGTACGAGTCGAACATGCCCCCGCAGTCGCAGTCCGGCTCGTCGTAGCTGCTACCACCGGCGCGGAGGCTCGACTCGAACAGGCACACGAAGCACAGGGTGAAGAAGGCCAGATGACGGAACTTCGGACGGAGACGGTTGGTGATCGGGGACAGGTTCACTTTGCACCTCTCTTGGATGGTTTGGGACTCTTGACATGAACACTGTTGTCGATTCGGGACCACCCAGCAACGGGTGGGTAGACCTCCACTTTCTTCTCTGGCAGGCTGATGTGCCAACCCTCGTTCTCGAAACGCAGGGGCAGGCAATCGCGCCAGGTCTTACCGACGTTCTGCTGCACGAAGCAGACATAATCGTCAGCAACCTCGTAGATGACAGCGACGTGGCCAGGCTGGCCATCGTGATCACTGGCATCGAAAACGAGGAGGTCGTCCGGCTGCGGCTTTTCCTTACTTCCTTGCGGGAACTTGCGTAAGCCTTTTAGCTCCGCACCCCAAAAATAGGAGTCCGCATGCCAGGTACGAGTCAGGTTCCGGTGTCCCTTCGACACGAGGAATCTGTTCGCGAGCTCAACGCACTCGAACTCGAGACCGTACGTTCCCCGCACACTCTCCTGGTTCCTGTTGTAGTAGATCGGGACTCTCTTGTAGAATCCCAGGGGCAGACCGTGGTAGAGCGAGGAGCGATGCTTCAGCTCGACGATCTCGCGATTCTCCAGGTCTATCACAGTTGGGAACTGCGAGGTCCTGGTGAACTTCGTGACCAAGTACATCACGGCTGTGTCAAGAACGTACTCCAGAGAATCAGGACCATTGTCTAACCAAGGTGCAAGCCTGCTGTAAGGCAGATTCGAGTTGGCCAAGAACAAGTCCTTGCCTTCCTTGGGAAGTACGATACCCTTCACCTGCCAAATGTACACCAGGTCCAGAAGGGCCGGCATCTTCACGATGGCTTCCACTTTCACAGGGTTGGTGTAACCCTCTCCCGTGTAATGGATCATGTGGTAACCGACCCAGGTCGCGTCGTTGTGCCCCAGGAGGAGCATCACGTGGGAATTGAGATCAGCTCCAGCGGCGAGAATCTTGTGGTCCGACCGGGTTTGCCGGTAGTGATACCCCAAGATGTAAATCCCGCTCGGATCGAGGAGCTGCGTCAGGTTAAAGCCACGGTCCTTCACTTCCACGATCTTGTTGTCCTGAATCTGGAAATCCTTGGACCGGTCGTAGACGACCTGCAGCTTCGCAGCGTTGACCTTGCTGTACAACCAGGCCGACGTGCTCTCGAGACGTTCCTCACCGACGATGTAGTTGACCGCATTGGTAACCGCTGCGGCGCAGACCTCATCGTCGAGGGTGGAGAGTGGCAGGAAATTCGGCGGCTCAGACGCGTACTTGCTCATCGCGTTCACGAGACCGCGCATCTCAACAGGAGTGTGCGGCTGGAGCTTGCGGCTCCATTCGCGTTCCGTGTTGGCACGCCCCAGGAAAAAGCACACCGATCCCACGAGTCCGATCAGCAACAGGAAACCGATGACGATCGAAACCGAAAGCAGGATCCAGCCTCTACGGGTCATGGGACACCTCGTTTTTTTGTTTTAGCGTAACATTGAATGATAGCACAGATCATCAGTTTTGTCAATAATTTTTACCTAAATTTAGGTATTTTTGCTTAATTGAGAGAAAAAATAAAGATCTGCTAACCTCGAGGGATTAGCAGATCTGTTCTAACTTCGTACGATTAAACAGAACCCCACTGTTTCGCTTCTACTGATTCGATCATCGGAATGGGACCGGCCTTGAGAGCCTCAAGCAAAGCTGTCGCAAACCCTTCTTTCGCTGTCCACGTGGCATGCCAATCGTCTTTGATCACAGCTGGGTCAAGTGCCTCTTGCCGATCAACGACCTCTTTCAAACTGTCTCCATATGGCACGAAAAAGAAAATCTCAAGATACATCTCGCTAAGTAAGGACCTCTTCCTGATTCCGTACGGTAAGGTTTTAAACAATCTAAGTAGTCGTCCACTCAACCGATGTAAATTCAATTGGACACATACACAGAGACTGCTTTTGTCGGCTGAGAGCACGCATCTTACATCGTGCTTTTGGCCAAAAACAGAAATCAAGAACTGTGGGTGTGCAGTGTTCAGACCTTCCCTTCCGGAACGAATAGCAAACCCGATGTCACCATGATCTTCCAAAATACTTTGGTGCCGTTCTTTCTCGATCTGCCTGAGAACCGTCCAATAGTACAAATAAATTCCATTCAGACTTGACTCGGCAAAAATAAATCGCAGTTGTGCATCACTAAGTACACTAAATCGAACTCGTTGATCAGCTGATTCATCGGCGTGAAGAAAGTCCCAGAAACTTTCGAACCGCTTGATCAAGTCTCTCTCAGGGGTCATGTTCGCTGGCAACACTCCCACTGGTTCTGCATCGAACCAACGACGCAAAACTCTTTTTGATGGCGCGCAGACGATGAGCATACGCCACAGTTGCCGGACGTCACGCGAGACCGAATCTCTCAATTCTCTAAACCGTTTAGACCACTCGCGCATTGCAATGTCTTTGTCCATCCTAACCTCTCTGACCTTTGTGGAATCACCGCTCACCTATCTCCCGATAGACACTTCTGCCCTTGGTCATTTGGCAAAAGTCGCGATGCCCCTCCCGCCATAAGCGGACATCCGGGGAGTACATTCCGCAGTCTTTCGTCTCCCGACGAAACTGTGCCCACTTGGCACTACTGCTCTTGCCGACTGCCTTCCCAGCAGTTGTCTCTTGAATGTTAAAGAGACTGGCGATAGAACTGTTGATCTTACAAAAATTTAGGGTGCTTGTCAATCTTCGAAATCCGGTCAACGTGTAGGGGCTCAAGATTTTGAGCCCCTACACGTCATCAAAAAATAGTAAAAAAAATCTCCCTCATTACTGAGAGAGATTTTATCTAGAACTATTCGATGTTTGTTAAATGCTTTGAAACTAACTTTGTCATTTCGAACATAGAAACTTCTTTCTTACCTCCGAAAACCTTTAATAACTTTTCATCAGCCAAAATGTTTCTTTTGTTCTTTGGGTTCTGGAGATCATTTTTCTTAATGTAAACCCAGATCTTTTTCACAACATCCATACGTGGCATAGGACCTGCACCAACAACAGCGGCTAACTCAGCTGAAACTTTTAATGGTTTCATGAGAGCCGGATTTAACTTTCTCACCATAGTTTTGAAATTAATTGTTAAATTTCTTTCTGACATCATTATACCATAGAGAGCGTAGCTTTTCCAGAGCACGAGCAAATGCAGCAGTTCGCAGATCAATTTGCTTGTCTAAATGCTTGTTCCAAACATCCTCAAAAGCTGGAACAATAATTTCCTTTAGTTTGACGAAAACGTCTGCTTCTGTCCACTTCTCATTTTTGATATTCTGCTCCCATTCAAAGTAACTAACCGTCACTCCGCCAGAATTTGCGAGAACGTCTGGTACTGATTTTATGCCATTTTTAGCCAATATTTCATCACCTTCAGGAGTGACTGGGCCATTAGCTAATTCAATAATATACTTGGCTTTTATTCTTTCAGCGTTAGCTCCAGTGATTTGATTCTCCAAAGCAGCTGGGATTAAAATTGTCACTGGGAGTTCCAGTAAAGCTTCATTTGTGACACTAGTCGCACCTGAAAAACCAGTAACCGCACCTGTGGATTGTTTGTGTTTCATAAGCGCCGCGATGTTCAAACCAGCTTCATTATAAATTCCACCACTAGAATCAGAAGTTGCTACAACTTTGATGCCATCAGCAAAACATAACTCCGCCATAACACCACCAGCATTACCAAAACCTTGAATTGCAATCGCTGTTTCAAACACATTTAAATTTATTTTTTCAAGCAAAGCTTTCAAAACATAGAATGCACCCATGGCTGTAGCACGGTCACGTCCGGCGCTACCACCACGTTCCATTGGTTTACCCGTGATCAAAGCTAATTCTTCCTTACCAGTTATTTTTGTATATTCATCCAAAATCCACGCCATGATTTGTCCATTAGTATAAACATCAGGCGCTGCGACATCAACTTGCGCGCCGATATTTGGTGCGAGAGCTCGCGCAAATGATTTTGTCATGCGTTCTAATTCGCCAGGACTTAATTTTTTAGGATCAACTGTAATACCGCCCTTACCGCCGCCCATAGGAATTCCCGCGACTGAACATTTGATAGTCATCCAAAGAGCTAAGGCTTTAACTTCATTCAAATCGACTGAGGGGAAATATCTTAATCCGCCTTTATATGGTCCAGCCCAATTATTATGTTGGACACGATAACCTTCAAAATTTTTTAAACTACCATCATCCATGACAACCGGCACTTTGATTTGTAAAATTCTATCTGGAGTTCGGAGTTGTGTTAAAACTTCTTCTTCAAGATTAATGACTTTAGCGGCTTTGTCTAATTGCTGCAAAGCATTTTCAAATTGATTTTGCATAAAATACTAATTACAAATATTATTACTAATCTACTAATAGTTACAAAAAGATTACGATGACATGTATTATGTAACATGTATCAAAAACATCTGTCTTAATTTCTGATACATGATATGTGATATATGACACCGTTCACTTGTTACCTATTCCAATCTGGTTTATCTTCTAAACCTTTTAATTTTTTTACATAACGACTCGCCGAAAGCGCAGATTTAGCACCGTCGCCAGCAGAAATAACTGCTTGCTTAAATGGGATGTTAGTTACGTCCCCGGCTGCAAAAATTCCTGGAGATGAAGTTTTAGCCTCTTGATCGACAATAATTTGGCCACGCGCATCAAGCTCCACTAAATTGTGAAGAAATTCAGTTTGGGTAGCATAACCTATTTCGACAAATACACCGTTTAGCTCTAACTCGGATCCATCGTTGAGCTTAACTTTCTCAACCTTTCTTTCTCCGATAACTTCAGTGATAGAAGTATTAAATCGAATCTCAACATTTGCCTTATTCTTAACCTGTTCCAGCATACCAACTTCGTCCGCGCGGAATTTATCTGCACGAACAAACATATAAACCTTTTGACAAATATCAGATAAATAATCTGTTGCTTCCAGCGCAGAGTTGCCGCCACCAACAACTGCCACAATTTTATTTTTGAATAATGGTCCGTCGCAAGTGGCACAGTACGCAACTCCACGACCAGTTAATTCTTTTTCACCAGGAACATTGAGAGTTCGATGTGTTAATCCAAAAGCAAGAATCAGTGCTGGTGCTTGATATTGTTCAACCCCATCGCTAACAACATATTCGTCGCCTTCTTTGACGATACTACTTACTTGGGTGAGCCTAATTTCAGCACCGGCCTTCTCGGCTTGCTCTTTAAATCTATTCATTAGTTCGGGGCCTAAAACAGAAACAACACCGGGATAGTTTTCGATCTCTGTTGTTATCGCTGCTTGCCCTCCAAGATCACGTGTCAAAACAATCGTTTTTAACGCCCGACGAGCAGTATAGAGTGCTGCACTAAGTCCCGCACAAGCTCCACCAATAATTATGACGTCGTATTTCTGCATATTATTGATATTTAGCTAATTTCTCTTTTAAAACTCCTGCATTATTTAAACCTATGAGGGTTTCCTTAACTTCTCCGTTACGAAAAATAATTAAAGTTGGCAGACTCATGATTTCATATTTTTCGGCTATTGAGGGTGCGACTTCCACGTTTACTTTAAAAATTCGTGCCTGTCCGTCTTTTAATTCTTCAGTTAGAGTGTCGAGAATTGGTCCTTGCACTTTGCATGACCCACACCACGGTGCATAGAAATCCACAAGAACTGGACCTTCTGTATACTTTAGAACTTCTTGTTCAAAATTTTGATCGTTTAATTCCATAAGTTGAAATCTGATGACTAAAAATGATAAGAGCTTTCAGCTTTTAACACTTCCGCATCCAGATTAATTATTTTCTTTTTTTTGCTGCTCTAACCAATAACGTAATAAATAACGAATGAATTCGCTTTTGTTTTCGAACTTAAGCTTCTTCATTTGTTTTTCAACTTCTTGGCAGAGTTCTTTTGATAATGAGAGTGAGACGACACAACGCATATGTTTATTGTATTACACTGTAATACATATTACTATAATAAAAAAATATGTCAACTTTTTACGAATAGAACAGGAGTGGCCAAATGATCAGCCACTCCCTTGTTTACGATCGACGGAAAGCCGCCGTGCCTTCTCGCATGGCGATGTAGCCTTCGTGCAGGCGCATCAAGAGCGCATTCTCGTAATTGTTTCGCCCCAGGATATCACCGAGATCAGATGCCCCATGAAGAATCCCCAGCGCCTTGCTTGTACGGAGGTTGTGGTTCTTGAGCATGGGTCCGCAAATGACCTCACACTCTGGCAAAGGAAGCCCGCCTACCTGTGACAAATCGAGAGGTTCACCGACCCTGCCAAGTACCACTGCCTTGCCAGGATGCCTTTCGGCATAGTCAGCCATGTGGCCACAGGGATAGACCAACCCCTCGCAGCCATTGACGTAGATGGATGAGAGACAGGAGTAACACCGAGACGGCAGTTCACCGTACACACCACGATCAGCATCACCCAGAAAGATTTCCTGGATTTTGCGCTCAGCCGCGAAGAAGTTGTACTTCTTCAAGATAGGACGGATCGCGTCCATCAGTTGCGTCTTCATGATTCCAAGATCTTCCAGACTCAAGAACAGCTCGCTGTATTCCTTGATCGGGAAAAACTCGAGTCGATCAATTTCGGGAAAGTTCTGACCGATGTACTCGATCATCTGTGGCAGAAGCCGAAAGTTGTCCTTGAAGATGACGATCGAGATGATCAGCTCAAAGCTTCCAGGAGCTTCTCTCTTTTTCTGACAGAAGTAGCGCATCGCCTGCGATTGCGCCTCAAACGATCCCGCTTTACCACGAAACTTGTCGTGCGTGGCCGCATCCGGTCCGTAGAACGCTGTCGTCATCCGCTGCAACCCTGCTTCGAGCAAAGCGTCGATTCTGGGCGCGTCGAGAATGTGGCAATTGGAGAAGAGGACTGGAAAGAGTCCAAGCTTGCCAGAAGCGCGAATCAATCGCAACACACGCCACAAGTGGTTCTCGGTGAGGTTACCGTTTAATTTTGGGTGCTTTTATGCCCAGTATTTCAGGCCATTTGGCCTGTTTTTTAATACTCACCTGGAGTGAACATTTACCGTTTAGATGTTTAAATTTTGGACAGCAATCAGTGAATGGTTTCGTCCGTCTTCTGACTACCATACCATTTAGCCAGAGCATTGCATGCTCTTTTGTTTTAAAGCCTTTGAGAGTTTTTAATCTAGCATTGAAATGAGAATTGAATAGTTCAATGAGATTGGTATTCATTGGGCAGTTTGGTATCTTTTTGTACGCAAATAATTCTTTCCGTCGTTTATCTATTTGAGAAAGAATTATTTGTCGTATCAAATTGTTTTCGCAATGCTCTTTCCATAAACGATCAAGAACGTAATTTAATTTTTCATCATTTTCGTATTCATCGAAAACATGTTGTTTGAGTGCGTTGAAAAAATGAAGATGCGTCGGGTCTGTGCGAATGCGTAACTGTTGGCGAATGTTTTCTACATAATGGTTTAGACAGAGTTGCAGTGGGACGTCTGGAAAGACCTGTTTTAAGGCTAATGGTAGCGAAGATCTGTCGTCGGCCACAACAACCTTTAATGGATAATTTAACTCTTTGAGCGTTTGGAAAAAACGTAGGAAAGAAGCAATATCTTCCGCTGGTACAAGTATTCCAAACAGAATGTCGTGTGACTCATAGTCAATGGTATAAATAAAGGGAATCTTTTGTTTGTACCCGCGTACTTTAATATATTTTCCATCAATAATTAAAATACCCGACGAGTATTCACAATACTGTCGGGTAATATCTAAATCTTTTGGTAATAATTTTAATTCATTGAAAACATTGTTGTATGCTTGTGCACCTGTCATTGAGTGCTGGTCACCGAGTTTTCTAAATGGAATTCCATCAATATGGGAAATCCAAAATGGCTTTTCTTTTCTGCGATGATCAACAAAAAAAGAGCTTTTACAACTCTTACAAAAATATCTCTTTTGTCCACGTCTACTTCCTCTTTTTATGGTAATAAAACTAGCACATTTTGGACAGGCTGGATTCTGTTTTTTTTGCCATAATAGGTCATTTAACTAGTTAAACACTCGTTTCTTAGCATAATTTAGCAGAGAAAACAACTTTCTAAGCACCCAAAATTAAACGGTATCCAGCTTTTCGAGGAGTGCCACCACCAGCATCACCGCTTCGCCGTAGGTCTTGGCGACTCTTTGCCACTTGGGGATGATGGCTGTGAACTCTGATTCAGTATGACGCTGGGCAGGGACTAACTCGATCACGTGGCTGGCATCGAGCTTTGGAAACAGCTCATGCAGCCCTTCGACCTGCTTGGTCGGCGAGCGAGGATGGAATCCCGCGGAATAGCCAAAACTGCTCGCGACTCGTTCGTCTGCATACTGCAACCGATCACTGGGCATTTCATGCCTCTAAGTAGTTCAACGTCCATAGAAGGACATTTAAATATAGCATATAACAACACCCCTGTAAACGCGCGCCTGCACTTATCAATTCTGGATATGTTTTCTGTCCATCGAAACAGACGCTTATTTTAGCTAAATTTAAACAATTTACTAGCTTTACGTTGCCTACTATTGACATTTATTCTGTTTTGTGCTATACTACTATGTTCAATAAAATCAAACACGATTATCTCTAAAGTGATGTAGAGGAGAGAGAATTAGCTCATGCCTTGGCCATGCTTGGCATTGGCTTAATCTACCATCAACAACATTAAGCACACGGGAATAAACAAATTTATATTTGCCCATTATGCTTGGTGCACCCCTCTTCATCACCTTAAAGATAATTGTTAGGAAATTGATGAGGCAAGGCTAGGTATTTATATATATTTTATTAAAATCGCCTGCACGCCCAGCCTCGTCATTTTTCTGCCAATTACCTGTTCCTTCCAAATGAGTAGACAAGAGAGATCTCTCTCCTCTCTCCCGGGTTTCTTTGTTCTTTACATTAATAAGCCCGAAAGTAACTTGTCTGCTCTTTTGGGGGGTACACCCCCAAAGGAGAGCGGTAGCGTCCCGTGTGGATTCTACTGCTTTTTCGTTATTACTAATTACGAATCAGATACGAATTTACGAATCGTAACTAATTATTTGTAACTATTAGTAAATTCGTAATAATATTAGTAATTAGTAACCTCCAATTTCACTTTCACCAAAAGTATGCTAAAATAAGCTTACTTAAGACAAATAATGCGCACGGGCAAATCTTGATATTCCCGTGCCAAATAAAAACAAAATGGGAAGAAAAAAAAGACACCGCTATGAAGAGGTTGAATATTATCGCTTAAGCCCAGAAACCAAACGCGGTATTTTAATTGTTTCATTATTTGCTCTCGCGATAATTTGCGTTCTTGGTTTTTTAAACCTAGCTAGCATTGCCGGCGTCTATGTTGATTTCGGTCTGGGTGTGGCCTTTGGTTGGGGCCGCTTTTTATTTCCCATAATTTTATTAGGCCTTGGCTACGTACTCGCGCGTCCACAAGCCTATAAAATTAATTGGCCCAATTATGTTGGCATTGGTTTATTAATTTTAAGTAGCCACTCATTACTTCAATTAGCCGCACCCCAAGTTCAAACATTACGAATGACTTTAAGTGGTCTTGGTGGCGGAGCCTTGGGCTTTATTATTGTTCATCCCTTATCCCTTTACTTAGGTTTTTGGGCATCACTTATAATTTTTATTGCAATATTATTTGCTTCTATCCTGCTCATGTTCAATACCAGCATTGAATCCATATTAGAAAAAACAAATATCTTTAAACTTTTCAGCCCTGTTTTTAAACGACGCGAAATTAGTGACGACACAATCGAAGAGATCGAGGAAGTTGAAGAAGAAAAAAACGAACAAGAAGAACGTGAAGAAAAAATGGACAACGATAAAGATGTACAAATGGAACCTGTTAGAAATACTTCCAAAGAATTACTAGCTCAAAACACCAAGGGTACACCAGTACGTAGCGCTCCAAAGAAGAAAATAGATTTACCTTTATCATTACTCGATAACAAACGAACCAAACCAACAAGTGGCGACATTAAAGTTGGTAAAGAAAAAATTCAACGCACTTTAGCTAATTTCAATATCAATGTCGAAATGGGAGAAGTTCAAGTTGGACCAACGGTTACTCAATATACCTTTGCTCCAGCCGAAGGCGTAAAACTTTCGAGAATCACGGCCTTGAATAATGATTTAGCTTTGGCCTTGGCCGCTCACCCAGTTAGAATAGAAGCCCCAATCCCCGGCAAATCTTTAGTCGGTATTGAAGTACCAAATACAAAACCAGCCATAGTCCGCATGCGCGAAACTCTTGAGTCAGATGCTTTCATTCATCGTAAATCAAATTTAGAAATACCCCTCGGCAAAGACGTGAGCGGCAAAGTTTGGACTGCTAACATTGCGAGTATGCCGCACTTGTTAGTTGCCGGTGCGACTGGATCTGGTAAAAGCGTTTGTTTAAACTCAATCATTGTTAGTTTACTTTATCAGAATAACACTGACACTCTCCGCTTGATTCTGGTTGATCCAAAGCGTGTTGAATTCCCCGTCTACAATGGCATTCCACATTTATTAGTACCTGTTATTACTGATGTTACAAAAACCGTTAATGCACTTCGTTGGGCCATGGGAGAAATGGATAGACGTTTTGATGAACTGGCTAAATATAAAAAACGAAATATCGAAAGTTATAATTATGCGGCCAAAGAAAAAATGCCCTACATTGTTATTATTATCGATGAGTTAGCAGATTTAATGGTCGCAGCAGCAGCCGAAGTTGAAGGTTGCATAGTCCGTCTTGTTCAAATGGCTCGTGCTGTTGGTATCCACCTAATTGTCGCCACACAAAGACCTTCTGTTGATGTCATCACCGGTTTAATTAAAGCCAATATTCCTTGCCGTATTGCTTTTAGCGTGGCTTCGCTTATGGACTCACGCACAATTTTAGATTCTTCTGGCGCAGAAAAACTTGTAGGCAAGGGTGATATGCTTTACATGTCGCAAAACACACCTAAACCACGTCGCATGCAAGGCGCATTTTTATCTGACGAAGAAATTAAAAATGTAGTTGACTATTTAAAGAAAGAAACTGATGAACCAGAATACATTGATGAAATTACCGAGAAACCAAAGACGGGTGGTAATTCCAGCTTCGAATATAATGCAGGTGGAGATGATGATGAACTTTTTGATGAAGCCAAACAAACTATTTTAATGGCCGGAAAAGCTTCCACCTCTTATTTACAAAGACGCTTACGTATCGGTTATGCTCGCGCAGCTCGCTTAATGGATTTGCTCGAAGAAGCCGGTGTTATTGGACCTGGTGACGGAGCTAAATCACGTGAAATTTTGGTTGACAAAACAAGCGCACTCCTCGGCTCCTCGTCTTCAATGGTTGAAGATGATTCCGCAGAAGAACTTGAAGATAACACTTTTGGCGAAGAATCTAACATGTCTGACAAAGAACCAGAAGAAGATATTTCTGATGATGACGAAGAAGAAAATCAAACAAGTAATCAAGTAAACAATACAGATGAACCTGAAGAAGAGCCTTTTGAAATAGATTCTGAAGCTTCAAAAGAATCACAAAAATCAATTAATCATAGCTCAGATGAACTCGAAGAAGCCATGACAGAGGACGAAAGTCGCGACGAATCAATAAACGATAATCTCTCGAAGAAAAATGAAATTAATGAGGGCGGAAAAAAACCTGCAGGCGGGGCTAATCAATCAAGTAAATCAATTAATCATAGCTCAGATGAGATATACTAAGTAATTATGAACAGTTTTTTTTCTAAAAAAATTAGCAGCATTCAAACTCTGGGAGAAAAACTCACGGCCCACCGACAATCACTTGGCTTATCTCAAGACAAAGCCGCGCGTCTCATCAACATCAATGTTCGTTACATCAAACTTTTTGAAAAGAATAATTATCGTGCTTTGCCGGCTGATGTTTATTCTAAAAATATTTTAAAACGCTACGCTGAACTTCTAAAACTTAATCCACACATGGTGATTGAAACTTTTAACAAGGAGGAATTGCTTTATCAAAAAACCCAAAAAGCTAAAAACATTTTAGAGGTTAAATGGTGGCATAAAATAGTTAACTTTTTTCTCAACCCACGTTTTATCAAATATGTAATTGTCTTTATCGTTTTAGCCGCAGTTATTTACTATCTCGGCTGGAGTGTTAATAGAATTATTTCGGCGCCGCCGTTAGACATAATTTCACCCAGTGAGAACTTCATCACAACAGAACGACAAGTTGAAGTAATTGGCAAAACGCAAAAAGAAGTTAATGTTAAAATCAATAATCAAGCAATTTTGACTGACCTAGACGGCAACTTTAAAATCACCCTTGATTTGCAAAACAATCTAAATATCATTAAAATATCAGCACAGAAGAAACACAGCAAAGAACAAATTATTTATCGCCAAGTTATAGTAAAGGAAGAAGAGCTAGCACCATAACAAGTAAAAAGTAATAATTCTTCAAAAAATTGCCATGCTTATTTTTTTGAAGATCAAATATGACAAAAACAAGTGAAAAAAATGAAACAAGTACAGTCCGTGAGTCAGCTGCCAATGATGCCATTCAACAAATTAAAGAAAAATATGGTGAAGGCTCCATTATGCGTCTCGGTGAATCAACAACCATGAATGTAGAAGCAATTTCTACTGGTTGTATTTCTTTAGATCTAGCCTTGGGCGTTGGCGGTGTACCACGTGGGCGTATTATCGAAGTCTTTGGACCAGAATCTTCTGGTAAAACAACTCTCGCCCAACATGTGGTCGCAGAAGTTCAGAAACATGGAGGCATTGCTGCTTTTATTGATGCTGAACATGCACTCGACCCAGATTATGCTAAAAAAATTGGCATCGACATTAATCAAATGCTTATTTCTCAACCAGATACTGGTGAGCAAGCGTTAGAAATCGTTGAAACCTTAGTTCGTTCCAATGGTATTGATTTGATTGTCGTCGACTCAGTCGCGGCTTTAACTCCACGAGCTGAAATTGAAGGTGAGATGGGCGATCAACACATGGGTTTGCAAGCTCGTTTGATGAGTCAGGCTTTGAGAAAACTAGCTGCTATCATCGGCAAAACAAAAACAACTTTAATCTTTATCAACCAAACACGTCAAAAGATTGGTGTTTTCTTTGGTAATCCAGAAACAACAACTGGCGGTACAGCTTTAAAGTTTTACAGTTCCGTCAGAATTGAAGTTCGCCGCGCTGCGCAAATTAAAAAAGGTGAACAAACAATTGGAAATCGTGTTAAAGTAAAAATTGTTAAAAATAAAGTTGCTCCACCTTTTCAATCTTGTGAATTTGATATCATGTACAATGAAGGAATCTCTGTCACTGGGGATTTAGTGGACCTAGGGGTTGAAACTGGTATTGTTAAAAAATCTGGTAACTCTTATTTATACGGCGAAGAAAAACTTGGTGTTGGTCGCGAAACTGCTAAGCAGTATTTACGTGAGAATCCAAAACTAGTAGAGAAAATTAGAAAAGAGATTATTGAGAAACATGAGATAGCGAAGAAGAACGCGGAGTAATATCATCGTTTTGCGAGCCCGCGACCTTGAGATAAACTTAATGACAAGGCGTTTACCCTGCACCCAGACGGTAAAGTCTGTGGTACAGGGAAGCAATCTCTTAGGTTGTTTCCTGAGGAGATGATTAAGAGATTGCCACGCCACGTAAAAACATTTTGTACTTGCGTGGCTCGCAAATCGGATAAAAAATCACCCCTCGCAGCTTTCGAGCTACGGGGGGTTTTTGTTCACACCTTCTTGCGGACGAAGACCGTGGCCTGTTTGGTCCAGGTAATCCGGTGCATGGCCGGATCGTACGACACGTTCACAATACTGTAGTTGATCGCCAACGACTGCAGAAGCACGATGAAGCAGTCACGCGATTCGTAGGGGCAAGTCAGTTGAACGATCTCGTCTGAGACGATCCACTCCATCGCGTCGGGCGGGACAAGATTCTTTGATTTTCCCTCACCTTCACCGTACATTGGGATCTTCAAGGCGAAAACTAGTGCCAAGATAACCAGTGCCAGCAAAGCCGCACCAGCGAAGTAGACACCTGAGAAACTACGGCGGAGTCTAATTTTTGGTTCCATGAGTTGCCTCAAAGTAGTTTAGGCACAACAGAGGAATAATTTATGATAACAAAACAACCTCAGTTCGTCAATGACTAATTCCTAAACGTCATTGCGAGGGCACTCTTGGCAGCCCGAAGCAATCACCTGAATCCTAACGATTATGAACTGCTATTAAGGTCAGCTGGCTTAGCTTATCGTTTTAGATATGGGAGATTGCTTCGTGTTTTTTTTGAGACTTACTCGCAATGACGCTTCGCGCATTGGAAAAACAAAAACCCGCTTTATTCAAGCGGATTTTTTATTCAGATTATCTGTTTACAAACGGAAGTATGGCCATGATTCTAGCGCGTTTAATGGCTACAATCAATTTGCGTTGATGAGTGCTGCAAGTACCAGTTCTTTTCTTTGGTAAAATCTTCGCGTATGAAGACAAGAACTTGCGGAGTAATTGCGCGTCTTTAAAATCTACGTCTTTGACACCATTGACGCAGAAATAGCAGCGTCTATCTTTTTTAGCATTATTCATATTAGTAGTTAGGGGAAAGGTATAAGGGAAAAGGGCTTTGTTTACCACGCACTTGACGTCGTCGTCATAGCGCTGGGCTTACCCCTTACCCCATAATCCATAACCCTGATTTTATTAGAATGGAATATTTTCCACTTTTATTTCTTCTTCCTCAACTTCTTGCTCAATAGTTGGTAGTTCTGTATTTTGAGCATCCTTGATAAAAGAATTGTTGTTACTTGCAGGAGCAGGTGAACCAGCACCGCCAGCACGATCTAACATGATCATGTTATCAGCGATAATTTCTGTTCTATAACGCTTTACACCGTCTTGGCCATCCCAACTACGAGTTTGTAAGCGACCTTCAACATAAATTTTGCTGCCCTTTTTCAAATATTGAGCGCAAATTTCTGCTAATTTTCTCCAAGCAACAATGTTATGAAATTCAACTTTATCCTGCTTCTGACCGCTGGCATCATTCCAAACAAAGTTTGTAGCCAAGCTAAAAGCAGAGACAGAAGTACCTTGTGGAGTAGTTCGAGTTTCTGGATCGGCTGTTAAGCGTCCAATAATCATCGCTTTATTTAAATCCATAGAATTGTAATTTAATTATTTAGATGATTACAAAATTTCTTCTGTTAAAATTTCATCGATCTTTTTATCGATGTCATCCATGGAAACCTTTTCAGCTTTTTTCTTAGCTTCAACCTTAATTTCTGTTGGAGCAACTTCTGGTGCTTTTTCCACTTTAACCTCTGGAGCTTTTTCTACTGGACGACGAGCAGTTTTGCGAACACCATCTTTTTTGTAACGATCTTTACCAGATTGTTCCATTTCCTTAAGCTCATCTTCTTTTTCTTGACGTAATTTTTCTTGTAATTCTTTTTCACGCTTAATTTCGTCTGCTGTGCGGACACGCTTGATAATCATCAAATGTCGTAAAACTTCTGGCTTAAGCTTTAAAAGATCATCAAATTTCTTGATGTTTTCAGCTTCCATGTCAAATTCCACGACCACGTAAGTGCCCTGGTGAGTTAATTTGATGGGAAAGCATAAACGTTGCTTACCCAAAATTTGTTCCAAAGTGACTGCGCCACCGAACTCTTTGATTAAACCTGCGATTTGCTCCATCACTTGTTGCAATTCTGCTTCCAAGTACTTGATAGAAACAATGTAGGTTAACTCGTAATGTTTCTGCATAGTTACATTGTGTGGTTATTCTATAATTCTCGAGACGAGAATTAATGGCCTAGTGCGTAGAACAACCATTATTTGTTAAATCGAGATTATATTACCACGAAAAAATCAATTTTGCAAGCCTAGGTGTTTGTCTAATTTTAGCGTATTTTGTAATAAAAACACTCCACCCCTCGATGTCGAGAAGCGGAGCTAACGCAAAGTACCACGAATAAGACTCAAAGTACACGCATAAAAAAGCGAACTTTCTCATCACCATCTATCATCAAATGACTGACAAACCAGTCTGAGTCAATCTCCCAGCCATAATACTTTTTCCATCGAACTGCGACTACACACAGAGTCTTATATTCACAACGGATATGAAACACGTTTCAGCAGCCATCTACTAACAAAGCCCCCTCGCTTCCGTTCCCCTGCAACAGTAAAAGAGAGTAAAGTTCAGCCAAAGTACACTCAAGCTTCGGTTCAGGTGAACTAAGCGTGCTCCGGAAGTCCAGTGGCTCATCTTTTAATCCACAACGAATAGGCAAAGGCCAAGCATCAAGTCGAGTCAAATCCCGATAAGCCAGTGTAGTATTATCACGTGGCAAAACAATCATGCGTCCAAAATCACGAGCAAAGTGATGATATCTTTGAAAAAAACAAAGGTCTGGATTCCTTGCACTGAAACATTCAGAAACCATAAAGGTTTTATGCATGGCTGGGACCGCCACCGTCACGGCAGGAGAAAATGGACTTGTTGAATTCGTCATTTTCGTATCTCCCAAAGTTTTTTGCGCTTCCCCCGTTTAAGATCATGAGACTTTCCGTCAAGAAAATTCAGCAAAATACCGCCAAATAACCGCACCCAAGCTAATCAAGAAAGCAAAATACTTCGTAGTTAAAACAAGAACCGAAAGAGCATATTCGACAGACCAGCCAGTAAAAGGTGCGATAAAGAATAGGACGCAGTAAGAAACAAAACCAAACACGACAGCACCAGCAACAAACGCGAATTCTGCGACGACTACGAAAGTTGGGATATCAATAAAGATAATAATCAACCGTTTTCTCCAAAGATGTTTACGTACCTTCCATGCTTCGTAGGTAAACCCCGGCCAATATAGTGAAACTGTAATCGGGAAACTAATGACAAACGTAATTCCTGTGGTATACAAAAGAACTGTTTCCCAGACCTCCCACAAAGCAAAAAGAAGAATCAAGGTTACTCCGAGGCAAGCACCCACAAAAGCAAAGCTAATTAAGACTCCAACTGGGCCAACATCTTCTCCAGATGAATCACTAGAATTTGAACCGAAGTAATACGATCTCGAAGTATCCGAAACAGCATCAGCAAAGTCCTTCCCAAACGATCTTCCCGGTGGTGGCACGAAAATGAATCCCATCCTGCCCTCCTGTCCAAAATTGTAAGCCTTGGACTCTGGCTCTTTTATTGTCAAAGACCATTGTTCTTAACCTAAGAACTAAATATTATATATATTTTTCTTTATTTTGTCAAGATTTAAGACAGAAATTTATAATAAAAATAAAAACATAAAAAATCACTTTATTTTTATTGATATTTTACATAAAATTATTAATGTGTTATTGTCTAATAGATAGACATTATAATAAAAATCATCCACAATTATCACTACGACATGTTAGAATTACTCACTCAACTAAAACAATTAGGCATTGAAGAAAAGCAAGCCAGGGTATATTTGGCTTGTTTAGAGATGGGTAAAGCTACAGTTCAGGATCTAGCACAGAAATCTGGAGTAAAAAGAACTAGCATTTATAATTTTCTTGAAGAATTAAAGCAGAGTGGTCTTGTCACAGAATTACATCAGGGGACTCGCCTCTTCCTTGTAGCTGAAAATCCTAATCACCTTTTGCACAATCTGCGTGAACGACTTAAAAAGATGAAAACGATTATTCCAGAGCTGGTTAGTATCTACAACCTTCCAGAAAATAAACCCAAGGTAAAATACTACGAAGGCCAAGACGGTATTTTTCTGGCTTATGAAAACATGATGAATTCAGGTGAAACCATCTACGGTTACTCTGATTATGAAAAAATGTTTACTGCACTATCAGAAGAACGCTTGTTAAATATGCTCGATTTACGCATCAAAAAAAAGTTAATGTTTTATTGTTTAGCTAAAGATGGCCCCAAGGGTCGAAAACTCAAAGCTCAAGACAAAGCTCAACTACGAGAAACCAGATTCATTTCTAATATTGAACTAGATACTGAAATTAATATCTTTGGGAATAAAGTATTGCTAATCAGCTTTAATTCACCCTACGCCGCTGTGTTAATCGAAGATCGCGCGATCGTAATGTCCCTAAAAAGCATCTGGCAAATAAACTGGTCAGCCAACACTTTAAATTAGACATTTTCATAACTTTATGCTATCTTATATGTGATGCTAGTTTAAATAATAAACTGGCACTTTTTTATAAATAAGTAAATAAGTAACGTGTAACGAGTAACGTGTAACAAGTTTAAACACATTACTAGGCACTGGTTACAATCTCAAATCTATATGGATGCTCAAATTAAAGTCATTATCAAACAAATCTGCGCTGAAAAAGGGATTTCCGAAGAATCAGTTATTGAAACTATTAATTCAGCTTTAGCGGCTGCCTACCGTAAGGACTTTGGCGATAAAATGCAAAACGTCCAAGCTGAGTTTGAGTTAGAAACCGGGGAAACCAAAATCTACGATGTGAAAGAAATTGTAGAGGATCTTTCTGCCGAAGAATTAGCTGAAATGGAACGCGTTAAAGCTGAACGTGAAGCCATTCGCGAAGCCTTAGCTAGCGGCGAAATTACAGCTGAAGAATTAAAGCACCAACGCGAAGACTTAGCTGACAAACGAGGCGAGGAAGAACCAGAAGATGATGATGAAAAACGCCGCTTCAACCCACGCACCATGATTCAACTAAAAGATGCCAAAGAACTCAACAAAAAAAATAAATTGGGTGAATTTGTAAAAACTGAATTAGAAATCCCCGGCTCTTTTGGTCGCATGGCCGCCCAAACCGCCAAACAAGTTATCATCCAACGTCTAAAAGAAGCTGAACGCAATGTTATTTATCAAGATTATAAAGATAAAGAAGGTGAAATCTTAACTGGTCTAGTTCAAAAAATTGAAGGGCCAAATATTATTGTTGAAATTGAAAAAACAACAGCTGTTTTACCACCAACAGAACAAATACGTCGCGAACGCTATAAAATTGGTGACCGCATTAAAGTTTACATTGTTAGTGTTTCACTCACAACTCGCGGTTCTGAAATTATTGTTTCACGCAAACACCCTGAAATCGTTAGACGCTTATTTGTTTTAGAAATTCCAGAAATTGCTAATGGCACCATCGTGATTAAAGACATTGCCCGTGAAGCTGGCGCCCGTAGCAAAATATCTGTTTCAACTGATGACACCAGTATCGACCCAATTGGTTCCTGCATTGGCCAACGCGGAGCTCGTATTCAAACTATTATCAATGAACTTAATGGGGAAAAAATTGATGTTATTGAATACAATGAGAATCCAATCAGATATATTGGTAATTCTCTTTTGCCTGCAAAAATAGTAAACGTAGAATTAAATGAAGAAGATAAATCAGCCATCGTCACGGTACCAGCTGATCAATTGTCTCTAACTATTGGTCGCGCTGGACAAAATGTTCGCTTGGCTAGCAAATTAACTGGTTGGAAATTAAATATTATTGAAAAAGAAACTGGCAAAGAAATTACAGAAGAAGAAATTGAATCTGGTGAGCTAGAAAAACCAACAGAAGCAGTAGAGAGCGCTGAATAATTTCTCTTTATTCTTTTGTCATTTCTTATTAATTAACTTTGCTTCCTATGATAGCACTTTTCAATACAATTTTTTACGAACCAATTCTAAACTTATTAGTCTTCTTGTATAATGTTCTTCCTGGGAATGATATCGGCGTGGCTATTATTGCACTAACCATTATCATTAAATTGATTTTAACTCCTTTCAGTTTCCAAAGTTTGCGCTCACAAAAAGCTTTACAAGATCTACAACCGAAGATGGATGCTTTAAAGAAAGAATTTGCAGGGAACAAAGAGAAGATGGCCAGTGAGACCATGAAGCTTTATAAGGAACAAAAGGTTAATCCACTCTCGTCTTGTTTGCCGGTTTTGATTCAATTCCCATTTTTAATTGCTGTTTATCAGGCGTTCCGCATTGGTTTAACTTCAGCACAACTTGAAGGAATTTATCCGTTCATACACAATCCCGGACAAATCAACCCCATGACATTTGGTATTATGGATTTAGCAGCGCCAAGTTTGGTTTTAGCTGTACTCGCCGGTTTGTCACAATTTTTCCAAACCAAAATGCTTTCCACCAAACAACCCAAGAAGGGTGTTCCCGGCAGCAAAGATGAAGGCGCCATGGCCAGCATGAACAAAACCATGCTTTATTTCATGCCTGTTTTCACGGTTATTATTGGGGCTAAACTACCTGGCGGCTTAACTCTATATTGGTTACTAACAACAGTGCTGACCATAGTTCAACAAAAAATCATGTTGAAGAAAACAAACACCTCACACCAATCATCAGATTCTGGTTCTGGACAAACCCAGCACCACTCACCTAATTCGGGTGCTGGACAAGCCCAGCACCACTCACCTAATTCGGGTGCTGGACAAGCCCAGCCAGCTATAATTGAAGGCGAAGTTATTTCAAAAAAATAAACCTATATGTTAATTGACTTCAAACAACTAAAGAATCTACCTGTAAAAACTGAAAGCGGTATTCTCTTGGGATATGTAAATGATTTTACACTCGAGACAGAGACCCTAAGTCTAAAACAAATAAACGTTAACACAAATAAACTTCTTGTTTTTTCTGATGACCTCTTAATCTCGTCCGAGCAAATTGTTTCCATCACAACGGAGAAAATTGTGGTGCAAGAATCAGTTAAAAAAATTCCAGTGGCTGAAAATCCAGCACAAAAAATATCGCCCGAACCAGCCACAGCACTTAATGTTGAAACTCAAAACTAAACTTTTATGACTTACTCTGTTTTAGAACAAAAAATTCTAAAAACAGTTTGCTACTTTGATCTTTTTAATTTTCCGCTGACGAATTGGGAGGTCTATCGCAATCTTTACACAGCAAAAGGTGAAAGCACTAAAGAAATCATCGCAGCACTAAAAAATTTAGCTACTTTAAAAACCCTAACATTTGATCAGGGTTTTTATTTTTTGCCAGGACGAGCCGAAATCATTAAATCTCGCAAAGAACACTACCTACTGGCCCAAGCAAAGATGCGGATAGCCCTCAATTACGCACGAATTTTGAAACACCTACCCTTTGTCCAGACGGTTTTTGTCTGCAATTCCCTGTCTTATCAAAATAGCCGCCCGGAATCTGACATTGACTTTGCTATCATTAGCCACAAAAATCGTTTGTGGACTTGCCGGTTTTTTTGCGCAGGGTTAATGGCGCTCCTCCGTCGCAGACCGACTAGTAATACGCAAAAAAACCGGCTGTGCCTCAGCTTCTTTGTTTCAGAATCAGATCCTTGTCTCCAAAAGATTGCTTATAGTAACGACATTCATTTCGTTTATTGGCTCAAGCAATTTTTACCAATCTACGATCGCAATAATCTTGTCCAGAAATTTGCTGATGCAAATACTTGGCTCAACGAATTTCTCCCCAACTACTCTACGACCGTAACAAATTCCCGTTGGACGATTAAAAGCAATTTTCGTTTGAGCTTCCTGCTCGAAAAACTTCTTTCGACTCGTCTCGGTGATTATTTTGAACACTGGGTTAAGCGTACTCAGCTAAAAATCATGCCGTCAAAACTAGTCGAGCTTTCTCAAACCTCAAACACTGATGTTATTCTGACTGATACTCTACTAAAATTCCATGACAAAGACACACGACAAGAAATTCAAAAACAATGGACTGAAAATTATAATAAAATTATATGTTAAAACTAAAAAAAATTCTTGAATATTTACTTTATCTTTTTGTTTTTTTACTACCACTACAAACTCGCTTTATTTATCAAGAGTTTTTGATCAAGGTTCAGCCTTTTGAGTATGGACGTCTCTCGATTTATGCAACAGAACTCTTGCTTGGCCTCACAATTGTTCTCGGTCTAGTCTTTATACTCATGAAATTTAAGTCTGAAAAACTAAAAATCTCTTTCCACAAATCAAAGTTACGAATGATTCTGCTTATAATCGGGCTAATTTCTCTGGGAATCAACATTTTGCTAGCAACAAGTCATGAATTATCTTTTTACAAAGCAACTCAAATCATTTTAGCTTTTTGTTTCTTTTTTCTTTTGTTAATTATTAAACCTGACTTTAAAAGACTGTCTTGGGTCTTTATTTATAGTGCACTTATCCAAAGTGTTTTGGCTTTACAGCAATTCACGGCACAAAAAGTTGTTGCAAATAAGTGGCTCGGAATGGCTAGCCAAGATCCAAACGTCCTTGGCACGCCAGTAGTTTTGACGAACGCCGGGCGTTGGCTTCGAAGTTTCGGTGGACTGCCCCATCCAAACATTCTAGCCGGATTTTTAGTCGTGGCCTTAATTCTGATACTTTTTCTAAGCTTGCGTGATGAAATCAAAACCAGTAAGCGAAACTTAAATTTATCTTTCGTTATTATTTTTCTCGGACTTCTAACAACACTTTCTAAAGCCGCCATACTTTGCGCCATAATTATTTTTACTCTGGCACTTTTTTTCACGCGTCGGGATAATGAACCCAACAAAAAGATTAGTCGACTTGCAATCGTGGCATTAGCTGTGCTTGTTTTCTTTACCGTAAGTTATCCTGCTCTTGTTTTTAATCGAGTGACAAATGCGAACGCAGTTGAGCAACGATCATACAGCGAACGCGTTTCTCAATATGGGGAATGGGCGCAAGTCATGAAGTCGAATCTTTTTTTCGGCACAGGGATAGGTAACTACGCACTTGATCTGCAAAAAGTAAAACCAAATTTAGAAAGTTGGGATTATCAACCGATGCATAATACTTTTTTATTGATTGTGGCAGAGATTGGCATCATTCCCTTTCTATATATTATCGGACTTTGCATTTACTTTGCTCGAAGAAACAAATGGCAAATCGACTTATTTAACTTATCTCACTTACCACTTGTCTCGCTTGTATTGCTAATGCTGGTTGATCATTATTGGTGGAGTTTTTATTCGGGGTTGATGTTGATGGGATTTGTGGGGGCTGTAATATTTTTAGCACGCGATAGCAGTGCAAAATAGTTTAGATATTGGAGATTGCTTCGGGCTACCCAGAGTGCCCTCGCAATGACGCTTAAGATATGAATAACAGAAAACAATAACATTACCAAATATGTCTAACCAAGATGAATTAACAACTGAAGAACAAGCAACACTTGTCAACTTTCTTAATAAATTTGAGCCGGGTCCCTTACCTCAAGCAATTTTTACTGCTATCGCTCGACTAATTGTAACACCAACTTATTTGGCGATTCCCTTATTTGAGGATAATGGTGTTTTAAAAGTTCAACTACTAGCACGCGAACTTGATGATCCGTATTGGCCAGGACAAGTAGCTCTCCCCGGAAAAATTATTCTCTCAACAGATAAAACACTAGCTGATGTTTATGCACGATTAATAAAATCCGAAATTCCTGATGCTAAAATAAAAACAGGGCCGATCTTTTGTGGCCATATTTTTGAAGAAATTATTCGTGGACGTGAAATTTCATTGATCAACTACATTATTCTCGACGAAGCGCCAAAACAAGGAAAACTCTATGATGTAAATAATCTGCCAACTAATATTGTGTAGACGGAAATTAAGAGGGTAAAGATGGCTGTTAAACACTACACAAAAGAACGAAAGAACATATAAACGTAAGAACTTTTTTACTAAGGGGATAACTTAGACAAAAAATACCGTCGTCCCTATGAGAGAGACGGCGGTTTGAGTAGCACGTGGTGAACGTCAGACTCAGCACGCATGCTTCTTTCTGAGGTCCACCAGGACGGCGAAGGCCAGTCCGTAGAGGATGACGCCCAGGACCAAGGTCCAACGGGCGTCGGCGACGAACCAGTGCGTGATCCCTTGGGCGATCCACAACACCAGATCCGTCACCAGCCAGGTCGCGAACATGAAAAGCACCGCCAGGAGGAGAGCACCGCCCCAGGCTGCACCACGGATCCGAAACTTTCGAACCCGTAGCCGACGAGGATTACGAGCAATCCCCAGAACAGGATGTGGCCGATGACCGAGGTCTCGAACAGCGTCACCGAGAAGAGGATCAAGTGCTCGTGCACAGGGCACCCCAAGATGGTTTATCGATCACTTCAGGACATAGAATTATAGCACAGTTTTACAGTTTTGTCAATATGTTTGGCTAAAATTAGACAAAAAAATGAATAATGAATCTTGAATAACGAATAAGGACACGCTAGGTTTGCTGTATTCTTAAATAAAAGAATACCGCCGTCCCTATGAGAGAGACGACGGCAGGTAGCAAGGCCCTGGCTAGTGGGTCATGACGAACTTGTAGCAGAAGACGAAGATCCCAACCCTGAGGGGTTACCGTTACCTTTTGGGTGCTTTTATCCCAAGTATTTCAGGCCATTTGGCCTGTTTTTTAATACTCACTTGAAGTGAACATTTACCGTTTAGATGTT
>Ga0209211_10002732_pt1 | contig 29839 bp, 23 predicted proteins | sample RifGroA2_FD_183992 | JGI IMG/M metagenome (GOLD analysis project Ga0209211, IMG submission 183992) | Groundwater microbial communities from Rifle, Colorado, USA - Groundwater A2 (SPAdes) (version 2) | ecosystem: Environmental > Aquatic > Deep subsurface > Groundwater | place: Rifle, Colorado...
AGGGGCTGAGCATGCCGGCATGGCCGCCGGCGCCGGCGGCGACCAGGATCAGGCCATCGACGCCCGCCTCCAGCGCCTTTTGCGCATGGCGCACGTTGATCACGTCATGGAACACGATGCCGCCGTAGGCGTGCACTTCCGTCACCACGTCACCCGGCGCGCGCAGGCTGGTGATGATCATCGGCACCTTGTGCTTGACGCACAGCGCAACGTCGTGGTCGAGCCGGTCGTTGGAGTGATGCACGATCTGGTTCACCGCGTAGGGTCCGATCTTGCGGCCCGGCTCGGCGCGGCGCGCCGCGTCGATCGCAACCGTCATCGTGGTCAGCCATTCGTCGAGCAGTTCCTTCGGCCGCGCATTGAGCGCCGGGAAGGAGCCGACGATGCCAGCCATGCATTGCGCCAGCACCAGTTGCGGCTGGGAGACGATGAACATCGGCGCGCCGATCACCGGCAGCGCGAGATTGTCTTGCAGGACTTTGGGCAAGGGCATGAGTTCTCCTAGGCGGATCGGACAGGTTGCGCGCGGCTGGTCATCTGCCAGGCCGGGATCATGGCCAGACAATAGACGAAAGCGATCAGGAAGAAGCCTTCCTGCATGGGTTGCAGGCCATGCACGGCGTTCAACTGGCGCTCGCGCCCTTCGAGGAACAGCGCCAGCAGGGTGACGCCGAGCGCGCCACCGAGTTGGCGAAAGAAATTGATCGAGGCCGAGCCGGCGGCCTCGGTGCCATAAGGCAACAGCCGCAAGGCGCCGGCATTCAGTCCCGGTATGATCAGACCGAGACCGATGCGGCCGATGGAAACCCACAGCGCGAGCAGCCAGAAGCCGGTGGCCGCCGAGGAAAAACCCATCAGGATGGCCGATACCGCGAAGAAAGCCAGACCCGCCATCGCCACCCGGTTGGGCGGAAAGCGATCCGCCAGCCGCCCGGCCTGCAGCAACACGATGGCCAGCACGATGCCGCCCGGCACCAGCATCACGCCGGCCTCGTAGGCCGAGAAACCTGCGCCGATCTGGGCGAAGATCGGCGCCAGGTAGGTCGAGCCATAAATGCCGATGCCATAGGCCGCTGCCACCAGCACCGCCGCGCCGAAGCCCGCCTCGCGGAAAATGCCGAGATCCAGCAGCGGATGCAGCGTGCTGCGCTCCCACACCACGAAAGCCACGGCCAGTGCAACGCCGAGCACGATGCCGGCGGCGCCAGGCACCGGCTCGCGGATCAGTGCGGCCAGGCCACCCAGCAGCGCGCAGAGTGCTGCCACCACCAGCAGCATGCCGATCGCGTCGAAGGGACGCTTGTGCGCTCCGGGCAGCGGCCGGCCGGCGATGACGAAGCGCGGCGCCATGGCAATCGCTGCCAGGCACAGCGGCACGGTAACCAGGAACACCGCGCGCCAGCCGAAGTGATCGACCAGCAGGCCGCCCGCCGCCGGTCCGATGGCAGGCGACAGCACTATGCCAAGGCCATAGGCGCCCATTGCCCGGCCGCGCTCGTGCGGCGGAAAAACGTCGATGATGACCAGCATCGCCAGCGGCTGGATCAGGCCGGCGATGCTGCCCTGGCCGATGCGGCACAGCGCCAGCAATTCGAAGCGATCGGCGAGCGCGGCGAGAACCGAAAACATCACCAGCAGCATCAGCGCGCCGACATAAGTGCGACGAATGCCGAAACGCTGCATGGCCCAGGTCGCCAGCAGCATCGAGGCCGTGGTGGCGGCGAGAAAGCCGGTGGACAGAAGCTGCACCTGATCGTGGCCGACATGAAAAACGCGGATGATTTCCGGCAACGCGACATTGACCACCGTGGCCTCCATGATCGCCGAGACCGTGCCGAGCATCACGGTGACCACCGCCCACCACCGATAGCCGGGGCCGTGGCGCGCAAACATCGCCGCCACCTCCTGCTGCCGGGCTTTGGTTTCGACGCTCATAACGGAAAGACTGGTCCAATAATCAGTATTGTGTTCCGGATAGTGGCACAGCATGGAAAGCAGCGTCAAGCCATGCGCGACCCCGTGTGTGGCGCCGAATAGGCTTCGAGAAACCCGATGGGCGGTGATCATTGACTTTTGGGGCAGGCGCGGGAAGAATCCACTTCTCGCCACATTTAACAGAATCATGTTCTGCTATGCAGACTCTTGAACAGCTGTCCTCATGAACGCACGCCAGGATGTTCTGCAAATGGCCGCTGCATCCGTGTCGAGCTGAACGGGAACTGAGCTCATGGACCTGAACTTCAGCCCCGAAGAAAGCGCCTTCCGCGAAGAGGTGCGCCGCTTCGTCAATCAGCAACTGCCGGCCCAGATCCGCCACAAGGTGATGAATGGCGTGCATCTGAATCGCGACGAGCACGTGCTCTGGCAACGCACCCTGCACCGGCGCGGCTGGGGCGGCCCCGGCTGGCCGCAGGAATTCGGCGGACCCGGCTGGACGCCGACCGAGCAATACATCTTCGAGGAGGAGTGCGCGGCCGGCGGCGCACCGCGACTGATTTCCTTCGGCCTCAAGATGATCGCACCGGTGCTGATGGCCTTCGGCAACGCGACGCAGCAGCAGCGTTACCTGCCGAAGATCCTGTCGGCAGAGGAATGGTGGTGCCAGGGCTATTCGGAACCGGGAGCGGGCTCCGACCTGGCTTCGGTCAAGACCCGCGCTGTGCGGGAAGGCGACCACTACATCGTCAACGGCCAGAAGACCTGGACCACGCTCGGCCAGTATGCCGACTGGGTCTTCTGCCTGGTCCGCACCGACCCCGAAGCGAAGAAGCAAAGCGGCATTTCGTTCCTGCTGATCGACATGAAGACGCCCGGCGTCGCGGTGCGCCCGATCATCACGCTGGACGGCGCCCACGAGGTCAACGAAGTCTGGCTGGAAGAGGTCAGGGTGCCGGTGGAAAACCTGATCGGCGAGGAGAACAAGGGCTGGACCTATGCCAAGTTCCTGCTCGGCCACGAACGCACCAACATCGCCGGCATCGGCATCGCCAAGCGCGAACTGGCGCGCCTGAAGCGCATCGCCGAGGCCGAGGGGCGGCTCGACGATGCGCTGTTCGCGGCGCGCGTGGCGCAGGTCGAAATCGACCTGATGGCGCTGGAAATCACCAACCTGCGCGTCGTGTCCGCAGAACGCGCGAGGAAGGCGCCGGGGCCGGAAGCCTCGATCCTCAAGATCAAGGGCACCGAAATCCAGCAGGCCATTTCCGAACTGATGATGCAGGCGGTCGGCCCCTATGCCCTGCCCTTCCAGCAGCAGGACGTCGGCCCCGACTACGCCGCCAACCTCGGCGCCGGCTACTGCAACCTGCGCAAGCTGTCGATCTTCGGCGGCTCCAACGAAATCCAGAAGAACATCATCTCGCAGATGATCATGGGCCTGTGACATGAACTTCGACTTCAACGAGGAACAAGTAGCGCTACAGGACACGGTTCGCCGTTTTGTCGCGAAAGACTACACGTTCGAGAAGCGCCGCGCCATCCTCGATTCAGCCGCCGGTTGGAGCCGCGAAGTCTGGCACGCATTGGCCGATCTTGGCGTGCTGGCGGTCAACATCGACGAGGACTACGGCGGCCTCGGTTACGGCCCGCTGGAAACCGGGCTGGTGATGAGCGCGTTCGGCGCCGGCCTGCTGCTCGAACCTTACCTGGCGGGAGCGGTGATCGCCCCGGCGCTGATTCGCCGTACCGCCAGCGCCGACTTTCAGGAGCAATGGCTGCCGAATATCGCCACCGGCGAATCCATTGTCGCGCTCGCGCATGACGATGCGCGCAATGAGCCGGTAACGGCACTCGCCGGCAATCTCTCCGGCCGCAAGGCGGTGGTCGCTCACGGCGGCTGTGCCGACCTGCTGCTGGTCTCGGCGCACACGGCGCAGGGCACTACGGGACTTTTCGCCGTGACGCCGGGAGCCGAGGGCGTCAGCCTGCGCGACTACCCGACGCTCGACGGCCAGCGTGCGGCGGACGTCGTTCTGAGCAATGCCCCGGCAACGAGGATCGATGCCGGCAACGACACCGCAGCGGCCATCGACAAGGCGCTCGACATCGGCCTCGCCGCGCTCTGCTTCGAGGCGGTCGGCATCATGGAAGCCACGGTCGCCGCCACCACCGAATACCTCAAGACCCGCCGGCAGTTCGGCCAGCCCATCGGCCGCTTCCAGGCGCTGCAACATCGCATGGCCGACATGCTGATTCATCTGGAACAGGCGCGCTCGATGAATTATCTTGCCGCCATGCACTGCACCAACGAAGACAAGGCGGCACGCCGGCGCACGCTCTCGGCGGCCAAGGTCACCATCGGCCAGGCCTGCCGCTTCATCGGCCAGAATGCGGTGCAACTGCACGGCGGCATGGGCATGACGGACGAATTGATGCTCAGCCACTGGTTCAAGCGTCTGACCGTAATCGAGATGGCATTCGGCGACACCGACACGCATCTGCAGCGTTTCGTCCGGCTGTCGCGCGCGGCATGACGGCGAAGCTGATCTTCGGCGCGCAGGAACGTTCCGGCGCCGAGATCGACAAACGCGCGGCGAGACTGGCCGGCGGCCTGGCGCACCTCGGCGTCAATGACGGCGACGTGGTGGCGGTGATGCTGAGGAACCACCCGGCCTATGTCGACATCATTCAGGGTTGCCGCATCGCCGGCGCGTACTACTGCCAGATCAACTGGCATTTCAAGAGCGACGAGGCCGGCTTCATCCTCGCCGACTGCGGCGCCAAGGTTCTGTTCGTTCAGCCCGATCTGCTGGCGGCGATTGCCGGCGCGATTCCGCCGCAGTTGCGGGTGATCGTCGTGGATCAAGCGCAGGCTGACCCTGTCGACTTCGAGACATGGCTGTCGGCGCAACCGCGCTATGCCGGCCCGCCGCGCACGGCGCGCGGCCACATGGCCTATACCTCGGGCACCACCGGTCGTCCCAAGGGCGTGCGGCGCCTGGCGCCGACGCCGCAGCAGCAAGTCCTCGCCGCACAAGTCGCGAGGGATGCGCTGGGCATCTACCCAGGCGTGCGCAGCCTGCTCTCGGCGCCGCTCTACCACAGCGCCCCCAGCTCCTTCGCCCAGCAGTCGCTGTTGCAGGGCTCGCTCTTCGTGCTGGAGGAAAAGTTCGACGCCGAAGCCACACTGGCCCTGATCGAGCGCCACCGCATCGAGACCGCCTATCTGGTGCCGGTGATGTATGTGCGCCTGTTGCGGCTGCCGCCGGAGGTGCGCAGCCGTTACGATCTGTCCTCACTCAGCTTCGTCGCCTCGACCGGATCGCCCTGCGCACCTGAGGTGAAGAAGGCCATGATCGAGTGGCTCGGGCCGGTGATCTTCGAGGCCTATGCGTCGAGCGAAACCGGATATATCACCGTCATGCCGCCGCAAGACGCTGCGCGCAAGGCAGGCAGCGCCGGTCGCCCGGTCGGGACAGCGCGGATACGCATCCTCGACGATGCGGGACGCGCATTGCCCGCCGGCGAAATCGGCACCATCTACGCGCACCAGCCGGCCTATTCCGATTTCACCTATCGCGGCAACGACGCTGCCCGCCGCGCCGTCGAGCGCGACGGACTGGTCAGCGTCGGTGACATGGGCTACCTCGACGACGAAGGCTTTCTGTTCGTCTGCGACCGCGCCTCGGACATGGTGATCTCGGGCGGCGTGAACATCTATCCGGCGGAGATCGAGCACGTCCTGATCACCCTGCCCGGCATCATTGATTGCGCGGTGGTCGGCATCCCCGACGACGAATACGGCGAGTCGCTGACGGCGCAGGTGGTCGCCGAAACCGGCGCCACACTGGACGCCGAAGCCATCCGCCTGGCCTTGAGCGAGCGCATCGCCGGCTACAAGGTACCGCGCCGTATCGACATCGTCGCGGCGCTACCGCGCGACGACAATGGCAAGGTGCAGAAGCGCAAGATTCGCGATGCCTACTGGAGCGGCCGTGAGCGCCGCATCTGAAGCCATGAACCGACACCCCTTCGACACCGCGATCGCGCTGACGGCCGAAACGCCGAACCGTCTGCATGGCCGCACCAGCGAAGACTACTGGAACATGGTCAGCCCCTATGGCGGCGTTACGGCGGGCGCCATGATGCAGGCCATGCTCGACCATCCCGAACGTCGCGGCACACCGCTGGCCTTCACGCTGAACTTCCTGGCGCCGATCGAAGCCGGCGAGTTCGTCATCGACACCGAACTGGTGCGCGCCAACCGCAGCAGCCAGCACTGGGCCATCCGCCTGTCGCAGGCCGATCGCGTGCTGGTTCAGGCGATTGCCATCTGCGCCTTGCGCCGCGAAACCTGGAGTCTGGTCGAAGCCGCAGCCCCCGAGGTACCGCCCGCCGAAGCGTGCCCGCCGGCACCGCCGCGCAAAGCGACGGGCTTCCTCCAGCGCTATGAATTCCGCATCGTGCGCGGCACGCCCTTTGCGGCGAACGAGGACAGCCTGAGCCAGGTCTGGGTCTCCGACAATCCACCGCGCCCGCTCGACTTCGCCTCGCTGACGGCGCTGTGCGACAGCTTCCTGCCGCGCATCTTCCTGCGCCGGCCGGAGTTCGTGCCGATCGGCACGGTCTCGATCAACATCTATTTCCATGCCGGCGACGAAGCTCTGGTTCGCCAGGGCGCCGCACCCCTCCTGGCCGTCGCCCAGGCCCAGGCCTTCAGCGACGGCCATTTCGATCATCACGGCCACGTCTGGGCCACGGACGGCACGCTGCTGGCCACCACCCAGCAACTGGTGTGGTACAAGGAATGAAACCAAAGGCCAAAACATTTGCCACAGAGGACACAGAGATCACAGAGGAAAGACAGCAACTAGTGCTCTGTCTTGTTCTTTCGAGGTTTGGTTTTCTCTGTGATCTCTGTGTCCTCTGTGGCTAAAAGGTTTTCGAACAAACAGCAATCCATAGGAGCATCGCCATGACTCAGCAAGCCCGCGCCGTAATCTGCCGCGAAGTCGGCAAACCCGTCGTCGTCGAGACCGTCACGGTCGACCCGCCACAACGCGGCGAAGTGATGATCAAGCTGGCCGCCTGCGGCGTCTGCCACAGCGACCTGTCCGTCACTACCGGCACGCTTCCCCTGCCGCCGCCGGTGGTGCTGGGTCACGAAGGGGCCGGCAGCATCGTCGCACTGGGCGAAGGCGTCAGCGGATTTGCCCTCGGCGACCATGTCGTCAGTTCCTTCGTCAGCATGTGCGGCAAGTGCCGCTACTGCCAGACCGGCCGCCCGCAGCTCTGCGATCAGGCCGCCAAGGCCGGCTTCACCCTGCCCGACGGCACCACCCGCTTCACGGACGCTGCCGGCCAGCCGCTCAACATCTTTTCCGGCTGCGGCGTGATGGCCGAATACGCCACGCTGCACGTCGACAACGTGATCAAGATCGACGCCACGGTGCCGCTCGACAAGGCCGCGCTGATCGGCTGCGGCGTCATGACCGGTGTCGGCGCCGCGGTCAACACGGCCAAGGTCGAACCGGGGTCCGCCACCGTGGTCTTCGGCTGCGGCGGGGTCGGCCTCAATGCCATCCAGGGCTGCGCGATTGCCGGCGCCCGCATCATCGTCGCAGTCGACACTTCCGATGCCAAGCTGGAAATGGCGAAGCAGTTCGGCGCCACGCACACCGTGAACCCGAAAAGCGTGGAGAACATCGTCAAGGCCCTGAAGAAGCTGACCGAGGGCGGCGCCGATTACGCTTTCGAATGCGTCGGCTTCGGCGAGATCGCGGCGCAGGCCTACGGCTGCCTGCGCAAGGGCGGCACGGCGGTAGTGGTGGGCGTCGCCGGGCCGAAGGACACCACGACCATCCGCACCGCGACGCTGACCTTCGAGGAGAAGACCCTGAAGGGCAGCTACTTCGGATCGGCGCGGCCGCAGCAGGACTTTCCGCGCCTGATCGGCCTCTATCGCAGCGGCCGGCTCAAGCTCGACGAACTGATCACGCGCACCTACACCATCGATGAAGCGCCGCAGGCCTTCGCCGATCTCGCCGAGGGACGAAATGCGCGTGGCGTGATACTGTTCTGACCATCGCATTTCCCCCATCAGAAAGCCGCTCTTGAAACAACGCAAACTGCATACCCTGCATCGCCCGGCAAAAAAGCAGAATGGGCATCCGCCGCTGGTTTTCGTCCATGGCGGCTATATCCATGGCGGCTGCTGGGACGTGAACTTCCTGCCCCACTTCAGCAAGCTGGGCTACAACTGCCACGCCATTGACCTTTCCGGACATGGCCGGAGCGAGGGCCGCGAAAACCTCGACAGCTACGACCTCGACCACTACGCCGCCGATGTCGGCCAACTGGTCGCGGAAATGCCCAGCCCGCCAGTGCTGATCGGGCACTCGATGGGTGCTGCGGTGGTACAGCGCTACCTCGAAAAAGGACAGGCCGCGGCCGTGATCATGATGGCGCCGGTGCCGACCACCGGGCTCTCGGCCTGCACCCTCCAGCTAACCCAGAAACATCCGGACTACCTGCGCGAAGCGGCCTACGCCGTGCGCGGCAAATACACCGCGAACACCATCCGCGTCATGCGCGAAGTGTATTTTTCGCCCGACGTGACGGCGGAACAATTCACCGCCTTCAAGCCGCTGGTGCAGGACGAATCGAACACGGTGATAGCCGAAATGATGGCACTGGCCTGGCGCCCGCCGAAACGGCGGCCGAAGATCCCGGCGCTGGTCATGGGCGGCGAACTCGATGCCGTGTTCCCGTCCAACCTGCTGCACTTCACGGCCACCGGCTGGAACGCCGAGACCTGCGTCATTCCGCGCGCCGGGCACATGCTGATGATGGAGCCGCAATGGACCATCGCCGCAACCAGGATCGACAATTGGCTTGACCGCCGCCTTGGCCTGAAAGCTTCAGCGACGGCCTGAGTCGAGTGCCGCGCACGGGAGGATCACCATGTTCAGCAAAGCCACCTTCAACTTCCTCGACGAACTCGCCGCCAACAACGACCGGGCCTGGTTCGAGGCCAACAAGCCGCGCTATGAAGCGCTGGTGCGCGAGCCGGCGCTGGAATTCATCGCAGCAATGGCGACCCCGCTGGCGAAGTTCGCCCCGCACTTTCGCGCCGAGCCGCGCAAGATGGGCGGCTCGCTGATGCGCGTGTTCCGCGATACGCGCTTCGCCCGCGACAAGAGCCCCTACAAGACCAACATCGGCATCCAGTTCCGCCACGAGCTTGGCAAGGACGTCCATGCGCCGGGCTTCTACATGCACATCGCAACCGACGAGTGCTTCTTCGGCGCCGGCTGCTGGCATCCCGAGAGCGACGCGCTGGGCCGCATGCGCGACCTGATCGCGGCGCAACCCAAGCGCTGGTTCGCCGTCCGCGACGACAAGAAATTCGCCGCGCACTGGGCACTGGCGGGCGACAGCCTGACGCGGCCGCCGCGTGGCTATACCGCCGAACATCCGGCCATCGAAGACCTCAAGCGCAAGGACTTCATCGGCCTGGCGTCGCTGTCCTTTGCTGAAGCCACGGCGCCCGGACTGGTCAAGCTGGCCGGCACACGCTTCGCGACGGCAGCGCCTCTGATGAAGTTCCTCTGCGAGGCACAGGGCGTGCAGTACTGAAGCCGGCGGCGCGGCCGCCATGCTCGACATCCTCTACCGCGACGACTTCCTCGTCGCCATCAACAAGCCCGCCGGACTGCTGGTCCATCGCAGCAACATCGACCGCCACGAAACGCGCTTCGCCGTTCAACTCTTGCGCGACCAGATCGGGCAACGGGTGCATCCGCTGCACCGGCTCGACAAGGGGACCTCGGGCGTGCTGCTGTTCGCCCTCGATGCCGACAGCGCGCGTGAAGTCGGCGGTCAGTTCGAGCGCAACGAAGTGCGCAAGCAGTATCTCGCGGTGGTACGCGGCTGGCCGCCGGAAGCCGGCGTCATCGACCACTCACTGTCGCGCCAGTTCGACGACTACGGCCGCAAGCTCGGCGCCGACAGCCCCACCGAAGCGCTGCCGGCCATCACCGAATTCCGCCGCCTGGGCACGGTCGAACTGGCCGAGGCGGTCGATCACTACCCTACGTCGCGCTATGCGCTGGTCATGCTGACGCCACAGTCCGGCCGCCAGCACCAGTTGCGCCGCCACATGAAGCACATCGCCCACCCCATCATCGGCGATGCCACCTGGGGCAAGGGAATCCACAATCGCTTCTTCCAGCAGCGCTTCGGCTGCGGGCGGTTGTTGCTGGCCTGTACCGGCATCGAGCTGCGGCACCCACAGGACAGGCGGGCGCTGGCGATTGCCGCGCCGCTCGAGGCGAGCTTTGCGGCTGCGGTCCTGGCGCTGGGTTGGGGCGAAATCTGCGCGTAGGCAATAGTCGGCGCTGGTGGTACGGCGACGCTTGCCAAGGCTCACCGGCATCCACGTCGCAACCGGTAATCGCTGAAATTCAGATACTGACGGTAAGGCTGATAATATTCCACTTGGAAGTATCAGCGACGACCAGCTCAGCCAAGCCGGCTCTGTCGATGCATCGCTAAACGGGAAGCTATCGATTGAATAAGAAGGAACTCACCGAGGCCGACATCCGCACCAAGTTCATCACGCCCGCCATCGTCGGCGCGAGTGGCGAGAAGTGGGACGTGATGACCCAGCTCCGTGAGGAAATCTACTTCACCAAGGGTCGCGTCATCGTGCGCGGCAAGACCGTGAAGCGCGGCGAAGCCAAGAAGGCCGACTACCTGCTGTTCTACAAGCCCAACATCCCTATCGCGGTGGTCGAAGCCAAGGACAACAACCATACGGTAGGCGCCGGCATGCAGCAGGCGCTGGACTACGCCGAAATCCTCGACGTTCCATTTGCCTACAGTTCCAACGGCGATGCCTTTCTGGAGCACGACCGTACCGGCGCGGATGGTGTCGTCGAACGCGAACTCGGCCTCGACCAGTTCCCTTCGCCCGACGAGCTTTGGAATCGTTACTGCAAGGCCAAGGGCTACAACTCCGCACAAGAAACCATCACCGCTCAGGACTACTACGACGATGGCTCCGGCAAGGCGCCGCGCTACTACCAGCTCATCGCCATCAACCGCGCGGTCGAGGCCATCGCCCGTGGCGAGAACCGCATCCTGCTGGTCATGGCTACCGGCACCGGCAAGACCTACACTGCCTTCCAGATCATCTGGCGCCTGTGGAAGTCGGGTGCCAGGAAGCGCATCCTTTTCCTGGTCGATCGCAACATCCTCGCCGATCAGACCAAGACCAACGATTTCAAACCGTTTGGTCAGGCGATGACCAAGATCACCAACCGCGTGGTGGACAAGTCATACGAAATTTACTTGTCGCTCTACCAGGCGGTGACAGGCACCGAGGAAGAAAGAAATATCTACAAGCAGTTCTCGCCCGACTTCTTCGATCTGGTCATCATCGACGAGTGCCACCGTAGCAGTGCGGCGGAAGACGCGGCCTGGCACGATGTGCTGACGTATTTTTCATCGGCTACCCAGATCGGCCTCACCGCCACGCCGAAGGAAACCCGCGATGTTTCCAACATCCACTACTTCGGCGACCCGCTCTACACCTATTCGCTGCGCCAGGGCATCTCCGACGGCTTTCTCGCGCCCTACAAAGTGGTGCGCATAGGGCTCGACAAGGACCTCGACGGCTGGCGGCCGGAGACGGGCAAGACCGATAAGTACGGCCAGGTCATCGAAGACCGCGAATACAACGAATCCGACTTCGACCGCAACCTGATTCTGGAAAAACGCACCGCAGTCGTCGCCGCGAAGATCACCGAGTTTCTCAAGGCCACCGACCGCTACGCCAAGACCATCGTTTTCTGCGAGAACATCGACCACGCCGAGCGCATGCGGCAGGCCCTGGTCAATGCCAACGCCGACCTTGCCGCCGCCAACAAGCGCTACATCATGCGCATCACCGGCGACAACGACGAGGGCAAGGCCCAGCTCGACAACTTCATCGATCCCGAATCCACCTTCCCGGTCATCGCTACCACCTCGCAACTGATGTCCACCGGCGTCGATGCCCAGACCTGCCACCTGATCGTGCTCGACAAGCGCATCAACTCGATGACCGAGTTCAAGCAGATCATCGGCCGCGGCACTCGCATCAACGAGGACTACAACAAGTTCTTCTTCACCATCATGGATTTCAAGCGGGCCACGGCGCTGTTCGTCGATCCGGCCTTCGATGGCGATCCGGTGCAGATTTACGAACCCGGCCCCAATGACCCGCCGGTTCCGCCCGACGAGCCGCCATTGGCGGCCGAAGACGAGGCCGGCGAGGTGATTTATGAACCGCCAGGCCCATTCGAGCCGCCGGGCGTCGGCGAACGGCCGACGAAATACTACGTCGACGACGTTGAAGTCACGGTCGCCACCGAGCGCGTCCAGTATCTCGACGAACACGGCCGGCTCATTACGGAATCACTCAAGGACTACACCCGCAAGACGGTGCGCAAGGCCTACACCTCGCTCAATGCCTTTCTCAATGCCTGGAACGATGCCGAGCGCAAGCAGGCCATCATCGAGGAACTCTCGACCCAGGGCGTTTTTCTCGACGAACTCGCCGAACAAGTCGGCCGTGGATACGATGCCTTCGACCTCGTCTGCCATGTCGCTTTCGACCAGCCGCCGCTGACCAGGCGCGAACGCGCCGAACAGGTGAAGAAGCGCCATGTCTTCGGCAAGTACGGCGAGCAGACCCGCGCAGTGCTCGACGCCTTGCTGGAGAAGTACGCCGATGGCGGCATCAGGAGCGTCGAATCCCTGGAAATCCTCAAGGTCGACCCGCTTACCGCCTTCGGCACGCCGGTCGAAATCGTCAAACTGTTCGGCGGTAAGGAGAACTACCTCGCCGCCATCCGCGAACTGGAATCCGAACTCTATTTCAAGGCAGCCTGACCAATGAGCAAGAAAACCACGATAGAAGTGCAGGGCGCCGCCATCACCATTCTGTCCCAAGGGGAAACGGACTTTATTTCGCTCACCGACATGACGAAAAAGTTCGGCGATGACAGCCTTATCTATAACTGGATGCGCAATCGGAACACCGTCGAATACCTCGGCATCTGGGAGAAAATTCACAACCCGGATTTTAAAGGTGGCGAATTCGAGACCTTTAAAAACCAGGCCGGCCTCAACAGCTTTCACCTGACCCCGAAGAAATGGGTCGATGCGACGGCCGCCATCGGAATCCAGTCCCGTGCCGGTCGCAATGGCGGCACCTATGCGCACAAGGATCTCGCTTTTGAATTCGGTTCCTGGCTAAGCCCGGAATTCAAGCTATACCTGATCAAGGAATTCCAGCGCCTGAAGGACGACGAGAACCGCCGCCTGTCGCTCTCCTGGAACCTCAACCGCACGCTGTCCAAGCTCAACTACCGCATCCACACCGACGCCATCAAGGCCAACCTGATCCCCGCTGCCGTGACGCCCGCCCAGGCCGCCGTCACCTACGCCAGCGAGGCCGATCTGCTCAACGTCGCGCTGTTCGGCCTCACCGCCAAACAGTGGCGCGACGCCAATCCCAAACTCGAAGGCAACATGCGCGAATACGCGACCATCGAACAGTTGCTGGTCCTCGCCAACATCGAAGCCATGAACGCCGAGTTCATCCACATGCGCCTGCCGCAGGGCGAGCGCCTGACCAAACTCAACGCCATCGCCATCCGGCAGATGCAGGTCCTCAGCACCGGCAACGCCGCGCGCCTGCTGCCAGCGCCCGACAAAGAATCGAAATAAGCCATGCCCAATGTTTCAAACATCGTCAAATCCATCCAGGACATCATGCGCAAGGACGCCGGCACCTACGGTGATGCGCAGCGTCTGGAACAACTCGGCTGGATGTTCTTTCTCAAGATATTCGACGACCGCGAAAAGGAACTCGAACTCCTGCGCGACCGCTACAAGTCGCCGCTGCCCAAGCACCTGCGCTGGACCAACTGGGCCACCGACGCCGAGGGCATCACCGGCGAGGCCCTGCTCGACTTCGTCAACAACACCCTGCTGCCAAAGCTGAAGGCGCTGACCGGCGGTGCGGACAAGATCGCCGTGCTGGTGCGTAGCGCCTTCGAGGATGCCAACAATTACATGAAGAACGGCACCCTGATGCGGCAGGTCATCAACAAGATCAACGGCATCGACTTCAATGCCTCGGATGATCGCCACATGTTCGGCGACATCTACGAGAAGATCCTCAAGGATCTGCAATCCGCCGGCAATGCCGGCGAGTTCTACACCCCGCGCGCCGTGACCCGGTTCATCGTCGAACAGGTCGACCCGCGCCTCGACAAGCGCGAAACCATCCTCGACCCTGCCTGCGGCACCGGCGGCTTCCTCACCTGCGCCATCGAGCATCTGCGAAAACAAGCCAAGACCGAGGCCGACGAACAGGCCATCCAGGACTGTTTCGCCGGCATCGAAAAGAAGCACCTGCCGCATGTGCTATGCATGACCAACCTGCTGCTGCACGGCATCGACGTGCCCTCCAACGTGCGCCACGACAACACCCTGGCGCGGCCGCTGCGCGACTGGTCGCCGCGCGAGCGAGTGGATGTCATCGTCACCAATCCGCCTTTCGGCGGCATGGAAGAAGACGGCATCGAATCCAACTTTCCCGCCGAATTCCGCACCCGCGAAACCGCCGACCTGTTCCTCGTGCTGCTGATGAAAATCCTCAAGCCGGGCGGCCGCGCCGGCCTGGTGCTGCCCGACGGCACGCTGTTCGGCGAAGGCGTCAAGACCCGCATCAAGGAAGCCCTGCTCACCGACTGCAACCTGCACACCATCGTCCGCCTGCCCAATGGCGTGTTCAATCCCTACACCGGCATCCGCACCAACCTGCTGTTCTTCACCAAGGGCCAGCCCACCACCGAAGTCTGGTACTACGAGCACCCCTATCCGTCCGGCGCCAAGTCCTACAACAAGGGCAAGCCGATTCGCATCGAGGAGTTCGAGGCGGAACGCGCCTGGTGGGATAAGCGCGTGGAAAACGAGCAGGCCTGGCGCGTGTCCATCGACACCATCAAGGCCGGCAACTACAACCTCGACCTGAAGAACCCCCACCGCAGCGACGACGGTCCCGGCGATGTGGACCACCTGCTGCCGGAATACGAAAAGCTGCTGGCCCAGATCGCCGAAACACGCGCATCGTTGAAGCAGGAACTCCACCACGCCCTGACCGCCCGCGCCGGAATCGACGCATGAGGCTGGAAGCTTTCTTCGAGAAGTTCGAACTGTTTGCGGATGCGCCGAATGCGGTAGGGAAGATGCGAGAGTTGGTTTTGCAACTTGCGATTCAAGGAAAGCTAGTTGACCAGAAGCATGATGACGGAGGCGCAACCCTGGTGCTCACCGCCATATCTCGCGAGCGTGATGCAGGGGCTGCACGGGTGCGTACGCCTGAAGAACCGGCGTCAGCAAATGGCAACGGGCGCCCTTTTCAAATTCCATCCACTTGGGCATGGACTCAACTCGGAAACATCGCGCTCCAAATCCAATACGGCTACACAGCATCGGCGGACCCCAGTACAAAAGAAATTCGCATGCTCCGAATTACCGACATTCAGAATAACCGAGTTGATTGGCCGTCAGTTCCTGGCTGCCAAATAGAGCAAGGCGAGGCGAAGAAGTATCTACTGAGTCCTAACGATATCCTCATCGCGCGCACTGGTGGAACGATCGGAAAATCGTTCATCGTGCCCGACGCTCCTGTGAAGTCGGTGTTCGCGTCATACCTTATTCGTGTAATTCCACCGCAGTCGATGGCTGCTCAATACCTGAAGAACTTTCTGGAATCTCCGTTCTATTGGACGCAGTTGCGCACAATGTCTGCGGGAACTGGGCAGCCGAATGTCAATGGGCAGGCCCTTGGCCGTCTCGAAATTCCCATCCCACCCCACGCCGAACAAAAGCGGATCGTGGCGAAGGTGGATGAGTTGATGGCCTTGTGTAATCGGCTCGAGGCGCAGCAGCAGGAGCGCGACACCCGTCACGCCGCGCTCGCCCGCGCATCCCTCACCCGCTTCGCCGAAGCCCCCACCCCGGCCAACCTAAACTTCCTTTTCAACAAGTCCTACCCCATCACCCCCGCCGACCTCCGCAAGGCCATCCTCAGCCTCGCGGTGCAAGGCAAGCTCGTTGCCCAGGAACCTGATGATGAACCGGCAGAGACATGCCTCCCACGCCTTGGACTGAAATGCACGCTTGATCCTGTGGATGGCTCCGACCAGACTGACGACTCTTTGCCACCGTCATGGGGCCGTGTTCGCTTTGAGGACGTCGCTTTGGTTGCTGGCGGTGTCACGCTCGGAAGGAAGTTAGGCGCCCGCAAAACGGTAAGTCTTCCCTATCTCCGCGTTGCCAACGTCAAGCGAGGCGAGATTGATCTGTGCGTCATCAAGGAAGTGTCAATCGTAGAAGACGAAATCGAGCGTTACGCCTTGCGTGAGAATGACCTTCTGATGACTGAGGGCGGGGACTGGGACAAGGTGGGGCGGGCGGCGATCTGGAAGGCTCAAATTCCTGTCTGCCTGCATCAAAACCACGTCTTTCGCGCACGCATGCGCTCAGCGGAAATTGTGCCGGTCTGGTTCGAGCGCTATTTCAACTCCCCTGACGGGCGGAGATACTTCGAGTCGGCGTCAAAACAGACAACCAATCTTGCGTCGATCAATATGCGTCAAGTTCGTGGATGTCCCGTGCCATTTCCTCCGCTCGCCGAACAACGCCGCATCGTCGCCAAAGTCGCTCAGCTCATGACCATGGTCGACCAGTTGGAGGCTCAGCTTGCCGAGGCCAAGGCCAAGAGCACGGCGCTGCTGGAGTCCGTCATTCATGAACTACTGAACCCGAGCGTTGAAATCGTCGACCTCGCCGCCTACCGTGCCGCCATGGGCTGCTACGCCATCCGCAAGATGGCCAGCAAGCCTTACTTCGGCCGCACCGCCGCGATGAAGCTGTTCTATCTGGCACAAGCGCATGTGGGATTGGAACTTGACCTCAGGCCCTTGCGCGATGCCGCTGGTCCCCTCGATCAATGGATTTATGACTTTGAAAGGGAAGGAGTGCGGGAAGACTGGTTCAGGGTCGCGGAAAGCAACACCGCCAACGGCAGGAAGAAGATCGCCTACCAGCCCGGCCGGACACTGGCCGAAAAGTCGGCGCTGGCGGAACGCCTGCTCTCTGTCAGTCAGCGCAAGGAATACGACCGGCTGTTGTCATTGTTCGCCGACAGGACAACGGAAGAAGTGGAAATCATCGCCACCCTGTTCGCCGCGTGGAACGACCTCCTGATCGACGGTCGCTCGCCCAGCGACGACCAGATCGTGACCGAGGTCCGCGAGCATTGGCACGAGAAGAAGGCGCGATTTACGCCAACTGTGCTTAGACAATGGCTCGCCTGGTTACGCCAGAACAATTTGGTTCCCACGGGGCGCCTGCCTCACACGGTGCATCAACCGCAATTGCTGTTGAACTGATCCTGAAGCCAGACGATGCCAATCCAGCACGCCATCTGGAAAGTCGGGGAAAGGCCCGAACCGCTCACCGCATGCCACCCACAGGAACCGGACACGCCATGAACCAACTCAGTCGAAATCGCCGTGCCCCCTTTCCTCTGCGGCAAAAACTCGCACGTTGCGCGGCAGTCCATTTCGCCGTCCTGTTTCTTGTGCCAGGGCTTTCACTGGCGGGCGACGCGCTTGATGTCTGTGGCGAACATGCGGCGGCGGGTTGCATCGGCGGCGCGGAATATTTTTCACCTTCGGGACCGGGCGCAATCGGGAAAGTGGTTGATCGAACAGCTTTGGCCAAGGAAGGTCGACCGATAATCGGGCTTGCGCTTGCCGGCGGCGGAACTCGCGCGTCTCAAATCAGCATCGGCATTCTCAAGGGCTTGTCCGAGTCGGGGCTGCTGGACGATGTTCGCTATCTCTCGACAGTGTCCGGCGGGAGCTATGCGGGCTACTGGTTCATGTCCCAGAAATTGCATGACGCCAAAGAGCGCGACATGTTCAGGGACTGCATTCCCCATAGATATTCGGGCATTGCCGCCCAACTGGCCGGAAAGCCTGTACCGGCATGCAGTGCAGCCCTGGCGGAATCCAATCCCGTGTGCATCTGTCCTTCGGATAACTTGACGAATGTATTGCGGGGCAGTCCGGATTCTCCAACCGCTTCGGTAATTTCGGACCCCTACCGGTACCAGAACCACCTGCGGGGCCACACCGATCTGTTCGTTCCAACCTTCAGCTACGCGGATACGGGAATGGATCGCCGGTTCGGCGCCGCGATTGCCCTGCCGATCATTGCCCAGTTGGCTACCGCATTCACCGTCGACCTCGTCGGCGACGTACTGTTCGACTGGAACGTCAACTCGTCGCCGTCACGCTACCTCTACCGCGAGGGAATCCGCAGAATTTACGGGTCAAAGCCTATCGACTGCGCGGAATTTCTTCGCCCCCACGACACGAAAAATACATCATCCGATTCCGGGGAATGCGACACCACGCGATCCTTGCCTGACGAGTTGAAGCCGCCCTTGCCAACTCCCTCGCTGACATTCAAGGAAATTCGCGACGCCTTGGCCCCAGCCGACAAGCGTGTTCCGTTCTGGATCATCAATGCCACCACCCCGGTCCTGAACTGTCCGAAGGAAAACGGCGAGGCACACTGCGTTCCCCGTGAATTTTTCTCTTCAGCTCCCTATCCGGCGCACAAGGCGACGTTTGAGTTCGCACCGGATTACTGGGGTTCGGGCGAGTTCGGCTATTGGCCTGTAACCGATAGATCCAATCGGTTCGAGTCCACCGATTTCACCGTGACGGAAGCAGTGGCCTCATCGGCGGCATTCTTCGATCCGAATGAAAAGTCGATTACAGCCGCCGGATTTTTCAATGTGCTGCAGCAGGCAACCGGATTCAAGTGGGGTTACTACCTGCGCAATCCCATGGTTTCCACCGAAGAAAGAGCGCTTCACCGATTGCTTTTCTTTCCACTTTACCTGGCCCATCGCTGGCGAGAGACCAAAGATGCAGTCGATATCCACTTGATCGATGGCGGACAGAGCGAGAACCTCGGCGCCTATGCCTTGATCCGCCGCCGCGTACCCAACATCATCATTTCAGACCACGCGGGAGAAATCACTCCGGGAAACATGGAGGATGTCTGCAAGCTTCGGCGATCGCTCAAACTTCCCGAGTTTGCTCGTCAGAACAATAACCGGATTTGGCATATTCACTTCGACGATCTGGAGAACCTGGATAGCGTTTGCGGGGATGGAATCGACCAAGGAATCGACCAAGGTGACGGTGAGAACCCTGCATCCAATGGAAAAGCAGGCAAGCAATCCAATGTCTACAACATCTGGAACTGGAAGCATCCCGTGGTGCGTGGCTGCGCCGTGGAAGTGGACCTTGCGATTACGTCCAAGATCAAGGAAGTCCCGGATTGCGCCAGCCTGAAAAAGGAATTCGCACCCAATGATCCAACCCGCCATTTGAATCTGTTCCTGATCAAGCCCGCCCTTGATCTGGGTAGCTATGCACATGTCGGTGGCGACCCTTCGCCGATCGCGAAGGCCGAGACGAATGATCAGAACCTGAGTTCGGAAAGCGAAATCAGAGGTTTCATCGCAAAAAATCAAGACGATAAAATTCACGACAAAATACTGCGCTTCCCGGCCCATGGCACAGTACGCCTGACGATCGATTCAAGTCCCTGGATCTATGGCGCTTATCGAGAACTTGCGGCGGCGGCCGTGCGGATGATTCAGCAAAATGAGGGTGTTCTCGGCGTCGTCGGGAATCCACCTCCGGGTGTGTCGCAGCCGGCGCTGTCCAGGGAAGAAATGGAAGATGAAGCCAGGAAGCTCACCGATGCCTTGAAATGAGGCTTCCCGTCATACCATCCGTACGGACGATTCAATTTCTTGCGGAAGTCGGCTCTGGCGACACGGCGACGCCAACCCCGCTTGCGCGTAAGATGTCGCCCTTTTCCGCGATTGCCACTCTCGGCAATCACGGCGCCCCTGCCGAGAAACCGCCATGTCCGATGCCCTCCTGCCCCTGCTTGCCGCCGCACTCGACGCGCGCGCGGAACTCCTGCCGCGCCTTCATGCTGAGCAGACCGATGCCTACCGCCTGTTCCACGGCAGCGTCGAGGGCCATCCGGGCCTGACCATCGACCGTTATGGCGACCTGCTGCTGGTGCAGTGTTTTCACAGTCCGCTGGAGGCGGCAACGCTGACCGCGCTGGAGACCTTTTATGCCACCAGGATACCTGGCCTGACGCTGGTCTACAACGATCGCAGCGACGCCAATTCGCGCATCGGCAATCCGCTGACGGGCGATCAGCTTGCCGCCGCAATGGCGACGCGCGAGGTGCATGAAATGGGCGTCACCTACCGCATTCAGGGACGCCACGCCGGCCAGGACCCGTGGCTGTTCCTTGACCTGCGCGCGGCGCGGCGGCGAGTCATTCAGGAGGCGCCGGGCAAATCGCTGCTCAATCTGTTCGCCTATACCGGCGGCGTCGGCATTGCTGCCGCCAAGGCCGGTGCGCGCTTCGTCGTCAATGTCGATTTTGCCGACTCCAGCATCATGGTCGGCAAGGTGAACGTGCGCCTCAACGATTTGCCGGTGCGCCCGCGCTTCGTCAAGTGCGACGCCTTCGCCGCCATGCGTCAATACTCCGGCATCGGCCAGCCCGAGTGGGTTCGCGGCAAGCGCATGCCGCCCTTCCCCAAACTGGAGGCGCAAACCTTCGATCTGGTGTTCCTCGATCCGCCGCGCTACGCCAAAAGTCCCTTCGGCGTGGTCGATCTGGTCAACGACTATGCATCCGTATTCAAGCCGGCCCTGTTGTGCGTCGCTCAGGGCGGCACGCTGATCTGCACCAACAACGTCGCCGATGTGCAGCGCGACTTCTGGTTCGATCAATTGCAGCGCAGCGCGGCCAAGGCTGGCCGGCCGATTCTCGAAATGGAATGGATCATGCCGGAAGCGGATTTTCCGAGTTCCGATGGCCAGCCACCGCTGAAGATCGCCCGGCTGCGCGTCTAAGTATCGATATTTACGGGCTATTTTGGCCGGATTCAGGCATAATGCGCGGCTCTCCGGCCCGATCCAGCAATCGGACCCGCCTTTTCCTCGAAATTCCCTGCCACACGCAGGCACGCCATGACCACCTCCCAAGAAAATATCCCCACCGGGTTTGATACCCTCGGGCTCGCCAAGCCATTGCTTGCCGCCCTCGCTGACGTCGGCTACGAAACTCCCTCGCCGATTCAGGCCGCCTGCATCCCTGTGCTGCTGGCCGGCCACGATCTGCTTGGCGAAGCACAGACCGGCACCGGCAAGACCGCCGCCTTCGCCCTGCCGCTGCTGCAGAAGATCGACCTCAAACGCGCCGTGCCGCAGGCGCTGATCCTGACGCCGACGCGCGAACTGGCGATCCAGGTCGCGGAGGCGCTGCAGAAGTACGCCCATCACATGCCCGGCTTCCACGTGCTGCCGATCTACGGCGGGCAGAGCATGGTGGTGCAGTTGCGCGCGCTGTCGCGCGGCGCCCATGTCATCGTCGGCACGCCCGGTCGGGTCATGGACCACCTCGAGCGCAAGAGCCTGGTACTCAACAACCTGCAGACGCTGGTGCTCGACGAAGCCGACGAGATGTTGCGCATGGGCTTCATCGACGATGTCAAGTGGATCCTCGAACACACACCGGCGACGCGCCAGACGGCGCTGTTCTCGGCCACCATGCCGGACGCGATCCGCCGCGTGGCGCGCGAGCACTTGCGTGAGCCGCGGGAAATCAAGATTCGCTCGGCCACCTCCACCGTGGTCGCCACCAGCCAGTCCTACTGCCAGACCCACACCGGGCAAAAGCTGGAAGCGCTGACGCGCATCCTCGAAGTGGAGGATGACTTCGACGCGGCGCTGATTTTCGTGCGGACCAAGACCGCCACGGTCGAACTCGCCGACAAGCTCGAAGCGCGCGGCTATTCCGTCGCCGCGCTCAACGGCGACCTGACCCAGGGCCTGCGCGAGCAGGTCATCGAGCGCCTGAAGGCCGGCACCGTCGACATCGTGGTCGCCACCGACGTCGCCGCGCGCGGCCTCGACGTCGCGCGCATCAGCCACGTCATCAACTACGACGTGCCCTACGACACCGAGGCCTACGTACATCGCATCGGCCGCACCGGCCGCGCCGGGCGCACCGGTCGCGCCATCCTGTTCCTGGCGCCGCGCGAGATGTACATGCTGAAGCTCATCGAGCGCGCCACCAAGCAGAAGATCACCGCGCTGACCATGCCGACGCCGGGCGAGGTGGCGAATCGCCGCGTCGCCCAGTTCACGCAGCAGATCGTCGACATCATCAAGAGCGAGAAGCTGGATTTCTTCTTCGACGTGGTGCGCCGTATCGAGGGCGAAAACGATATCGCTGCCCGTGAAATAGCCGCCGCGCTGGCCTGGCTGGCGACACGCGAGCGTCCGCTGCAGATGCCCGGCGCCAGTGACCACGCGCCGCGCGAGGCTGCCGCGACTCCGGTCGCCGTTGCGCCAGCGCCGACTTTCGAGCGCAAGCCTGCCAAAGTCAGCACCAAGCCAGCCGAAGACTATCCGGCCGCCGCGCCGCGCCGCGAGCGCCCGGCGAAGGAAGGCCGCAGCGATACCCCGGTCAAGCAGCGCAGCTTCGCCGAAGGCGCCACGATGCAACGCTATCGCATCGAGATAGGCCGCAACCAGGGCGTGCTGCCCAAGGAAATCGTCGGCGCCATCGCCAACGAAGCGGGCATCGCCGGCAAGGACATCGGCCAGATCAACCTGTTCGAAGACTACAGCTCGGTGGAACTGCCGGCCAACCTGTCGGACGATCTGATGGACATCCTGCGCCGCATCCGTGTGCGCCAGTTCGCGCTCAAGACGCGCGTCATGGAGCCGGGCGAGTTCGTCGATACCCGCCCGCCACGCCGTGCCGCGCCTGCCCGCGACGGCAAGAAGCCGGACTGGAAGAAGCCTGATGGCGCAAAGCCGGCGTGGAAAACGAAGCGGCCGTAGGCAGGGAAGTTTCAGAGAAGGCTAACGCCGGTATCATCGGCGTTAAGCGCAGCGGCCGGAGCTAAGAAGCGGGAACATTAAACCCCGCGGCTGAGTTCAGAACAAGCAGGAGTTTTCATGGCCATCTACAGCCTCGGCGACCGCCACCCCGTCCTCGGACGCGATGCCTGGATCGCTCCCAATGCCACGGTCATCGGCGATGTCCGTCTCGGCGACGGCGCCAGCATCTGGTGGAACGCCGTGCTGCGCGGCGACAACGACACGATCACCATCGGCGCCAACAGCAACATTCAGGACGGTTCGGTGCTGCACGTCGATGAAGGCGTGCCGCTCACCGTCGGCGCCCATGTCACCGTCGGCCATCTGGTAATGCTGCACGGCTGCACCGTCGGCGACGAGTCGCTGATCGGCATCAAGACCGTGATACTCAACAATGCCGTCATCGGCCGCCATTGCATCATCGGCGCCAACTCGCTGATCCCGGAAGGCAAGGTAATCCCCGACCGTTCGCTGGTAATGGGTTCGCCGGGAAAGGTCGTGCGCCAGTTGACCGACGAGGAAGTCGCGCGTCTGCGTGGCGCCGCGCAAGGCTATGTGGCGAACGCCCTGCGTTACCGCTCCGGCCTCAAGCAGGAAGGCTGATTCAAAAACCGTTTAGCCACAGAGGACACAGAGATCACAGAGAAAACCCAAGGCAGCTCACAGATTCAGTGTTTTTCCTCTGTGTCCTCTGTGTCCTCTGTGGCTAACAGGTTTTCTGTTTCATTCAGCGCGGCGCGGCGGGTTGTTGCGCCGACGGCACAAGCGGGGTCTTCTGCGGCACCTGGACGAAAATCTCGCCCTCCTTGATCATCCCAAGTTCATAACGGGCACGCTCTTCGATCGCCTCGTAGCCCGACTTGAGATCGCGCACTTCGGCGTCCAGCGCGGCATTGCGCTGCTCCAGTTTCTGATTGACATCACGTTGCGCCTGCAACTGGCGGTCGTAATCCCGGACGTGGAGCCAGCCGCCCTTGCCCAACCACAAGGGATACTGCAGCAGGGCAATGAGGACGACCAGCACCAGCGTCGGCCAGTTCATTGCAGTGCGCGCGAAACAGCCTACTTCCTGATGTTGTAGAAGGCGTCGAGACCCGGATAAGTCACGGTATCGCCGAGATCTTCCTCGATGCGCAGCAACTGGTTGTACTTGGCGATGCGGTCCGAGCGCGACAGCGACCCGGTCTTGATCTGCATCGCGTTCAAGCCGACCGCGATGTCGGCAATCGTCGAATCCTCGGTTTCACCCGAGCGGTGCGAAATCACGGCCGTATAGCCGGCGCGCTTGGCCATTTCAACCGCGGCAAAAGTTTCGGTCAGGGTACCGATCTGGTTGATCTTGACCAGGATCGAATTGGCGATGCCTTGCTGGATGCCCTGCTTGAGAATCTTCGGATTGGTGACGAAAATGTCGTCGCCGACGATCTGCACTCGCTTGCCCAGTCGATCCGTCAACAGCTTCCAGCCCGGCCAATCGCCCTCGGCCATGCCGTCCTCGATGCTGATGATCGGGTAGCGATCGGCCAGCGTCGCCAGGTAGTCGGTAAAGGCTTCCGACGTCAACTCCAGCTTTTCCGAAGCCAGCACGTAGCGGCCATCGCGATAGAACTCGGAAGCGGCGCAGTCCAACCCCAGCATGACGTCCTGGCCCGGTATGTAACCGGCGGAGTCGATCGCCTTGAGGATCAACTCTATGGCCTCATCATTGCCCGAGACGTTCGGCGCAAAACCGCCTTCGTCGCCGACCGTGGTCGGGTAGCCCTTCTTGTCGACCAGCTTCTTGAGGTGATGAAATACTTCCGCGCCACAGCGCAAAGCCTCACGGAAGCTGCCGGCGCCGACCGGCAGAATCATGAATTCCTGGATATCGAGATTGTTGTTGGCATGCGCCCCACCATTGATGACGTTCATCATCGGCACCGGCATCTGCATCGGACCCGAGCCACCGAAATAGCGATACAGCGGCAGGCCGGCTTCTTCGGCGGCGGCCTTGGCCACCGCCATCGACACCGCGAGAATGGCGTTGGCGCCGAGGCGCGACTTGTTCTCTGTACCGTCCAGGTCGATCAGGGCCATGTCGATGAAGGCCTGCTCTTCGCCATCGAGCCCGATGATGGCTTCTGAAATCTCGGTATTGACGTTCTCGACGGCCCGCACCACGCCTTTGCCCAGATAGCGGGCGGCATCGCCATCGCGCAGTTCGATGGCTTCGCGCGAACCGGTGGAGGCGCCGGACGGCACCGCGGCGCGGCCCATGACGCCGGATTCGAGCAGAACGTCGGCTTCGACGGTGGGATTCCCGCGTGAGTCGAGAATCTCGCGGGCGACGACATCAACGATTGCACTCATGGCTGTTTCCTCATCAATTAACTCAGTAACCCTCTGCCAACAGCAGGTCGAAATCCGACACGCCCTGGCGTGCACTGCGCGCAGCACCATACTCGGGGGAATCGTAAAACTTCCTGGCGATTTCCATGCTCGGAAACTCCAGGACTACCAGGCGTTCGGGCTGCCAGCTGCCTTCGAGCGTTGTGTAGGCAGCGCCCCGCACTAGATAACGACCGCCGAACTTCTCGACGGCGGCTTGCGCCAACCGGCGATACTCCGCCATACGCTCCGGATCGCTGGAGCGCGCATCGACTACCATGTACGCAGGCTTGCTCATGTTGTCATCTCCTTGCGCTTGACCAGCGCGTCGAGTTCCATCAGTTGTTCCAGCAGTGCGCTCATCATGGCCAGCGGCCATGCGTTGGGCCCATCCGACAGGGCCAGTGCAGGATCGGGGTGCGTCTCCATGAACAGGCCGGAGACACCGACCGCCACTGCCGCCCGCGCCAACAGCGGCACGAACTCGCGCTGACCGCCGCTCCTGTCGCCCTGCCCGCCCGGCAGTTGTACCGAATGCGTGGCATCGAACACTACTGGGCAGCCCGTTTCACGCATGATTGCCAGGCTGCGCATGTCGGACACCAGATTGTTGTAGCCGAATGACGCGCCGCGCTCGCAGACCATGATGCTGTCTGCCCCCGCATTGGCTTCCTTGGCTTTCAACACCACCTGCTTCATATCGCCGGGCGCCAGGAACTGTCCCTTCTTGATATTCACCGGCTTGCCCGACGCGGCGCAAGCCTGAATGAAATCCGTCTGGCGGCAAAGAAAGGCCGGCGTCTGCAGTACGTCGACCACAGATGCCACGGCGGCGATCTCATGCTCCGCATGCACATCGGTCAGCACCGGCACGCCAAGCTGCTTTTTCACCTCGGCCAGGATATCCAGACCCTGCTCCATGCCAAGCCCGCGAAACGACTTGCCGGAGCTGCGATTGGCCTTGTCGTAGGACGATTTGTAGATGAAGTTCAAACCCAGCTTGCGGCAGATGTCGCGCAGTTGCCCGGCCGTATCGAAAGCCATGTCGCGCGATTCGATGACGCAGGGGCCGGCGATCAGAAAAAACGGTTGATCGAGCCCGACCGCAAAGTTGCAAAGCTTCATTGCTTCAATTTCCGGTTCTCCAGCGCCGCCTTGACATAAGCGATGAACAACGGGTGGCCATTACGCGGATTCGAGGTGAATTCCGGATGGAACTGGCAGCCGACAAACCACGGATGCTCGCTCTCGGCCAGCTCAACCATTTCGCATAGCACCTTGCCCTCGGCAGATGTTCCGGAGACGCGCAATCCGGCCTGCTCAAGTCGCGGCAGATAAGCGTTATTGACTTCGTAGCGATGGCGATGGCGCTCGGTGATCACCTCGCTGCCATACACCTTGCGCACCAGCGAGCCGTCAGCCAGCCGGCATTTCTGGCCACCCAGACGCATGGTGCCGCCCAGGTCGGAATTGGCATCGCGCGTCTCGATTTTGCCTTCGCGATCCAGCCATTCGGTGATCAGCGCGATCACCGGATGCGGCGTGTCGGCGTCGAACTCGGTGCTGTGCGCGCCGGCCAGGCCGGTCACATCACGCGCGTACTCGATCACGGCGAGTTGCATGCCAAGACAGATGCCGAGGTAGGGCACCTTGTTTTCCCGTGCGTAGCGGATCGCGGCAATCTTGCCCTCGGTGCCGCGCCGGCCGAAGCCGCCGGGAACCAGAATCGCATCCATCGTCGTCAGTGCGCCGGGACCATTCCTTTCAATGTCTTCGGAATCGATGTAGTGAATGTTCACCTTGCTGCGGCAGTGGATACCGGCATGCACCAGCGACTCGGTCAGCGACTTGTAGGACTCGGTGAGATCGACGTACTTGCCGACAAACGCGATGTCGACCTCGTACTGCGGATGCTCCAGCGCATCCACCAGCCTCTTCCACACCGAGAGATCGGCAGCATGGGCAAGAATACCCAGTTTGTGGCAAACGATCTCGTCCAGCATCTGGTCATGCAGCATGGCCGGAATCTTGTAGATGCTGTCCGAATCGAGCGCCGAGATCACCGCCTCGATCTGGACATTGGTGAACAAGGCGATCTTGCGCCTTTCGTCGAGCGGAATCTCCCGGTCGGCGCGGCAGAGAAGGATGTCGGGCTGGATACCGATCTCGCGCAGTTCCTTGACCGAATGCTGGGTCGGCTTGGTCTTGAGTTCGCCGGCGGTGGGTATCCAGGGCACCAGGGTCAGGTGGATGTAACAGGCGTTGTTGCGGCCTTCCAGGATGCCCATCTGGCGGATGGCTTCGAGGAAGGGCAGCGACTCGATGTCACCCACGGTACCGCCGACCTCGATGATCGCCACGTCGGCGCCTTCGGCACCGCGCTTGATGAAAATCTTGATCTCGTCGGTGATGTGGGGAATGACCTGGACGGTCTTGCCCAGATATTCGCCGCGCCGCTCCTTCTTGATCACCGACTCGTAGATCTGGCCGGTAGTGAAGTTGTTGCGCTTGCCCATCTTGGCGCTGGTGAAGCGCTCGTAATGGCCCAGGTCGAGGTCGGTCTCGGCGCCATCCTCGGTGACGAACACCTCGCCATGCTGGAATGGCGACATGGTGCCGGGGTCAACGTTGATGTAGGGGTCCAGCTTGAGGTGGGTAACCTTGATGCCGCGGGATTCGAGGATCGCTCCCAGACTGGCGGCGGCGATGCCCTTGCCCAGACTGGACACGACACCGCCCGTAACGAAAACGTATTTGGCCATGGAAATACAGCTGCGGGAAATTCCAATCATAGCGGAAATTTTCCGCCCGGTTGAAGCCCCGCGCCAGATGGGCGATCCGGCGCGCTTAGGCGTCCAATGAGCGACGAATCAGGGCTTGCCGGAAGCCTTGCCGTCGGTACGGCGCCGACTCAATCGATCCACCAGGGCTCCAAGATTCCCCATAGACATGAGATGAGCATAGATCACGGCCAGGGTACCGTTGGCGAACAGTTCCTGGACCGTGTCACGATCCAGTTCGCGCAATCTGGCCTCGTCGACAACGTTCAAACCGTTGAGGCGAAACTGGCTACCGTCATTCAGTTGCGCCAACGAATCCGCCTGCCGCAACAGGCCCAGTTCCTGCAGGCGGCGCCCCAGCAGTTCGGTCGTTCCCGCTGCCTGATGGAATTCCGTCAGGAACTTCATCGCATGCTCCAGTTGCGCGCTCGGCTTGCCGGCGACAAACAGTGCCTCGCCTTCCTTGGCATCAAAACACTGGGACGCCTCGTCTATGCATACCAGCAATTCACCCTGCGCGCCCTTGCCGGGCACGAATGGGTAACGTCGGACAAAAGCAGGGACATAGCGGGCATCCCATTTGCCTGCGCTATCCACGTACAGATTTTCATTCTCGCGCAGGCCGAGCAAGGCCGCCGGCACAGGACCCGCCTCGCCGTGAGCGAAAACAATCGGATACTCGCGCGCTGCCTCGAAGAACTCGCTGGCCAGGAGCGGCACCGAGTTGGTTTTCGCCGCATAGGCGAAACTCGTCGCCGGGCGTACTTTCAGATCGGCATGGGTCTGGTCGCTGAGAGCCACAACCCGCTCGTAGAACATCATTTCCGACATCGCACTAGCCTCCAAATTGAAAGCGTCAAGGCTATCACATCGCGCCTGCAGCACCATTGCGGGGACGAGTTGAAGCCGAAGCCGGAGCACGCAGCGCGTATAATTCCCAATTTTCGTCCCACGCAGGAACAGAACAGTCATGGAAGCCGAACGCATCAACGCAGTTGCCAACCATATCGCCGACCTTACCGGTCGTGCCGAACAGCTGCGGAGGTATCTTTGACTACGATGGGAAAGCTGAAAAACTCTCCGAACTGAATCAGATCCTCGAAGACCCAAAACTTTGGGATAACGCCGAGCGCGCCCAGACTTTGGGGCGCGAAAAGAAGGCCCTCGAGGCCGTGGTCGGCACGCTCGCCGGCGTAAGTTCGCGACTGGCCGACGCTCGTGATCTGTTCGAACTCGCCAGGGACGAAGACGACGAGGACACCCTGACGGCTGTCGAAAGCGACCTCGCCGGGGCCGAAAGCCTGGTCGCCGACCTCGAATTCCGCCGCATGTTCAACAATCCTGCCGACCCCAACAACTGCTTCATCGACATCCAGGCCGGCGCCGGCGGCACGGAAGCCTGCGACTGGGCCTCGATGTTGCTGCGCCAGTACCTGAAGTACTGCGAACGCAAGGGCTTCAAGACCGAACTTCTGGAACAGACAGACGGCGACACGGCCGGTATTCGCAGCGCCTCGATCAAGGTCGAGGGCGACTACGCCTACGGCTTCCTGCGCACAGAAACAGGCGTGCACCGGCTGGTAAGAAAGTCGCCCTTCGATTCATCGGGAGGCCGCCACA
>Ga0209211_10002733_pt1 | contig 29838 bp, 29 predicted proteins | sample RifGroA2_FD_183992 | JGI IMG/M metagenome (GOLD analysis project Ga0209211, IMG submission 183992) | Groundwater microbial communities from Rifle, Colorado, USA - Groundwater A2 (SPAdes) (version 2) | ecosystem: Environmental > Aquatic > Deep subsurface > Groundwater | place: Rifle, Colorado...
AAAGCACTTTGTAAAACAAGGGAAGGATGCTTGCACAACCAGTGCGCAGGCGTCCGCGCCTAGCATTGCAAGCAACTTTCAGCGCAACGACGAGCTTACCCGCTTTCAGATGACATCACAATGCGGCGTCGTAGTGACAGGCTTTCCGCTACAATCGCGCCTTTTTTCCGGAGCCATCCCGTGACTGTTTCGTTTCATCCTGTTCGTTATGCTGCCAGCCGGCCATGGGCCAAGCGGGTGGCGCACCTGTTTGAACATGGCGGCAAGAGCGCCGTCGCCGACTGCGACGCCTTGCTGCGCCGCACATTGCAGGCGGCTCCCGGCGGCGTAGGGCTGGATGCGACACGACAGGAGGCCGAGGGGTTGCTGGCTCAGGCGTATGGCCACTTCGTGCGTCACGGCCGCCAGTTGCTGCGGTGCGATGCGGCACTGGGCGCCGCGCTGGCGGCGACACATCCGCCCAAGGCACTGCCGGCGGCGCCAACCCTAGCGCTGGCGGCGTGCTTCATCGCGTTGCCCGATGACTGCGGCGCCTACGTGCACAGTGACGAGGAGGGCGCCTGGCAGGTACTGATGCTGGCCGCCGGCTTTGCGCAGGGAAACAGTGGCTGGTGGCAGCAGAATGCCGAGGTGCTGGCGCTGACCTTGCGTGGCGGTGACAGCCTGCAGTTGCCGGACATCCCGGCGGTGCAACCATGGCGCGCGGCACTGCTGAGCCTGTTCAACCATCTGGCACTACTGACGCAGCCTCGCTGCCAGCTGGCTGCCGCCAGCAGCCCGGCAGAGCAGGCCGAGGCCTTGCGCCGCGGCGAACTGCCGGTGCGCCGGCTGTCGTGGGAGGGTGGTCTGGCATCGCCCGCCACATTCGACAAGGAAGGGTACTGGCGGCGGCAGGCGAGCGGCGCTGCAGAACGCCTGGTGTGGGTGCCGCCACGCTGAACCCGACACCCGCCGCCGACATGCCGGCGGCGCGGGGTGCGGCCATCAGCGCTACAGGAACTGGCTGATCAGGCTCTTCAGGGTGCCGATGTCGAACGGCTTGTCGCAGATGGCAGACACGCCGGCTTCTTCGACTGCGGCCAACCTTTGCTCGTCCTGCTCGCCGGACACCATCAGGATGGGCACCGAAACCAGCTGGCTGCTGGTGCGGATGTGCTCGATCAGCTCGCGGCCATCCATCTCCGGCATGTTGTAGTCGGTAATGATCAGGTCAAAATAATTGCCGGCAGCCAGCAGGCCGACCGCGCTGCGGCCGTTGTCGGCCTCGGTGATCTCGCAAAAACCGAAGCGCTCCAGCACGCTGCGCATGAAGCTGCGCGACACGGTGCTGTCGTCGACCAACAGGATCTTCTTCGCGTACAGATCAAGCGACTCCAGTTCGCTGCGGGTGTCTTCGACATTGAGGTAATCGAGCGAACTGCTGATCGCCTTGTCCAGCTGCGCCGGGGTGAACGGTTTGGGCAGAATCGCCATCGCGCCGGCCTGGCGGATCGCATCCAGCTGCTGCGGTCGCGTTTCGCTGGAAACCAGCACGAACGGCATCTCGCGCACCCGCTCATCGCCGCGCATCGCCATCACCAGCTCGGCGCCGGTCATGTCCGGCAAGTACATCGCGCTGATCACGATGTCCGGCAGCGGCGGCAGATGGATGCGCGCCAGCGCCTCGGCGCCGCTTTCGACGCGATCGACCCGCTCGATGCCCAGTTCCTGCAGATGGTGCTGGATGATCTGTCCTTGCGCCCGCGAAGGCTCCACCAGACAGACCGTCAGGTGACACATGTCGAAAAGCATAGTCATTACCCGTTACACAGTGTGCCCCAGCATAGACGACCGCCGCCGGTGGCTGTCAATTGGTAATCCGCACATTATTGATGCATGACAGCCTGCTGCTCCAGCCACTGGCAGAAGGCGTTGATGGCGGTATCGTCGATCGCGGCGCGCGGTGCAATCCAGCAGTAATCCCGCACCGACACAATCGGCAGCGACAGCGGCGCCACCAGCCGGCCGGCGTCGATCTCGCGCTGCGCCATCGGCAGCGGCCCCAGCACCACACCCAGACCGTCCAGCGCCGCCTGCAGCGCCAGCGAAAAGCGGTCGAAATGCAGCCGGCTGGCCGGCTTCAGCTCCGGCACCGCAGCCAGAGTCAGCCAGCGCTGCCACGCGGTTGGCCGCGTATCGGCGTACAGCAAGGTGTGCTGCGCCAAGTCGGCCGGGCTGGTGAGCGGTATCTTTTCCAGCAATGCGGGATGGCACAGCGGCAGCTCCCATTCCTCCAGGAACGGCTTGGCGAGATGGCCGGGCCAGTCGCCGGGGCCACGACGAATGGCGATGTCGAACGGCGTGTCCAGCCGGCTGATGTCGCGATCGGAGGTGACGATGTGCAGGTCGATGTCCGGATGGCGGTCGCGAAAATCGGCCAGTCGCGGCAGCAGCCAGTACATGGCGAAGGTCGGCGTCGAGTTGATCGACAGGCGGCGCTGGCGATCCGGCTGCAGCAGCTGCGAGGTGGCGTTGGCGATCAGGTCCAGACCATCCTGCACCTGCACCAGGTAGCGCCAGCCGGTGTCGGTCAGCTTGACGCGGCCGCCGGTGCGCTCGAACAGCTGCACCCCCAGCCAATCCTCCAGCTGCTTGATCTGCTTGCTCACAGCACCATGGGTGACATGCAGCTCGTTGGCCGCGGCAGAAAAGCTTTCCAGCCTTGCTGCCGTCTCGAAAATACGCAATCCGTTAAGGGGAGGGTAGGCATTCATGGTGTGATTATATCTCACAGGCAATGTTGCGATTACTCGTTTGTGCTCACCCGAGGAACGGCGTAATCTTTCACCATCCCGACCGGCTGTCATTGTCCCGATGCGGCCGGGTGGTTGCCGGCAGACATTCACCCGCTGTCGACAGACTAACTTGCACATAACCCCAGCAAAAAGGTCCCAAGCCATGCTAGAAGCTTACCGCCAACATGTCGCAGAACGCGCCGCACTGGGCATTCCACCACTGCCGCTGACCGCCAAACAAGTCGAAGAACTGGTTGAACTGCTGAAGAACCCGCCAGCCGGCGAAGAAGAGACACTGGTCGAGCTGATCACTCACCGCGTGCCGCCTGGTGTCGACGACGCCGCCAAGGTGAAAGCTTCGTTCCTGGCCGCCGTCGCCGAAGGTAGCGTGAAGTCGCCGCTGGTTTCGCGCGAAACCGCCACTCAACTGCTGGGCACCATGCTGGGCGGTTACAACGTCAAGCCGATGATCGACCTGCTGGGCGACGCCCAGGTTGGCGCCATCGCCGCCGAAGGCCTGAAAAAAACCCTGCTGGTATTCGACTTCTTCCACGACGTGCAAGTGCTGGCCGAAGGCGGTAACGCCAATGCCAAGGCTGTGCTGCAAAGCTGGGCCGATGCCGAGTGGTTCACCAGCCGTCCGGAAGTGGCACAAAAGATCACCGTGACCGTGTTCAAGGTGCCGGGCGAAACCAACACCGACGACCTGTCGCCGGCGCCGGATGCCTGGTCCCGTCCTGACATCCCGATGCACTACCTGGCGATGCTGAAAAACACCCGTCCGGACGCAGCATTCACGCCGGAAGAAGACGGCAAGCGCGGCCCGATGCAGTTCATCGAAGACCTGAAGAAAAAAGGCAACCTGGTTGCCTACGTCGGCGATGTGGTCGGCACCGGTTCCTCGCGCAAATCCGCCACCAACTCGGTGGTATGGGCCACCGGCCAGGACATCCCGTTCGTACCGAACAAGCGCTTCGGCGGCGTGACCCTCGGCGGCAAGATTGCACCGATCTTCTTCAACACCCAGGAAGACTCCGGCTCGCTGCCGATCGAAGTGGACGTGTCCAAGCTGGAAATGGGCGATGTGATCGACATCTACCCGTACGAAGGCAAGATCGAGAAAGACGGCCAGCTGGTCGAAAAATTCAGCCTGAAATCCGACGTACTGCTGGACGAAGTGCGCGCCGGCGGCCGTATCAACCTGATCATCGGTCGTGGCCTGACTTCCAAGGCGCGTGAAGCGCTTGGCCTGCCAGCCTCCACCGAATTCCGCCTGCCGAAAGACCCGGCCAATTCCGGCAAGGGCTTCTCGCTGGCACAGAAAATGGTTGGCCGCGCCTGTGGCCTGCCAGAAGGCCAGGGCGTGCGTCCGGGCACTTACTGTGAACCGAAGATGACTACCGTCGGCTCGCAGGACACCACCGGCCCGATGACCCGCGACGAGCTGAAAGACCTGGCTTGCCTGGGCTTCTCCGCCGATCTGGTCATGCAGTCGTTCTGCCACACCGCCGCCTATCCGAAGCCGGTCGACGTGAAGATGCACAAGGAGCTGCCAGCCTTCATCTCCACCCGTGGCGGCGTGGCGCTGCGTCCGGGCGACGGCGTGATCCACAGCTGGCTGAACCGCCTGCTGCTGCCGGATACCGTCGGTACCGGTGGCGACTCGCACACCCGCTTCCCGATCGGCATTTCCTTCCCGGCCGGCTCCGGTCTGGTGGCCTTTGCCGCCGCTACCGGCGTGATGCCGCTGGACATGCCGGAATCGGTGCTGGTGCGCTTCAAGGGCGAGCTGCAGCCGGGTGTGACCCTGCGTGACCTGGTGAACGCCATTCCGCTGTACGCGATCAAGCAGGGCCTGCTGACCGTGGCCAAGGCCGGCAAGAAGAACATCTTCTCCGGCAAGGTACTGGAAATCGAAGGCCTGCCGGATCTGAAAGTGGAACAGGCTTTCGAGCTGTCCGACGCTTCCGCCGAGCGCTCCGCCGCCGGCTGCACCGTGCACCTGAACAAGGCGCCGATCGTCGAGTACATGCAGTCCAACATCACCCTGATGAAGTACATGATCGCCGAAGGCTATCAGGACGCCCACACCCTGGAGCGTCGCATCAAGAAGATGGAAGAGTGGATCGCCAACGGTGAGCTGCTGAAGGCCGATGCCGACGCCGAATACGCCGCCGTGATCGAAATCGATCTGGCCGACGTGAAAGAGCCGATCGTGGCCTGCCCGAACGACCCAGACGACGTGAAGTTCATGTCCGAAGTCGCTGGCACCCAGATCGACGAAGTGTTCATTGGCTCCTGCATGACCAACATCGGTCACTTCCGTGCCGCGTCCAAGCTGCTGGAAGGCAAGCGCGACCTGCCGGTCAAGCTGTGGGTAGCTCCGCCGACCAAGATGGATGCGCAACAGCTGACCAAGGAAGGTCACTACGGCGTGTTCGGCATGGCCGGTGCCCGCACTGAAATGCCGGGCTGCTCGCTGTGCATGGGTAACCAGGCGCAGGTGCGCGAAGGCGCGACCGTGATGTCGACCTCGACCCGTAACTTCCCGAACCGCCTGGGCAAGAACACCAACGTGTATCTCGGCTCGGCCGAACTGGCCGCGATCTGCTCCAAGCTGGGCAAGATCCCGACCGTCGAGGAGTACAAGGCCAACATCGGCATCATCAACGAGAGCGGCGCCGAGGTATACCAGTACCTCAACTTCAACCAGATCCAGGACTACCAGGATGTGGCTGATACCGTAAAAGCCTAAGGCAGCAGCGGCCAGCGCCGCTTTGCCAGCAGCAAAAAGCCCCGCGATTGCGGGGCTTTTTTTGTGACCGATGATTTTTGATTGGTGACTTGCGATTGCAGGCCAAGGTTGGCCGCAACAGCGCCGGTTCAGCGCTGGCGCCGGTTACCGTTCACCGGCACACCTCAGCCGGGCCGACGCGCGGCACGGCTCTGTACCTGCCACACGCGCAGGTACTTTTCCACCAGCGCGTCCATCACCCGCTCGTCGCTGAATTTTTTCATCGCCCGCGACAGGCGCTCCGCCAGCTGCTCGTTATTGCAGGTAGAGGCCAGCGCCACGGTCAGGTACAGCTTTTCGCGGCTGACCGGCACCGTGGAGGCACGCAGGCCCCTGATATTGAGGCTGGAGGCATAAGCAAGACCCGGCGCATCCTCGTAAATCAGGTAGTCGGCACGCCCCAGGCTCAACATCTGCAGCGCATTCTTGACGCTGCCGACCTGCTGCAGCTTGAGGCTGATCGCGGCAAACTGGTCGAAAGCCTGACCGAAACTGTTGTTGACCACGGTAATGCCTTCCTGACCCAGCAGGTCTTCCCAGCGCTGGTATTGCAGCGGGTGCTGCTGTCGCGTCCAGATCAGGGTCTGCGTATCGCGGATCGCCGGTTGCAGGTAGCGCAGGTAGGTCAGGCGCGGTTGCGTCAGGAAGGCACCGGCGATCAGGTCGATGCGGCCGTTGCGCGCGCTCTCCTGCACCCGGCCCCACGGCCCGGCATAGCGCACCTCGATCGGAATGCCAATCTCGCGCGCTACCAGTTGCATCAGCTCGGCATTGGCGCCGATCAGCTTGTTGTCGTTTTTCGGGTCTTGCCACAGAAAGGGCGGGTACTCGGGATTGCCGGAGGCCACCAGCCGCGTACACGCCGCATTGGCAAGCGGCGGCAAGCCCAGCAGCACCCCCAGCAGCAGGGCCGGCCAGCGCCGCGACTGGCATGAGGAAAGGAAACCGTGCAACATGGATAGCTTTCCCTTCAGGAATATGACGTTTCCGCAAGTCTAGAGGCAGGCGCCGACGACTGGCAATAGGCTGCGATTGCAAATAGTACCGGCCAATATTGGCACCAGCTTATAACATGAAACCATGGTCGACGCGAAGCCGCGCCGCCCACAACCTGCACCCGGAGTCCCCGATATGAACGACGAAGCCCTGCAACGCCTGCAAAAACTGGTTGACGGCCCGCGCGACGGCGCGCTGTTGCGCTTCGGTCTGGCCAATGAATACGCCCGCCTGGAACAGTGGCCGCAGGCGATACGAGAGGCGAGGGCGGCGTTGGCCTTCCAGCACGACTATTCCGCGGCGTGGAAACTGCTGGGCAAGGCCTTGCAGGCTGGCGGCGAGCCGCAACAGGCGCTGCAGGCCTACCGTGACGGCATCGCGGTGGCCGAGCAGCGCGGTGACAAGCAGGCCGCAAAGGAAATGACGGTGTTTGCGCGGCGCATCGAGAAAACGTTGGCCGCAAACGACGACGCTAGCTGACGCTGTGGCGTAGCTGGTGCATCGCGCTATCGATGCCTTCCACCGTCAGCGGATACATGCGCTCCTGCAGCAGCTGCCGGATCAGGCCGATGGACTGGGTATAGCCCCAGTATTCCTGCGGCATCGGATTCAGCCACACCGCGTGCCTGAACTGCGCCAGCAGGCGGCACAGCCACACCTCGCCGGACTCCTCGTTCATGTGCTCGACACTGCCGCCGGGGTAAACGATCTCGTACGGGCTCATGCTGGCATCGCCGACGAAGATCAGCTTGTAGTCGCTGCCAAAGGTGTGGATCAGGTCCCAGGTCGACAGTTTCTGGACGTGGCGGCGGGCATTGTCTTTCCACACCCCTTCGTAGACGCAGTTGTGGAAGTAGTAATACTCCAGATGCTTGAACTCGCTGCGCACCGCCGAAAACAGCTCCTCACAGGCACGGATGTGGTCGTCCATCGAGCCGCCGACATCGAACAGCACCAGCAGCTTCACCGTATTGCGTAGCTCCGGCACCATCTGCAAATCAAGGAAACCGGCGTTGCGCGCGGTCGCGGCGATGGTGGCATCCAGATCCAGCACTTCGGCGGCGCCTTCGCGCGCGAACTGGCGCAGGCGGCGCAACGCCACCTTGATGTTGCGCGTGCCCAGCTCGACCTGGTCGTCAAAATTGCGGAACTCGCGCTGATCCCACACCTTGACCGCGCGCCGGTGGCGCGACGCCTGCTGCCCGATGCGGACACCTTCCGGGTGATAGCCATAGGCACCGAACGGGCTGGTGCCGCCGGTGCCGATCCACTTGTTGCCACCCTGATGCCGTTCCTTCTGCTCGGCAAGGCGCTCGCGCAGCGTCTGCATCAGCTTGTCCCAGCCCAGTGCCTCTAGCTGCCGCTTTTCCTCATCGGAGAGGAATTTCTCCACCTGCTTGCGCAGCCAGTCTTCCGGGATCGCGGTCTGCAGGTCTTCCAGCTCCAGCGCCAGACCATTGAAGCAGTGGCCGAACACCTGGTCGAAGCGGTCGTAATACTGTTCGTCCTTGATCAGGATGGTGCGCGCCAGATAGTAAAACTCGTCAACACTACCAAACGCCAGCTGTCGCGACAGCGCCTCCAGCAGGGTGAGGTGCTCTTTTAGCGACACCGGCAACCCGGCGGCACGCAGGGCATTGAAGAACGGAAGCAACATGACAATTCGCTCGTGACAAATGGAACACAACCGCATAGAGTACAGGCTCTAAACAATCGTTTGACGGCAACCAGAATGGAGCTTATCACATGCAGCTTGCCGCACACACCGCCGTTACCCTCACCAATCACCTGAGCCAGCTGCGCGATGCGGCCAACCTTGCGCCGTACCCGTCGCTGGCACAGCGTCGGCAGTGGCTGGATGGCCTGGCCCGCCTGTTGCAACAGCACCAGCACGAGCTGGCCGCCGCCATCAGCGCCGATTTCGGCCATCGCAGCGTGGTGGAAACCCGGCTGGCGGAGGTGTTCCCGACGCTGGCTGGCATCCGCCACGCGCGGCGACAACTGGCAACATGGCTGCGCCCTCAGCGGCGGTCCATATCGCTGTGGTTCCAGCCCGCACGAGCCCGGCTGCTGCCGCAGCCGCTGGGCGTGGTCGGCATCATCGTGCCGTGGAATTACCCGCTGTTCTTGGCACTGGGGCCGCTGGTGGCGGCACTGGCGGCCGGCAACCGGGCACTGCTGAAGATGTCGGAGCTGACACCACGCACCGGCACGCTGCTGGCCACGCTGCTGAACCGTTATCTCGGCGACGACGTGGTCCGCGTCGTGACTGGCGACGCCGGCGTGGCGCGCGCCTTTGCCAGCCTGCCGTTCGATCACCTGTTGTTCACCGGCTCGACCAGGGTTGGCCGCGAGGTGATGCAGGCTGCGGCGGCCAACCTGGTGCCGGTGACGCTGGAGCTGGGCGGCAAGTCGCCGGTGCTGGTGGCTCCCGGTGCCGACCTGCAGCACGCTGCGCGCCGCATCGTGGCCGGCAAACTGCTGAACGCGGGGCAGACCTGCGTCGCGCCGGACTATGTGCTGGTGCCGCGCCCGCAACAGGCCGCGCTGGTTGCGGCATTGCGCGACGCGGCGACACGTGCCTACCCGACCCTGGCCAGCAATGCCGACTACAGCGCCATCATCAGCGTGCCGCACTACGAGCGCCTGCAAGCGCTCGCGGCACAGGCGCAGGCCGCCGGGGCGGTGCTCACCACCATCAATCCCGCCAACGAAACGCCGGCCGCACTCGCCGCCGCCCGCAAGCTGCCGCTGACGCTGATTGAGCAGGCGCCGCCGGACAGCAGGGTGCGACAGGAGGAAATCTTCGGCCCGCTGCTGCCCGTCATCGGCTACGACTCGCTGGAACAGGCCGTCACGCGGCTGCGGCAGCAGCCACGGCCGCTGGCGATGTATTTGTTCGACCACGACAAGGCGCGCATTGAGCGGCTGTTGCGCGACACCATTGCCGGCGGCGTCACCGTCAACGACACCTTGCTGCACGTGGCCCAGGAGGCGCTGCCCTTTGGCGGCGTCGGCGCCTCCGGCATGGGCCACTACCATGGTCACGAAGGCTTCCTGACCTTCTCCAAGCTGAAGCCGGTGCTGTACCAGTCACGCCTGAGCGGCACCTGGCTGACTGCGCCGCCGTATGGCAACACCGTCAAGCTGCTGTTGCGCTGGATGATCGGCAGATGAAGCTCAGTCGACGCCAGTTACTCGGCTGCGGTATCGCCGGCAGCGTGCTGTTAAGCGCCGGCGGCTACTGGCTGCGACCCGCCGCAGCGCCAGGTTTTGTCGCCAGCGAGCAGGACCGGCAATGGCTGCAGCAGCTGGCCCCGGCGCTGCTGGGCGAGCGCGTCGCCTGCGAGCCGGCCACCGTTGCGGCCAACGTGTTGCTGGCCATTGCCAGCCTGCCGCTACCGCTGCAGCAAGAGGTGCGCGAACTGTTCGACCTGTTGCAACAGCCACTGGTACGGCGCTGGCTGGCCGGCATACCCGCAGCGTGGCCGGATGCCAGCCCGCAACAGATCCGCGCCTTCCTGCAGCGCTGGCGGCACAGCCGTTTCGCCTTGCAGCGCAGTGCCTACCAGGCGCTGCACAATCTGGTGTATGCCGCCCATTACGGTGCCGCCAGCCAGCAGCATGCCATCGGCTATCGGCTGCCGCCCGCCATTCAAGGATTCCTGCGATGAATAACACCTTGCCCGATCCGTGGCAGGAAGGGCTGGCCAGCGGCTGGCAGGTGCTCGATGCCAGCACGCTCGAGCGCGACCTAGCGCTGGAATGCGACGTGGTCATCGTCGGCAGTGGCGCCGGCGGCGGCATTAGCGCGGAGGTGCTGAGCCAGGCCGGGCTGGACGTGGTGATCGTGGAAGAGGGCGCGCTGAAAAGCAGCCGCGATTTCCGCCTGCGCGAAAGCGACGCCTACCCGCAGCTTTACCAGGAGTCGGCCAACCGCCAGACCGCCGACAAGGGCATCACCATCCTGCAGGGGCGCACGGTCGGTGGCAGCACCACCGTCAACTGGACCAGTTCCTTCCGCACCCCGCCCGACACCCTGCGCTGGTGGCGCGAACAGTACGGACTGCAGCCGCTGCAGGACGAGGCACTGCGTCCATGGTTCGAGCGCGCGGAACAGCGTCTCGGCATCCGCGACTGGGAGGTCGCCCCCAACGCCAACAACGCGGTACTGGCACAAAGCTGCGACAAACTCGGCATCAAGGTTGGCCGCATCCACCGCAATGTCAGCGGCTGCTGGAATCTGGGCTATTGCGGCACCGGCTGCCCGACCAATGCCAAGCAGTCGATGCTGGTCAGCACCTTGCCGGTTGCACTGCAGCGCGGTGCACGCCTGCTGACACGGGTCGCTGTGACACGGGTACTGGCCAGCCGTGACGGCAAGCGCGCGCGGGGCATCACCGGCGCGGCGCTGGACGCCCCCGGCATTCGCCACACCGGCCGGCAGGTCACCGTTCGTGCCCGCCATGTGGTACTCAGCGCCGGCGCCATCGGCACCCCGGTCATCCTGCTACGTAGCCAGCTGCCAGATCCGTACGGACTGGTCGGCCGGCGCACCTTCCTGCACCCGGTACTGCTGTCCGGCGCCATCATGCCGCAGCGTATCGATGGCTATCACGGTGCGCCGCAAAGCGTATACAGCGACCATTTCCTGCACACCCAGCCACTGGACGGGCCGCTTGGCTTCAAGCTGGAAGTGCCACCGATTCATCCGCTGATCTTTGCCGCCACGCTGCCGGGGCTGGGGGATGAGCACGCGCGGCTGATGCGGCAACTGCCATACCTGAATGTCACCCTGGCGCTGCTACGCGACGGTTTTCACGCCGACAGCCAGGGTGGACAGGTGCGGCTGCGCCGCGATGGCTCGCCGCAACTGGATTATGTGCTGGGCGACGTGGAGTGGCAGGCCGCGCGGCGAGCACTGCTGCAGATGGCGGAAATCCAGTTTGCCGCCGGCGCCCGCGCGGTGCTGCCGGTCCACGAGAACGCCGGGCTGGCCCGCAGTTGGCCGCAGGCGCAGCAGATGATCGCGGCGCTGCCGATGCAGCTGCTGCGCACCCGCGTGGTCAGCGCCCACGTGATGGGTGGCGCCGCGATGACCGGCGACGAACGCCAGGGCGTGATCGACCATCTGGGGCAGCATTGGCAGGTTACCGGGCTGAGCGTGATCGACGGGGCGATGTTCCCGACCAGCATTGGCGCCAACCCGCAACTGTCGATCTATGCGCTGGCCCTGCGCGCCGCCGACGCACTGGCCGCGCAGTTGGCGCGTTAGCCTTAAACGGCGATACGCTAGGCAGACTGGGCCTCTGCGCCGCCGCCGGTAGCACGAAATGACAGCCGGTGCGTACCGGAAAAATCTTGGCAAAACGCAGCGGCATCAATATAATCGCGGCCTGTTGTTGCCATCCGCAACACAAAGGAAGCGTGGCCGAGTGGTTTAAGGCAGCGGTCTTGAAAACCGCCGAAGGTGTGAGCCTTCCGTGAGTTCGAATCTCACCGCTTCCGCCATCTTTAAAAGATAAAGCCCTGATTTTTCAGGGCTTTTTTCTTTGCACGCTCAGTCTGGTAGCCATATCTGGTCGCCATCTTGAAGCTTGTTGTTTTTTTGCCTAACTCAAATCATCCTGAGTGGCCTATGGTTGCTTCTGCGAAGCAACCAACTGGCGAGGCCTCTAGATCGCATCGGCATGCAATTACCTGGCATGACCAAGCTGCCGAGTCTTACGGAGCGTTGTGTGATCGGGAGTGGTGTTTTCGATTGCAAGGCCCACGAACCAACGCAATAGCAGGCTATCGGAACGCTGTTTGACCAGAAGCTGCTATTCACTACGGATGCTGTACCACACCCGCAGCGTCATGATCCGTATCAGCCTCTCTTGTGCATGCACAGTCACCTACCTTTGACATCGACCTCATTCACCCACCTTCGAGCATAGGGCTTCTTACTTGTTCAGGGGCTCATTGAACCTGCTGTATTTCTGCCCCAGCGGAAGATACTACTCAAGGCCCCACCGCCAGTATCTGTCCCCGTATGCGCACTTCATCATCATGTATGTTGAATGCCAACATCCTCACTGGCAGGCATCCGAAAAACCAGTATTTCACCAGCCAGCTATGAACTAGGATTCCTCATTTAACTTTTCATTAGCTGAGTTGGAGATTTGTTCAATAGCCGCTGCTTTGCTATTTAATGCTTTCATGTAGATTTTTCTGGTGTATTCGAGATTTATTATTACTTCCAATGCCTGTGTTTCGCTGATAAGGTTTTCCCTGGCAATCGATTTTAACTTTTTTATGGTTTCTGTTTTTAGTGATAATCCTAACTGTTTTGTTTTTCCACTTTCTCTTCTTTGTTGCTGATTCCACCCCTTCTTGGCTGCAGCAAGTATTGCCTCGCAGAATTTCGGAGAATTTCTGTGTTCAACAATTATGTTCTTAATGTGATTTTGTGGTTCTGCGATACTAATTTGAAATTCTTGGAATGTTCGTTTTAGAGAGTTTGCAATGTGATTTATTTTTTGTGATTCATGCTCTGCTGGTGTTTCTGTCCAATTAATGAGTTTTTCGACTTTTGCGTATTCTGCCAAAGTGATGCTTTTTACTTCTTCGCGTGAAGTGTCTGGCATTAAGCAAAGTAAATCAATTAGGCAGTCTATTTTCTCCTGAATGCTAATTCCTATGGCGTGAAATATATGGTCGCTCCATGGTCTTTTGGTTGTTTCTCTTGATTTGAAAGTGTGTCGCGATGTTTTGTATGAATGAAATTTATCTTGCCATGTGGTTTCAATTAATTCGAAGTACCATTTTGATGCTATTGCCCATGAATTTTCAGCGGAAACTGATATTTTGATTTTTTCAATCTCTTTTTTTGTCTTGATCTGATGTGTGTCGTATTCAATCGCTTTTGCAATTAGATCGATTGCTAGATTTTTATCAAAAGTAATGTTTGTATCCTGGTCCAAGGTGGGTGTGGTTAATTGGCCGTGCGCTTCTTTATCGCATATTGCCATGTGCATAAAAACGGCAATTAGGAAGCGCTTGTTTTTCTTTAATTCATTTATGATTTGAGAATTAAATGGCGATGACTGGTGTGCAGGTGCATCAGGGTTGTAAAAAGACATGTTCTCTGCCTCTAGAAGTAATAATGAATTAATATTGTAGTTGTAACGAATGCCAGTGAAGTAAATTTGATGCAATTCAGTTGCATTGTCGATGCTTTATTGTTGCCATATTGATGGCAAATTGTATATAGAATCTGCTGCTGCATTGGGTTTGGTTGTGCTTTTGGCATGTTTACAACAGGATGCTGCTATGCGGTTTCGTAGTGACTGTGGCATGGCGGATTGGGTGTGTGGTCGGTCATGGTTACAAAGCTTAGTCCGGGTCGGAACCAGGTGATGGGCCTGTGTCGGTGCATACATGCCGTATTGTGATGCGGGTAGGAGAGGGCGGTTCTATTAGAGTGAATAAAAAATCATATGGTTGCCCCATGATCTGGACCAACAGTAAGGATTCAGAATCATGAAAATCATCCGACTTAAAAATGTGATGGAAGTAACGGGTTTGGCAAGATCCACTATCTACAAGTACATTGCATTGGAGGCTTTCCCGAAACCCATCCCGCTGGGTGGGCGGTGTGTGGGTTGGCTGGAATCTGAAGTGCAGGCTTGGATTGTGAGCAAAGTGAATTGTCGTGATGCATGATCAAAAATAAAGCCACAGCCAATCTCGGCTGTGGCTTTATGTCAGAGTTAATGGCTGTGGCTTATTCGCCAGATTGCTGTTGCAAATTTCTCACTTTTCCCCGTCGGCTAGCACATATGGTTGGGGGAGCTGGTTTCGGTATATGGTAGTATTATGGTTTTGTTAGTTATATTAAATTATTAACCAATAGATCTATCTTAACCATCAAGAACAATAAACAATAACACTAAGAAATGCATATAGAGAGAATACCGATAAGCACAGCACCGTAAGAGTGCTGGTTATGTTGTCTCTAGTAGATCAGAGAGGGCCGCAGAGCCCTCTCAGTATTCGTATGCAGATAAACATGGCAGGGGTTTACCCCATGCCAATGTTAACAGGATGATGGCAAAAATTACTTCGATGCCTGAGTTTATGTGTCTCACTACGGAGTGCATCATGAAGCGCCATCCACAAAACAAAAAACTACGACTTTATGCTCAACTAACATACAACAACAAGCGTGTTTTTCTGAAAGCTGGGCCTCTTGTTGAAGAGTATCTGCAGTCACTTGAAGATGTCATTGATGCAGCCTTGCGTGACTATAAACGTGTCTTTGCATTTCGTTTTGATCTTCATTTCCCGGATTCGCCAGATCTAGATAGCGAGATATTTACGAGTGCCGCTATCACGCGCTTCATCGAGTCCTTCAAGGCTCAGATTCGTCATGATCGAAAACTGGCGAAGCGTGCACGTCGTACTGCTGCTAACACAGTGGTGCGCTACGTATGTGCCTGTGAACGTAGCAACGCAGCGTATCCACATTGGCATGTGGGGTGCCTTCTGAACTGGGATGCGTTCTCCAAGATTGGCCTTTACAAGCTCGGCAATGACAACATGTACAACCGGGTGATCAAGGCGTGGGCGGGTGCGTTGCAGATGAAGGTAGAGGAAGTGATCGGGCTGGTGCACTTCCCTCGTAACGCTGAGTACCGGCTGCACCGCGATGACGAGGCTTCGATTGACGAGTTCTTCCATCGTGCTAGCTATCTGTGCAAGGCGGCATCGAAGCAATACGGTAGTGGCCAGCATGGCTTTAGGAGTAGTCGCCGATAACATCAGGCTGTTCCAAGTGCTTGCCCTCTGACCGGCATGTCTCGTGTCCTACGGTTAAGAGGGAGCACCAAGAAGTAGATATGTGCATTATTATGTCTACGTACTGAACAGACTGGACGACCGCTAGGCACCGGGCACAGCTGAGCCACAATGGGTAAGCAAAGAAATCACCCGGCTCGACTTTTTTGCCAAATATTTGGTGTCGGTTTAGTAACTGCCGATGCAGATGAGTCTAGTTAACCCGATTTCCGCATGGTGGTACGCCCGTGCCAAGCACGAGTCCGATTTGTTTTACACCAAAAATACACGGCTATGGCCTGCTGCATTCACCTGATTACCGCGAACGTTTTGCCGACAACCTCAGCAAAGAGCTACCGCGCATCCCATGCGTGAAAGGCGCGGCCAACTTCTGGCACTTCTGCAAAGCAGGGCGTGAGCTGGCCGAGCTGCATCTGAACTACGAAACCGTGGCCATGTACGAAGGTGCCAAGGTAGATACCGGTGGCAAGACGCTGACGGCGGCCGACTATCGTGTTGAGAAGATGAAGTACGGCAAGAAGGGCAAGGACAAAGACCTGAGCACGCTGCATTACAACAGCCGCATCACGGTAACCGGCATCCCGCTGGAAGCCTACGAATACGTAGTCAACGGCAAACCGGCACTGGACTGGGTGGTAGAGCGCCAGTGTGTGAAAACCGATAAGGATAGCGGCATCGTCAATGACGCTAACGACTGGGCCACCGAAACCATGCACAACCCGCGCTACCCGCTGGAGCTGTTCCTGCGTGTGATTACGGTCAGCCTGGAGACGATGAAGATCGTGAAGGCGCTGCCGCCGCTAGATATCTGAGTGATCGTGCCGGGCTTGCCCGGCATTTTTTCCGCCCACTGCGAAATATCATGATTTATCACGAAACGATCACGACAATATCAATGGCATAATCAGGTGATTTTGGCAGAATGGTGGCTCCTCAACACGCTCTTTCGGAGATGACCATGTCGAACCACAACGCTGATATCAAGAACCCCAACAAAGGCACGCCCGGTACCAATAAGACATACGACCAAAACCAGGGTGACCGGGGCAAGCAGCTGAATCCCAATCAGCAAGCCCCAAAGCCGACCAAGAAATAAAGTCTGATCGTTTGGAAGCAGGCGGGCAAGCCCGCCTTTTGGCACGAAAATATGGAACAGAACTCGCGAAAGTATCGCTACACCAAGCAGCTGATCAATATGGCGCTGCGTGATGGCTGGACACAGAAACAGATCGCTGACGCATGCCGTACTCAGCAGTCAGTAGTCAGCGCCTGGAAAAATGGTGCCAAGCAGGCATCTGAGCACCAGTTGAAGCCCTTGCTGGAAGAGTTTGGCGCACGATTACGGAGAAAGTCATTCCGTATTTATCACCATTGGCTTGAAGTGCCTGAGCAAGAACCTGAGATCAAACTGATCAAGGTTGAGGGTGAGGTTATCTTTTCGCATGCCTATGATGCCTATCTGAGCTGTCCTCGATGCAACCCTGACGAATGCAGGGACTCACGGCACCCGAAAAAAGCTGTTCCGCAGAGCAGGATCATCATCCATGACCAGGGCGCGGGAAAGTTTTGCATTGTGGAGCAGAAGCGGACGATTATCCCGACGCGCCAAACACAATTTGCGGATGCGAATATTTTCTATAGCTTTGCAACCGGACAGCTTTCGGTGAATCAGTTATTGGCGCTTGTGGATGGCAATCTACTCTACGAGAATCAAAAAAATTACGGGACTGACAAGCTGATGATTCGCATGTTGCTCCGTAAAGCTTTGCTGGAGCATGGCATCCCCCTGGAGGGGGTTGAGGAACACGTGTCTGTTTGATAGGCTAACGATAACCCCCAAGCAGAAACTGTGGCCAGGTTCTGGCACATCGAGTTTGATCATGCGTGATCGTTTGTATTTCTCAGTCAGTTAATGCCCCGCAGCAAGGCCATTTCGTCCCTGCGGCGCTTGGAGAAATTTTTAAGGAAGACAGCCACCTGGCAGTGCTGCTGTTCTAGGTGGTGGTGCAAGCTGGCTACTGCCGAAAAGTGCTTGTCTTGATTAGGGAATGGGGTGGGTAGAGAGCCGGGCCACTTTGTATGAAGTCGCCCGGCTTTCACTTTTTGGGTTGGATTCATTTAGTCTGTCGTGGCCGATTGCGTCGGTATTTGACTCATCGGCGATGTCTGATGATGCCCAGCTTTTGCATCAGCGCTCGCATCTGGGGACGGTCATTGACGCTAAAAGGCTGCAACCATATTTCTGGTACTGGTGGATTTTCAGCGTTAGGGCCGTAAGCTTTCAGGAGCATCGCAATCACAAGTGATGTTGGGAAAGAGAGTGCTAGTCCACCTAACTGTTCAATGCTCACCATGATGAAGGTCTCGTGTAGTGGTGGCCATGGCTGAGATGGTGGCTGCACTGCTTTCAAACGATCTGCCTTTTCTCTTGCTTTTCGTCGCAGTTTTTCCTGAACCTGTCGGGTCGCTTCGGCTTGCTGCTTTTGCCAGGCGGCTACCTGCGTAATCTGTGCTTGCCGTTCTGCTTCAATTATTGGAGTGAGATGGCTGTTGTATATCCAAGATTTACTCGCATGCACATTCATCACAATGTCGTGAAGCGTGGCAAGGGATAACTCAGACTCTTGGTTTTTGTAGCTCCTGATCAAGGATGAGAGATTGATGAGTAAGGCAGGCTGTTTTACTTCAACAATTTTGCTGACGATAATTGGGGGGAGCCGGTCGTACTGCAGCACAATGCCAAGGTCTCTTCCTTTGAACACAATGCCGAACGTCGGCTTGAGGCCATCGGCCAATTCTGGCTCTTTCCGGGCTTCATCAAAGCCTAGTAGATGCCCATCACGAATAAGTTTGCCGCGAAATGCTAGTGGCGGTAAGTGGATCTGCTTCAAGTCATTAAGTGCCTGCAGCATTGCCATCGTAATGGCTGCTTCTAGACCCTCCTGACAAGCGGGGACGGCGTAGTGGGCGAAGTGGTGTATGTTGATCTCGCCTTGCCTTGCAACCAAGGGCGAACGACAACCAGGGCACAGGCATCCACATTTAAGTCCTCGCTCGACAGTTGAGATGTCAACCAACTGTCCCGATGGCAACATGCCGAACGGAATCTTCACAAGATGCCCCCTAGTCTCATTGCTGCAATTCTATTTGCATTTTTCTTGCCAATGTCTAGCAATTTCTCTTGGAAGCAACAAGTTCTGCTGCTCTCGATCAAGACAAATGGATTCCAGTTTTTTTCAGCCACATATCACCACCTTGAAACAAGCCGAAGTCTGCCATGACGCTCGGCGATCTCGATCTGCCCCAGCCTGTGCTGGGGCTTTTTCATTGGAGTGTGATATGTCGCATCTTGTTGAAGCCATGGCCTTTGTTGGTGCCACCCCGTGGCATGGTTTGGGTAATCCATTGTCACCGCAGCAACCCGAGTCCGTCTGGTTGGCCGAGGCCGGCATGAACTGGACCATCGAGCAGAGTGATGTGTTGTTCAATGTCGCTGCCGATGGCATGCACATCCGGCCGTACAGCGACGCCAAGGTGCTGTATCGCTCCGACACTCTGGCGCCGTTGTCGGTGGTGTCGCCGCGTTACAAGGTGGTGCAGCCGCATGAGGTACTGCACTTCTATAACGATCTGGTGCATGCCGGTGGTTTCGAGCTGGAAACGGCAGGCGTATTGAAAGGCGGGCGCAAACTGTGGGCGCTGGCGCGGACTGGCCAGGAAATGCTGCTCAAGGGCGGCGACCGGGTCAAAGCCTATCTGCTGTTGGCCACCAGCTGTGATGGCACGCTGTGTACCACCGCGCAGTTCACCTCGGTACGCGTGGTGTGCAACAACACGCTGCAGATGGCTGTTGGGGAGCATTCCGGTGCGGTGAAGGTGCCGCATTCGACGGTGTTCGACCCGCAGGCGGTGAAGGAGTCGCTGGGCCTTGGCTTGTCGGCGTGGGACAGCTTCATCGGTAACCTGAAGCAGCTTAGCCGTCGGCCGGTGTCGCCGGAGGAGATGCGCCAGTATTTCAGTGACGTGCTGGCGGAGCCGTTGCCGGAGGACGAGGACAGCCAGACCACCTCCAGGGCGATGCAGCAACTCACTGCCTTGTACAGTGGGGCCGGCATGGGGGCGTTGTTGAACAGTTCCCGGGGGACGGCTTGGGGGCTGCTCAATGCGGTGACCGAGTATGTCGATCATCGTCGCCGCGCCCGTAGCCAGGACTACCGCCTCGATTCCGCCTGGTTCGGTCAGGGCGCGCAGCTGAAAGACAAGGCGCTGCAGCGGGCGCTGGCACTACTGGACTGAGCCATGGCCAGCGAACTGGACATTGCGCGGACTGCCACCGGACTGGCGATGGGACTGCGCGACTTCTGCAGCTGGAGTGACGCCAAGCTGCCCTATGACGGTAAGGACCCGCCGGTCACCTTGTTGTTGTTATGGGGCCAAGGCGCGTGGGAACTGCAGGCCGAGCTGGCGCAGTACGCACCGCTGGTGGTGCAATTGGAAGCCGAGCTGTGGGCGGTGCTGCAGGGAGGTTTTCCGGGGAGGTGGCACTACGAGGTGGTGGAGCAGTTGGGCTGGGCCATCACCGACTGGATTGTCCATCATGACGGTGCACCACCCAGCCGGGCGTGGGTGACCACGACCCTGTTGCAGTTGGCGGGTACCTTCTTCTCTCGTGCACCGCCGGCGGACTGGCCGGCATTATGCGCAGTGCTGCTGCGCTACTCCGCTGATCTCCCCACGGTGCTGCTGCCAGCCTGAGTCCCGTTGGCCGCACGTGAATGAGGTGTACAGCCGGTCATTTCCCTGATCCTATCCGCCGTCGTTTCCTGCCTGGGTTGCTCATTTTTCTGTGGCTCGCTTGCCTGCGACTCGTTGTTTCTGATTTTCCCTTTCCTTTTCTTGCACGCCCGGTCGGGGTTCCCCCGCCGGGCGTTATGCCGTTATGGAGGTTCATCATGCGTGAACGTTACGGCCAGGCGCTACGTCTGGCATCCACTTTGGAACTGTCTCGCCAGCAATGGCTGGCGCTACGGGGTCTGGGCATCGGTTCCTCCGATGCCGCGTCGTCGGTGGGCTTGTCACCCTACAAGAGTGCACTGAGCTTGTGGCTGGAGAAAACCGGTCGTCGCGAACCGGAAGACCTGTCCGAGAAACAGGCGGTGCTGTGGGGTACGGTGCTGGAACCGGTACTGGCCAACGTCTATGCCGAACAGACTGGGCGGCGAGTGCGGCGTGTCAACGCGGTGCTGCAGCATGCCGAACACAGCCACATGCTGGCCAATCTGGATCGCGCGGTGCGGTGTCCGAAACTGGGGCAGGGCATTCTGGAGATCAAGACCGCCAGCTACCACAGTGCGCCGCAGTGGGAAGAGGGCATCCCCGTTGCCTACCAGTGCCAGGTATTGCACCAGCTGGCGGTAACCGGTCTCGCCTGGGCCGATGTGGCGGTGCTGATTGGGGGGCAGGATTTTCGTATCTACCGGGTCGAACGCGACGACGACAAGATCCGCGACCTGATCGAACGGGAGCAGGACTTCTGGGCACTGGTGCGCTTCGATCAACCGCCCCTACCGGACGGCTCCGACGATGCCGGCCAGGCCTTGAACTGGCTGTTCCCGCGCGACAACGGCACCACCCTCGACCTGTCCGACTCCACCGACGCTAATCGCCTGTTCCATACCCTGCTGGCGTTGCGGGAACGCCGGGAAGCACTGGAGCAGCAGGAGGCGCAAGCCAAGCAACAACTGCAGACGGTGTTGGGCGAGGCCACCGGTGCCGTGTTCGCTGCCGGCCGCATCAGCTGGAAGAAGAGCAAGGACCGCGAACAGCCGGATCTGGAGCGGTTGACTGCCGACCATCCCGACTTGCTGCAGCAATACCGCAAGCCGGTCAGCGGCAGCCGCCGCTTTGTCATTCACACCGAAAGGAAATCAGCATGATCAAGGGACTCGCCATCACCCCGCCCGTGATCGGGCGCATCAGCATTGGCAAGCTGGTGCACAAGGACCACAAGTGGCTGCCGGAGAAGGACGACAGCTTTACCCTCACCACCCAGGTGCAGAACCGCGACGGCTGGTTACTGCATCCGCTGCACCAGCCGCTGGTCGAGCAGGCCAGCAACGGTAAGATCCGCGCCATTCCGGTGCGGCTGCTGTTCAACAGCAGTGAACTGAACCTGCGCGCCGAATACAGCGCCTTCGATCGCAGTAACGGTCGGCCGCTGTGTGTCGGTAACGGCGAAACCGCGCGCCGTAGCAGTAAGGAAGGACTGGAAGAGGTGAGCTGCTCCGGACCGGATCGTTGCCCGTTTGGCCAGAGTGTCGGCTGCAAGTTGTACGGCCGCCTCAATGTCCAGGTGGACGGGCAGCAGGATGCACTGGGGACGTTCATCTTCCGCACCACCGGCTACAACTCGGTACGCACCCTGGCGGCCCGGCTCAAGTACTTTGAAGCGCTCAGCGGCGGGCTGACCCACTACCTGCCATTGCTGTTACGCCTACGTGCCAAGACCACCACCCAGTCCTACCGCACCCCGGTGTACTTCGTCGACCTGACGCTGCGCGATGGGGACGACCTCGCCAAGGTGGTGGCCCAGGCCAAAGTGGAAGCGGAGCAGGCCATCGAAGCGGGCATCGATACCGTCCAGTTGGAGGCTGCAGCCAAACAGCTGCTGCAGAACGGTCAATTTGAAGACACCGAGGAGGAAGTGCCGCAACTGCTGGAAGAGTTCTATCCGGACACCGAGGCAGACGACGAGGGCAGCAAGCCATCCACCCCCACGCGGTCTACCCGGCTGACGCGGCAGCTGGGGAAAGCCAATCAAGCTTAGGAAACAGAACGGCGTGTTCAGCAGAACTCGTTTGAAGAAACCCGCGGTCGTCACTATGTTGAAGACATGTCTGGTGTCTCCTCACTCTCCTGACGCTACCTGCTGGTTTGTCATGCTGGCGGCCCTCGCTGTCCCCTGCGGCGAGGGTTTTCTTTTGTCTACGACTTACGGCTGCGTCAGTCGTGTCGTCAGCTTTTCCACCACCTCGATCACCAGAGTGCGGTCGTGTTCACTGAGGTTCGCCAGCAGTCGGCTCAGGTGCTGTGCCTGATCGCTAATGCGGGGACTGACTTCTGCCAGTAGTTCGGCGACGTCGCAATTCAGCAGGTCAGCCAGTTCGACCAAGCGGCCCACGGTCGGCATCACCACGCCGCGTTCCAGGCGCGACACGGCTTCAGAGCCAATCCCCAGCTGTTCCGCCAGTTGCTCCTGTGTCAGTTCCCGCGCCAGGCGCAGGCGGGCAATCGCCTTGCCGATCACCTTGGCCAGGGCTTTCTCATCTACATGCGGCATCGTTCTCTCCATATCCACTCAGATGGTGGATTGCCAACTGATTGACATGAAGGACTTGAAGGGTTGAAACTCATCCTAAATAGTTGTTATTGATTCGTTGAGTATGACGGCCGCCAGTCTGGACTGATGGGCCGTCAATGTTGATATGAGGTTTTCCGCAGCGAGTGACTGACGGGATCCTTCACGAAAAGGGAGTGTGTTATGAAAAAAGTATGTGTCGTGGCCGCCTTGGGCCTGTTCGTTGCCACTAACGCCCAGGCCGGTAGTGGAGTAGGTGCCTGCCTGTCGCCAAAGAGCAAGGTGGCAAGCGACGGCAGACTGCAGTTCCAAAAACCGGTCTACCTCTATGCCGCACCGGATCGCCAGGCGAACAAGCAACTGCTGACATTGTTCTCGTCGCTCACCGTCACCGCGGTGGCAAAAGGAGGCTGGGTACGCTTGGCGACGGTGCCCGACTATGCGCAAGCCGATCCGAATGCCACGGCGGGCAAGGTCGTCGGCTGGGCATTGGTGAGCGACTTCTCTGTCCAGGCGCCGCGCAACTGCGCCTGATGTACTTACCGTGTGCGATGGGCTGTCCCGTCGCCGGCTCATGCCCGCAGTGCCGTGCAATGAATCGCACGACCGTTGGTTTCTTGTGCGGCCAGTAACCCCTAGCGGTGCGTTACCGCCCCGCCTTTCATCGTCTGAGGTATTCACATGCAAGCACGTACCCGCAAGCAGCTGCTGATTTGCTTGGGCATTTTTGTGGTCTTGACCGGCATGGCCGTGTTTTCAAGCCGGATCTATCTCGGCTTCTTCGGCTATCTCGCCATGCTGATCATTGGCACGCTCACCACCACCATTGGGGTCGTCATCGGGGATGGCGTTCGCCGTCTCGCCAAACCGGATCTGGTGTTTGCTGCTGATGGAGTTGATCTACTGCGCAAGAAAGTGTTCTGGCTGGTTGGCCCGCAGGCGATTGGCTGGTTCGTTGGTTACATTGCCTTCAAGGGCGTGATGGGCAAGCTGGGCTTTTATCTCTAAGTCGCAGGATAACCAGTAGAAAGCCATGCCATGAACAAGACCATGCTGCTGGGGCTAGCAGTGATCCTTACGGCGTGCTCTGGCGCCGAGTACAGCAATGAGACCAAGAACGGCTTTCTGCGCAGTTGTACCGCCAGTGGCCGTAGTACCCCATTGTTCTGTAGCTGTGCGTTGGATGAGCTGCAGAAGGAATACAACGAGCAGGAATTTCTTGCGATGGATAACGAAATGAAAGCGACGCAACGGTTGCCGGAGCGATTGCTGCAAAGCATGGTTCCCATCAACCAGAAGTGCAAAAAATCGTAACGGCTACTCGTTCCCGCCCCCCACGCCACCTGTACGCAGGTGGCGTTTTTTATGCCGGCTTGCCGGTGGAAGGAAACCCTATGCTCCAACCTAAGCCTCACCATACCGTCCTGCCGGCGCAGCTACCCGATGAACTGATCCAGCTGCTGGATGGCGCCGGTATCCGTCTGACGCTGGACGAACTGCAGCAGCTGCGTGATCGCCTCCACGCGGTAGTCAACTACCACGCTACCATTGGCGTGATGGGCAAGACTGGTGCCGGCAAGTCCAGCCTGTGCAATGCGCTGTTTGGCCGCGAGGTGGCCGAAGTCAGTGCGATAGAGGCCTGTACCCGCAGTCCACAGGAAATCGACTGGTCGATGCAGCAGGGCAAAGGTCTGTCCCTGATCGACATGCCCGGGGTCGGAGAGAGCGGTAGTCGTCACGACGAATACACCGCCCTGTATCGCCGCCTACTGCCGGAGCTGGACCTGGTGCTGTGGGTGATCAAAGGGGATGACCGGGCACTGAGCATCGATGAACAGTTCTACCAGCAGGTGCTGCTACCGGAACTGTGGGACCGCGCCATCCCGGTGGTGATGGTGGTCAGCCAGGTAGACAAGATCGAACCGTGCCGAGAATGGGACTGGGTGAAAAACCGGCCCGGACCGTTTCAGCATCGGAACATCGATGCCAAGGTTGAGCAGGTCTGTCGCGTATTCAAACTGCCACGCAGCCAGGTCTGTGCCATCGCCGCCGAGGAGGGCTATGGTCTGGTCGAGTTGGTAGAGAAGATCGTCACCATCCTGCCCAACGAAAAAAAGTGGAGCTTTACCCGCGAGGCCCGGCAGGAAACGGTGTCGGAGTGTGCGTGGCGTTCTGCCAGCAAGGGGCTATGGGAAACCTTGACCTCGGCAGTAGTGGCCATCGCCCGTGAAAGCTGGGACTTCGTCAGCAGCAAACTGTCCGCCTTGGCGGGCAGGCTGTTTAGCTGGTGGTAGGGCATAAAACATCCCGGGGGTGATCGGGATGTTTTTTTGAGATCAGGCTGATTTTCGGCCGGAGTGGTTTGTCGTCCCATCTGCCCTGAGCGTCTGTTCAGAGCCACATACCGGCCATCTCTCTGTCTCCGGCGCCGAACGTCGGCTTTCTGTACCTGGGAACGCGTACTTCCGCCCCTGAGCAGCTACTCGCACCTTTGACCAAGTGACGTCTACTAAGCAACTTTTACCTGCCGTTTGAGCTTGAACGGGGTCACCAGACTACTCGTGAAGTTGATTGACCGCAATTTACGGGCACTTTGTTATGACAAAGCCTTTACGTCAAACTATTGGGCTATAAATCCTGTCATCAATATCAATTGTTATACGGACAACACTGTCCGTATAGATACTGTTAGCCGTTACTACAGGAGCAATCGTATGTCCGTGAATTTCGCGGCTGTACACGACAGAAAGCACTGGCGGAAACACAGCATCCATCAAACTCTTGATGCGGCTATCCATGGCAAGGACGGCGCAAAGAACTTGCTTCTTCGCATTGGTCGTGTTGCCGACAAGTGGGCGGAATACGGAAACGTACATTGTGTCTTCGTCTGGGAGGATGACTCAAAGCTTGGCTACGCCTTTCGGCTTGATCCAGAAAGAAGTGGAGTCGTCCAGTCGGCCACCGTTTCCATTGACCGAGTATTGTTTTTTCACAAAAACCGAGGGTGCAGCGCAAAGGAGATTGCTGAGTGCTTTGGCGGCAACTCCTTGGCCACAGTTGACGGGACTACGGACACGATCCAGGATGGCTTTCAAGAACCACTTATAGTTGACATGCTCTATCCTGACGAGCTCCCACCGCACGGCACCTACATCGAAGGCATCGCCCAGCAAGTTTTGGTCAATCAATTTGAACGGTCTTCGGAGGCTCGCAGTGCCTGCATTGCACATCACGGATGTACCTGCCAAGTGTGTGATCTAGACTTCATTGAGATGTACGGGGACCTTGGAGCTGGATTTATTCACGTGCACCACCGGGTCCCCATTGCTTCCATCGGAACGAGCTACTGTGTAGATCCGGTCAATGACCTCGTTCCGGTCTGCCCGAACTGCCATGCAATGCTTCACAGACGTGATCCCCCCCCTTGAGATCGATGAATTGCGAGCCTTGGTACATGACGGCTAACAAGCGCTTGCAGCCAACCGTCAAACTGCTGCGCAATTTTCCGTCGGCTGAAGCTCCACGTTAGAGCTTGCCAGGAGCCCAATATGAAAACGACGGGTCGAGAGCCAACACTCTTGTTCTTCAGAGAACGGCCACACGGATGGAGCGCAAGCGCGTCGATCGCAGGCTCCCTGCAGTCGATAGAGACAAGTTTTTTTCTGACAGCACTCGGTCGACACCCTCACGCCCTTTTGGTCTGCACGTCCGCAATCGAGAGCTGCCTTCAGGCAGCGAGCATCGGGGCAAAGGAGAGAGATGGACTGCAGGGCCTGATCAAGAAGGCAGGCAGCGCATCTGTAGAAATTCAGAACTTTCCGGCTGCTTTTCTCGACCGGCTGAGGGAGGCACGAAACCGAAGCCCTTGGTCTGGCTTCAGGTATGAGCTACCTTGGCATTGTGGGAGCATTCTGAAACGGAGTCGGCCATGCTGGAGCTTGAAGAACTGCACGAAGATGGTGGAGACAGGATCATGGTTCATGTCCGATTCGATGGAATCCCTGTTCACTTCCACATCGATGCCGACGCCGTGGATGATTTTCTCCAGATTGAACAGCTGGGCATTGCCCATTCAATCCGAGAGCTGGCTGATAACTGGAGCCGCTTTGTCCCTCGGCTTGAACTGTTCATCGCTCGAAGGGAAGGGCATGACTTCCTAATCACTACAGGGCTGCTCAACCCTTAACTTTTATGTTGCATACGGGGGGAGTTGGAGTATTCCGCTCCTTGTGGACAGTTCGAAGCGGTTCACCTGATGCCCCAAACCACGTCAACATTCAGGCAAATGCCTGCCGGTATCTGGATGCTTGGCTTCGTCAGCATGCTGATGGATATTTCCTCCGAAATGGTGCACAGCCTGCTACCCCTATTCATGGTGGGCGTGTTGGGGGCCAGTGCTCTCATGGTGGGACTGATAGAAGGTCTAGCCGAATCCACAGCAGTCCTTCGCACACTAGGTAGAAGATGGCTGCTTTCATATTGAAAGCAGCCAAAAAAGTACCTAGTAGAAGAGGGACAAATCACATAGTGGCTTTACTGTCAGGGTCTGTCGTGAGGCTCGTCCGGTCATTTGGTGCATTCGCACCCTCAGAACCAAGCTCGTTGAGGTGCTTGCCATTGCGAGAAGGTAAGAATCGATTCAAACCAATCCAAACGTTTTCCGCAGGCCTTTTTCGACCGGGCCGGCAGGCATGAAGCGGCGCAACTTGGCCAGAAGAGAAGCCTCGCCTTTGGGGGTATGACGCATCTTCCAGGTGCCCAAGGCAGCATCGACAATCGTGGTGGCAACGCCATCGGGATCGGGCGCTTTCTGAACATTGTTCTGGATCGCCCGGGTAACGACGCCGAGTTCAGCGTCGTAGTCGGAGATTCTGGACTCGGTCTGCGGCGCGTTGAGGTCGAGATTGGTTTTGGTAAAGGAGGGTTCGACCAGCGCCACGCGAATGCCGAACTGGCGCACCTCGTGATCTAGAGTCTCGGACAGCCCTTCGACGGCATGCTTGGACGCCGAATAGAGCGCCATGTACGGCGCGGGCAGGAACCCCAGCACCGAACTGACGTTGACGATGCGACCGGAACGCTGCTCGCGCATGTACGGCAGCACGGCCTTGATCACGCGCAGGAGACCGAACAGGTTGGTATCGAACAGCGTCTGGGCTTCGGCAATCGATGTTTCTTCTGCCGCGCCCAGCAGGGTCATGCCCGCGCTGTTGACCAGCACGTCGATGCGCTTGGCTTGATCAATGATGCCCTGGATGCCCCGTTGAATTGACGCGTCGTCACGGATATCCATCTCGATGAGGGCAACGCCGGGTATGGCTTGCGCTTTGGCCGTATTGCGCACCGTGCCGAATACGCGGCAGCCACGCTGGGAGAACTGTTCTGCGGTGGCACGACCGATACCGGAAGACACGCCGGTGATAACAACAACTGTCTGATTTTTCATGGAATTTCCTTTTCGACAGAGAAAGACAGGCATTGTGTGAATCGGGACAGACCGCCTTGGCGGCCCACCGTCACACGGGTGCTTCTGCCAAAGATTGCTTGACGGCGACCGGCCGGATCCTGAACCAGATGGAGTACATGGCCGGCAGGAACACCAGGGTCAGGATCGTCCCGGCAAAGGTGCCGCCAATCAGCGTGTAGGCCAGCGTTCCCCAGAACACCGAATGAGTCAGCGGAATGAACGCCAGGATCGCCGCCAGCGCGGTCAGGATCACCGGACGCGCACGCTGCACGGTCGCTTCGACCAGCGCGCGGTATGGGTCCAGCCCGGCCTGCTCGTTTTCACGAATCTGCCCGATCAATATCAGCGTGTTGCGCATCAGGATGCCCGACAGCGCAATCAGGCCGACCAGTGCATTGATGCCGAAGGGCTGCTGGAACAGCAGCAACGTCGGCACCACGCCGATCAGACCCAGTGGGCTGGTGAGGAACACCATCACCATGCCGGCGATGGAGCGCACCTGCAGGATGATGATGAGCAGGGTGATGGCCAGCATGATCGGGAAGATCGGCAGCATGGCCACTGTGGCCTTGCCCGACTCCTCGATGGAGCCCGCTTCTACGATGTGATAGCCACTGGGCAGCTTTGCCATGACCGGCAGCAGTTGCTTGGTAATGGCAGTGGACACGTCCGGCGGCTGCAAGCCTTCGGCGATGTCGCCCCGCACCGTGATGGTCGGCATGCGGTCGCGTCGGCGCATGATTGGTTCTTCCATGCGCACCTCGACCTTGCCCACCTGCGACAGCGGGATGCGCTGCCCGTTGGCGCCGGCCAGGGTGAAATCGCCGATCCTGGCCGGGTCGAGCCGGACATTCCCGGCCGAACGGGCGACGACCTGCACCGTGCGAATGTCCTCGCGCACCGCGGTGACGGGCACTCCGGTCAGCAGGAATTGCAGTTGCTGTGCCACGGCGCTGGAGCTCAGTCCAAGGGCCTGCAAACGGTCTTGTTGCAAGGTGAAGTGCAGCGAAGGTACGCGCACGCCCCAATCCGTATTAACGGTACGCATCATCGGGCTGGCGTCCATGACCTGCTGCACCTCGGTCGCCACTTTGCGCAATACCGCAGGGTCCGGACCGCTGACCCGGTAGGCCACCGGGAAGGGCGAATAGGGACCAAACACGAGTTGGGTGACACGCAAGCGTGCCTCGGGGGCCAGTCCATTGGCGATGGCCTGCCGCAACCGGTGTTTCAACGCCTCGCGCTCGTCCTGGTTGTCCGTGCGTACCACGATCTTGGCAAACGACGGATCAGGCAATTCCGGTCCCATCGAGAAGAAAAAGCGTGGCGCCCCCTGGCCGACGTAGGCGGTGACGATTCTGGCTTCCTTCTGCCTGGTGAGCCAGGCCTCCACCTTCGCAGTGGCTGTACTGGTTTGCGTGATCGACGTGCCATAGGGCATCTGCACCTCGACCAGCACTTCAGGTCGGTCGGAGATCGGGAAGAACTGTTTCTTGACCACCGCCATGCCGAGCACCGACACCACGAAAAGGCCGATCACCGAGCCGGCGACGATCCACTTGCGGGCAATGACGCGCCCCAGCAGCTGGCGAAAGCGGTTGTAGCGTGG
>Ga0209211_10002734_pt1 | contig 29830 bp, 29 predicted proteins | sample RifGroA2_FD_183992 | JGI IMG/M metagenome (GOLD analysis project Ga0209211, IMG submission 183992) | Groundwater microbial communities from Rifle, Colorado, USA - Groundwater A2 (SPAdes) (version 2) | ecosystem: Environmental > Aquatic > Deep subsurface > Groundwater | place: Rifle, Colorado...
TTCACCGAGCGGCTTTTCAAGCGGGACCTCATTCCCGCCGGGATTCCGGCGGGGATAGTACGTACCCGTACCCTGTTGCGGAATGCCGCGCAGAGGTCCTCCGGAAAACTTCTTGAGCAACTTTGCGACAAGCATAAGAGAGATTCTGTCGTCCGTCCGGCGTAAAAAATCCGCGGTATATTCGGGTCGCATCGCAAATCGTGCCCGGATCACGATGTCGCCGGTGTCGGCATCCTTCTGCGGGATGATTCCCGTGACCGTAAAGAATTCTTCACGATTGACGATAGTATTGTAGATGGGAGCCCACCCCCTCCCGCGCGGCAAGTCCGAACTGTGAAAAAGAACGGCATTTTTCCGTCCGACGACCTCGGGCAAAAGTTTTCGTATGCTCCAGAGTACGACGAGTGAGTACTCTTCGAGTCGCGAGGGTAATACATCCCCCGTTTCCACCTGCACTCCCGGCAACAACTCCTCCGCCACCCCCGCGAAATCGAATTCATCCGACGTGTTAACGAGGAAGAAGACATTCTTCATATTTCAATCACTTCACCTATATGGAAATCTCGCCGCGCTTGCTTGCCAAGAAGGATCGGTACGAATTTTGGTGGTAGTCCGCTCCCGTTTTTGATGCGGCGCATCACAAAATCCCCCTCCGCGAACAATTGGCTTTCTTTGATGTCGCGCGCCGCGACGATGAAACGGCGAAACTCTTTTTTATTTTCGAGCTCGGCGGCGCTATGGGGGCGCACCACGCCGTCGCCCCGCATCGTGTATGCGGTCCGGATAGTATGCACATATTCCTTCAAACTATCGGGATCTTCGGAGAACCAATGGTCGGGACCCGGCAGGTTGCGATCGAGCGTAAAATGCTTTTCAAAGAGACATGCGCCGAGCGCTACGGCCATCGCGGCGGCAATAGAGTCTTGCGTATGATCCGAAAACCCTATAGGCAAAAAGGGGTATGCATCTCGGAGTGTTTTGACGCGAAGGATGTTGACGTCTTGGGGAGGCGTCGGGTATTGCGAGGTACAGACTAAAAGCGCCACGGGATATCCGCTAAAGGCACCGACTGCCTCGAGCGCTTCATGTACTTCGCCCATATTTGACATGCCGCAGGACAGTATGATGGGCAGTTTTGTTTTCGCATACCGCTGAAGCAATGGCAGGTTAACAAAATCGTCCGAACCAACTTTAATTGCAGGTACGCCAACCTGCATCACAATTTCAAGATCGCTCGGGTTCTGTGGCGTTGAAAAGAATACTATGCCTTCTGCATCACAGCGCGTGCGTATCGCAGCCCAATCGGAAGGCTTGAGTTCATATCGCCTGAACATCTCGAGCATCGACTCGGTTACCGTTTTCCCTTGTGACGTATACGAAAACATCTGTGTAGGTTCCCCCACCATCTCGTCGGCTTTAAAGGTCTGGAATTTAATCGCATCCGCCCCCGCCTGTTTGGCGACAACAACCATCTCGAGTGCTTTTTTAAGCTCTCCGTTATGATTAATACCGGCCTCAGCCACTATAAAGGGCTTATGGCCATCTCCTATTTCTCGCTTCCCGAGCGTGATTGTTCTAGATTCTTTCATGAAATGAATGTGCTACTGCATCCGCAATGCGCTCCGCACCTTTGCCGTCGATGTAGCCTCTCCCGGCATCATGCATGCGCTCTCGAACATCCCGAGCATATAACGACCGCACCGTCTCGCCAATACTATCTAAGATGCGCGCGTCGTGCAATTTCCCCGCCACGCGGGCAAAACCGTTCGCAACGGCGTCTGCGATCTGCGCATCCTGATCTTCGCTTAACGAGACGACAACGGTGGGAACGCCCAGATATGCAAGTTCAAGAAGTGTTTGCCCTCCACCCGCGACCGCAATGTCGGTAGAAGAAAAGACCGCTGCAGCTTCCTGTCCGGAAATACCCGCTACAACGCGCACGCCAATGGCGGGCATCGTCTTTTTGAGAGCCCCTGCTACTTCTTTTGTAAACACGGTCATCGCAGCACTGCCGCCAAAGGTGATTACCAGCGACGTAATCGAATCACAAATGGCCGCGGGGGGTGCAGCAAGGGCATCCGGGTGGATGGCCCTGTAGACATGCCCGCCCAGAATGCGCGTTCTCCCGCGCGTTGCCGTCTCGGAATATATGCTTGAAATAAGAATGGAGAAATTGGCATTCGGCTCTCCCTTGTCATGGAAACCGATAAGAAATGGGCAGCGCTTTTTGTACTCGCGGATCTTTTCAGGCGCGAGTACGTACGAGTCGATGACGATGCCATCATACGGTCCTTTTCCCCCAGGCGAGTAATCAACCTCCCAGCCACGTTTCTTGAATTCAAGCGATAACGCTTCGCACCGGCGCACATGCCCCAAACCAACCTGCTCGCCTCTCTCAGCGTAGAATAAGAACTTCATGGTAGACATCGTGGGTCGTGCTCATTCTCTTCGTTTGGTTTGGCTGTGTCATATTTTTTCCATAATGACCGAAAACGCATACCGCGAGAACCACACGGAATCTGATGTTGGAACGACGGCCCCTTTACACCCAGCGGCGAGCGCAATAAGTTTGTCGGGGTCTAACCACGTAATTTCATCGTTTCTTTCACGGATCTTTTTCTTTTCATCGGGAGATTTTTGAAGCTTCTCTATACCATCAAAGTACTCCTGTTTCTTTGAAGCGTCTGGAATATGCGATAGGTATGCTAATCCGCCCCGTTTCAATACGCGTGCGATTTCTTTGAGAGCGATCTCTACGGACTCCGCGTCAAGATATTGAAGTACCGATACCACAAGTATTTTATCAAATGAGCTGTCCTTGAACGGGAGATCGAGCACGTTTCCCGTTCGTGCCTCAACATTCGCATAAGGCGCGATGTTCTTTTTTGCTTCTTCTATGGGAGCAGCCGCGTAGTCGATGCCCGTGATATGCCCCACCCTTGAGGCAAGAGCGGCTAGATACAGGCCCCTATTACAACCGATATCAAGGACGTTGTCCGTAGACTGTAACTTGAGAGCATCTGACAAAAGGTTCACTTGGTGGAGAAAAGAAAGTATTTCCTGCGGGTTATCTACGCCTGCAGTAGGGGCAAACGGTTTATCTTCCGTTTCTTTATTCCAGCGTTTCTGCCAGAGCGCTGAATGAGTCTTATTGTTTCTCATGTTTCTTTTTTCTCTAAAAGAAACATGGAGTCAATGTTCTCGGTTCCGCGTGAAGGAAACCTCCGTTCTTTGACCAAGCGAAGATCGGGGAACAACTCACGGTAGAGCGCGGCAAAGTCGCGTTTCCATAAGAAGCCTTTGTTTCCGCGGTAGTTGATCTCCGTCAACTCCGGCGCGTAATATTCAAAACCCCAGATGTAGCGGCGGGACACGCGATGTATTTCTTTCAGAGCCCCGGCAATGTCTTTCGGCGCGATATGAATAAGTACGCCTGATGTAAAAGCGATATCAAACCATTGGTCTTTAAAAGGCAACTCAAACGCGGTTCCCTTGATGACATCGACTTTTGGGTGTAGATGCTTTGCTTGCGCGACAGCGTACTCGTTGATCTCAATTCCTAAGAGATTTGAAAATCCAGCCTGGCGCAAGATCTCCAGCTGCAGTCCGATGTTCGCGCCTACTTCTAGAAATTTGCTTGAATAGTCGATACCGGAAAGAAAATCCTTGTTCATCTTGGTACGCGTCTGCCCGTATTCTTTCTTATATGTTTCATTTTCCGATTCAAAGGACTGTGAATTCCGATCGGTGTACGCAGTACCAAAGTCGCCCTTCCAGAACTCCATTTGTTCAGTGTCTTTTAAATTCATAGGTTCAGTACAGTTTCTGGATGCAATGCGCGTTAATAGCGACCACTTCGGGATGCGCGTCAAGATATCGCAATACATCGAGCACCGGTACAATAGCACCTTTCTTGTATAACAGCGTATACAAATGCACGATGACCGCATAATCTTCCGGGTAATCGAGCGTGATGCGATACGGTCTCGCGTATTCGGCAGGGATTTTCACGGTCGGCCCGACTTTGAACTTACCTTCGCGCTCCCAGATGCCATGGCTGCGGTCAAAATCGTCTTTCGATTCTTGGGTTGCGCGCTCGAGCGCCGGAAGAGTAAACGCTTCAACGTCGAGACCGATAGGCAGTATTCGCGGGCCGGGGAATGTCGTGCTTATGTATTCGCACCCAGCTGCTTCAAAGGCGGCAACGGTCATATCGATAATGTCGGGGTCCATAAACGGACAATCGCTCGTTACTCGCACGATAGTATCAACCTTAAACTTTTTTGCGGCCTCGAAATAGCGCGAAACGACATGGTCGTCGGAGCCACGGAAACAGTCAAATCCCTCCCGAATACAGAACTGTTCAATGACATCGTCAGCCGGTTTATCCGAAGTCGCCACAATAACCTTTTCAACGCGCTTCGATGCTCTTGCCCGAATCACGTCATGCCACAAAACCGGTTTACCGGAGATGGGCAACATCACCTTGCCCGGTAGCCGCGTTGAACCCATGTGCGCCTGAATGATCGCGGTAATCATGGGTCAATTATACCGTACTCAGGACCGGGTTTCTACTTGCCGCACCGCTTCGCCACTGTCGTAATTGCGACACGTATAGTATCGGCCACGTACGACTGGTCTGCCTTCGTGATCCCAGGAAAGAGCGGAATCGATATTTCAGAAAATGAAAAGGATTCCGCATTCGGGCACAATCTTTTTTTGTACCCAAGCTTTTGGTAGTACGGATGCATATACACGGGCAGATAGTGCACCTGGACGCCGAGCCCCGCCGCACGCAGTTTTGCAAATACTGTATCGCGATGGTGCGCAATCTCTGGTGAGAGTCGAACCGCGTATAAATGCCACGCGGATTCTTTGCTCGAAGGGGGCACTATAATTCCGGGAATTTTACGCAGCAGTACCTCGTATCGTTTTGCGGCCATGCGACGCTTAGCCACAAATAAACCGAGACGTTTCAACTGACTCTCGCCGAGCGCTGCCTGAAAATCGGTCATGCGGTAGTTGTAGCCGAGTGCGTGCATTTCCTGATGCCACGCTCCATACCCGTCTTCCTCAAATAAATTACGGTCTTTGGTGATGCCGTGAGAGCGGAACATTTTCATCTTCTGTGCAAAACCGGGATTGTCGGTCGTGATGATGCCGCCCTCGCCGGTCGTAATCGATTTCACCGGATGGAAACTGAACATGGTCATGTCCGCTTGTGCACCGACGGGTTTGCCGCGGTATGCCGCGCCCAAGCTCTGCGCGCCGTCTTCAATGAATGCGAGGTTATTTTTTTTGGCGAATGTGCGAACGCTGGAAAGGTCCGCCGGACGACCTGCATAGTCCACGGGGACGATTGCCTTTGTTTTTTTCGTGATCTTCCTCTCGGCCTCTGCGAGATCAATAAGTCCAGTATCGAGATGGACATCGACGAACACGGGCTTGGCACCAAGGTACAGCGCGGCGTTCGCCGTCGCAGCAAATGTGAGCGCAGGCACGAGAACTTCATCTCCCGCTTTGATCCCAGCCGCAAAATATGCACCGTGCAAAGCGGCTGTACCGGAATTGAACGCTACGGCATATTTCGTGCCGGATTTTTTTGCAAGCGCGTTCTCAAATCGCTCAATTGCAGGCCCCTGCGTTATCCAATCCGAACGCAAAACTCTCTCGACCGCCTGTATATCAAGCCGATGTATGTGTTGCCGAGAATACGGGATTGTGGAACGCTTTTTACGCATGTGCATCGAGCTTCGCGAGGAGCTTCTCCATATCCTTACGCGAGAGAAGATCTTTGTTGGTGTGGCTGTGGTATTCGAAACCTTCTTTGAGTTTCTTGGCTCCTTTATATTTGCTCAGGTCATTCACCCAGCCCGTAGAGGATGCCGACAGCACCACGTACCGATCTTTGAGTTCGTACGCAAGTCTCCCCTCCTCGCCCGTAATGAGACACTCATGGAGTTTCTCCCCGGGGCGGATCCCGACAAAGCGGTACGTCGCTTCGGGCGCTATCGTTTTGGCGAGATCAATAACTCTCATCGTCGGGATCTTCGGAACGAACATTTCCCCGCCCTGCATCATTTCAAGCGAAGAGAGTACGAAATCAACCGATTGCGGAAGCGTGATCCAGAAGCGGGTCATATCCTCATGCGTTATGGTAAGTTCTCCCGTTTCTTTTTGCTTCTTGAAAAGAGGGATCACCGAACCGCGGCTCGCCATGACATTCCCGTACCGGACAATGGAAAATTTTGTATCCCGATCCGGCCCGCGGTAACTATTTGATTGGATGAACAGGCGGTCTGAACAAAGTTTCGTCGCGCCGTAGGTGTTCACGGGCGCAGCCGCTTTGTCGGTAGAGAGCGCAATAACGCGCGGCACATTGTTATCAAGCACGGCATTGATGACGTTCATCGCTCCGACGATATTCGTCTTTACGGCTTCCATCGGATTGTATTCGCACGCGGGAACCTGCTTCAAAGCGGCGGCATGAATGATGATGTCAACTCCTTCGGTCGCGCGCTTGACCCGCTCGGCATCACGGACATCGCCGATAAGAAAACGGAGGGTTTCGTGGTCGCCGAACTGCCGCCGCATATCCCATTGCTTCAGCTCGTCCCGGCTGAATATACGGATGCGCTTCGGCTTGTACTCATCAAGGAGTTTCCTGACGCATGCTTTACCGAACGAACCTGTGCCGCCGGTTATAAGGATGGTCTTACCTCTGAGATGCTCGGTACCCATTGCGTGCTCATGCTACAGCAGCTTCCGGAGAAAGTCCACGGGAAGGCATGGCGCCGTTTTTCCTTATGCGATCAGTTTCGCAAACCTATTATTCGTGGCTGGCAGGCGCATCCGTGCGATTTCGCGGAACGGCAAAACCTTTTTTCCGCCCCGCGGCAGAATGCTCACCGCTCTTATTCCGCACTGCGCCGCCGCCGCAAGCGCGACCGTCTCCATACCGACAACGAGCGCAGCGCCTCCTAAGTCATTCGCAATATCTTCCTCCGCCGACTTCTCTACGCGAACTTTGCCGCGATACCGGCGTATCAGCGCATCGTAGCGAGTACGGTTATCGGCCGGGTGGAAACGGATCCGCACCTGTTTTCTACTTCCCGTGTGGGCGAGGTACGAAAGGAGGAACGAGAGGACACTGTTCGTCCGCATGGGCACCGAACTCAAAAAAAGAATTCTGTCGGGAGGAGGGAGCGCACGGCGTCTCTTTCTGTATCGTTCCCTTATGTTCGCAAAATACTGGTTCGGAACAAACCGGGCTCTGCGCTTAAGATCCCGTTGTACGAAAAAAAGCGCATAGCGGTCACCGACCCACAGTTCGTCCGGAAGATTTTTCCGCCACCCGCGCTTCGGATAGCCGAATGACTCCCGATACAGGGTCCACGAGTCAACGTAGACTACCGTTCTCAATCCTATTTCTTTTGCTTTCGTAAGCACCCGCAATTCTATGGATGTCATCCATCCCGGCAGACCAAGAAGAACGAGCTCCGCGTCGCTATGCTCGCGAACGACGCGCGCAATCTCGCTCTGTGAGTCGCGTATCCGACGGCACGGCAATTCCAAACGCCTGAAGACGCGCACGGCAGGTCCGGCAACATACGAATGGAACTCTTTCTCATGCGCGTGCTTTTTTACGTAGGCGGCAATGACTTCCGCGCCTCCCGCGTCGCACGCAACAACCAGTACGGAGGGTTTATTTTTTCTCTTGGGTTTGAAATTCATCGTGGAGGAGACCGAGGTTAATGCTGTTGCAAAACACGCCGTCCTTGTACAGCGACTCTCGGGAGCGACCTTCTTCCGTGAATCCGAGCGCTTCGGCGACCTTCTGCATGCCGATGTTGTCTTCCAGAGTGCCGCAGTAGATTCGGTGCAGGTTTAATTCCTTGAATCCGTGAGTGACGAGAAGTCTTGCGGCCTCTTTCCCGACTCCTTTTCCCCAGTACTCCTTGTCGCCTATGATGATGGCGAGTTCGGCCGAGCGATTGAGGGTGTCAATGTTTTCAAGCGCAATATTCCCGACGTGCATATCGGTCTCTTTGTCGCAGATCGCAAGAACGAGGTTATTGCGGGACTTAATGGTTGACTCGTAATACTCTTTCATATTCTCGTCGTAATTCGGGAAGCGGTGGTGGCTGTTATAGCGACAGACCTCCTCATCGTTGAACCACTCGCGGTACGTCGCGTTGAGGTCGGCCACTTCGATGGCCCTAAGATAAATTTTTTCGCCGATAAGGAATTGGTTGTGCATACTTATGCGAGCTCGGCCCGATTCGCGTATACCTTGTGGAACGCCTCAATCACATCGTCAATATCTTTTGTGCTCATGCCGGGGCGCACCATTTCAGTGACAAAACGGCCGTTTTCATACAAGCGCTCCGCGACAGGGCAAATGCCTTTCTCATAATTCGCTTTTCCCTTGTAGAGCGGCGACTTGAAGGGATACCCCCGGCTTCCGAAAGCGATCTGCCGCTGGAAAATCGCATGCCAGTACAGCGGCTTGCCCCATTTGCCATAAATAAGAGCGCCTTCCTTCCTGCGCAGTTTGGTTTCAGGCAGTTCAGCTGCCACTGCCTTCACGAATTGATCGCGCGATACGCCGACGACCTCCTCATCAAAGAGAAAGGGATACTCGTAATATACGTGCGTCGCGCCTGCTCGCGTGGGAGCGACACGAATTCCCGGCATATCCTGCAATCGCTCCTCAAGATACGAGCAATTCTTCTGTCTCGCCGCAATGAGCGTGTCCAGTTTCTTCAGCTGTGCACGGCCAATTGCCGCTTCCAGTTCCATCATGCGCAAGTTTAGTCCGACCATGTTCACGATATCGGTCACTCCTTTGTCCTCGACGACTGCTTCTGCATGATTACGGATGAGCTGAAGGCGTTCGGCTAGCCTATCGTCATTCGTTACGACAAGCGTCCCCTCGCCGGTATGGATATGCTTGTGATAGTTGAGCGAGTACACGCCGATGTCCGAGAGAGTCCCAGCGTAGGCGCCTTTGTACCGTGCGCCGGGAGACTGCGCGGTATCCGCAATCACTTTCAACCCGTGCTTTTTCGCGATTGCGTTAATCGCATCGACATCGTGTGATTGGCCGCATATATCAACGGCAATGATGGCCTTGGTGCGCGACGTGATGACTTTTTCCACCGATTGCGGGTCAATACAAAAATATTCCGGTTCAATATCCGCGAACACCGGCACGGCGCCATACCACAAAGGAGCCGTCGCGGAGATGCTCATGGAGAGCGGCGTCACAATGACCTCGTCTCCCGGCTCGATCCCCAGAGCGCCCAACGCTACAACGAGCCCCGAACTTGCGGAGTTCATCGCCACAGCGTGCTTCACGCCAAACTTCTTCGCCCATTCACGTTCAAAAGCTTGTACTTCCGGGCCTCCATAAAACTGCGAACTCCACGCTCCGAAATATCCGGAGAGAATTCCGGAGTCCAAAACCCGCGTGACAGCGCGCCTCTCTTCATCCCCCATCGTGTTGTATTCAGGGAAGAGATTGTCGCTCGCACGCACCGGAGTTCCGCCATTCAGGGCCAATTTCACCATGGAGCAATCTTATCTCTTCTTAAATCCTTTGGCCAGCGTAAGGCAAGCCGCATATGATTTGAGCGCGTCCGTCACGGTTGAACGCGGAAGCTCTCTGCCGTCAAGGACCGCGACGCTGTGTCTGGCTAATTCCGGCAGCGTGCCGAACAAACCGGTCTTTCTTTTTTTCGGGGTCCCCAGTATGCGGTATCCTTTGAATACTTTGTCATACACCACTTTTTGTATCAGTAGGTCGCGGGTCACATTTGAGAACCGCAGTCTGGCTTTTTCGGTGAGTATGTCGAATTCACCGACGGTATAGAAGCGCTCATCGCCCGTCATGATGTGAAATTGCGGACATCGGTCAAATGAGGCGATGGCACTGACCCTCTCGTTGAGTCCGTTCGTCTTCCCTTGGGGAAAACAAACATATCCGTTCATCTCGCCGAAGAGAAATCTGGCGAGGTCAACGAGATGCGAGCCATTGTGGATCAAGCTCTTGTCATACAGACAGCTTCCGGAGATAACCCGCCCGTATACTCCTTTCTGTATGTTCTCCCGAACTTCGCAGAACGATGTATCAAATCGGCGGGAATAATTGACAATGGCCGGAATCTTGGAATTGCGGAACACTTTTTTAATGCGTAGTGCCTCTTCTTGCGTCTCCACGACCGGTTTCTCGCAAATAATCAGGGAGGGGTGCAAATGCAGAATTTTTTCAAGCAACACGGCATGCGTATTATCGGGGGTGGCAATGATGACGATGTCAGGTTTCGTATCCAGAAACATTCTGTCTATATCGGTAAAAAAAGACGCACTCCAGCGCTTCGCTTCGTGCCTGCCGGTTGAATGGTTCGCGTCGACAAAAGCAACGACTTCTGTTCTCGAGTTCGCAGAAAATGCGTGCGCATGAGTGAGGATTTTCCGCGAGTGTGGTTCGTCAAAACCGGCTCCGATACGGCCCGCACCAATGATAGCGACGCGATATACTTTCTTCTTCATACCAGATTACTTTGACGCAAGCGCGTCCTCTATCGCGCGATACATACTTTCCCACTGATCTTCCCCTTCCGCATCTTTTACCTGATCAGCGGAGAGGCTCAAGGTGCTGGGAAAAACGATCTTCGCCAGAAGCGCCAAGAATTTGAGCATCTGGGTTTTGTCGGGCGCGTAGCCTTCTTTTACTTTCTGGAGCGCCGCACGGCAATCCTCGACGCTTGCAACCCGCAAGATTCCCGGTGCGTGCATGAACCACGGATATCCGAAAATGAGCGCGGGCTTTCCGCGGATGACGCTCTCCCACGCGGCAGTGCCTGTCGCGGTCGCGGACGCGCGCGCATGATCGCACAGGGCGAATGTGCTCGTTGATACCGGAACGAGGCGTACATTCGGGATGCGGGCTACTCCTTCGTAGAAACCTTCGTACCGCTGGGGTGTGAAATCGCCCCAATGCGAAGGCCACTGCGCGGGATGCTCTTTGACATACAATTCCCAACCTTTGGGAAGCGCGGCGGCGAGTGTTTTTACCATGAGGATCTGTTCTACATAAATGCCACCCTGCGGGGAAGTCGTGCACTCCGGCTGGTAATGGAGCGGCAGGTATACGTAGGGTTTATCAAAATCCGGCGTGCGTTCAAGCTTTTTGTATATTTCTTCAAGACTCGGCTTCAACATCTTGAAGAATCTTTTCGTCCCGCGCTCAAAGATGGAGCCGTCTTTAATGTACGGCACCAAAGATTTTGCGCGGCGCCACAGATTTTTGAGCGGCGTGCTGGCGCTCTTGAATTCGGTGAGATACGCAGGCGTCGGATTCGGTTCCCCGGAAACGGTGCGATAGTGCTCCTGCACGTATGCCGGCAGATCTTCAATTGACACCCTCGGCCCGCCGTAACCGTCTTTTTGCGCATCGTACAATATCTTATTCCCGAACCGGTAGTCCGAAGAGGATATGATGCGGTCATGCCTGAACGTAACATCAAGAATAACTGTTTTGATGCCGCGGCGCTTCGCTATAGCATAGAGCACAAGATTGAACATCTGGTGCGGCGGCGCATTGAATATGACACAATCGGGTGCCAGGCTTTGGAGTATTCCGCCCCAGTAGCGGAGTGAATCAAAGTAAAAGTCTTTGCGTTCGTTGACGGGCCAATCCGGATGCCATTTATCCATCATGCTCAAAAATTCCGTTTCTAGATCCGAAAAAGCGATGATTTCGTCTCTTCCCCACGGTTCAAATGCCGACGTATCAATCTCCTTCGGTGCGACTCCGTTGATGGCATCGTGGTAGTTGTGAAAGATCGTTCCCGGGAATGCCGATTTGTCGAGCGGTACTACCTCCTCTATACGAATCCAGTAGACGATCTCGTGTTTCTTGCAGAGTTCTTTAGCCGTGCGGATGTGTTCCGCATTGATATCGGCAAGCTGATCAATAAGGAGTCTCATACATATTCTATTCCCGCGCTGAGGGGGAGTCTGCGACTGAAACGACCCGGCCTCCTGAAAGCGTGATTGCGACATCGGCTGACGATTGCATTTCGCCGCCATGCGCAATAATGAAAATGGTAACCTCTCCCCGAAGATTTTCAATTGACCGAATGATGGCGCGCTCGGATTCCGGGTCCAAGGCGCTTGTCGCTTCGTCTAATATGAGAACTTTCGGTTTGCGCGCCAAGAGCCGCGCCAAGACTATCCGCTGGCGTTGGCCGCCGGAGACAAAAACCCCGCGATCTCCTATGTGCGTGTCGTATCCGTGCGGCAGGGACTCTATGAATTCATGTATATTCGCTCGTTTTGCCGAATCAATAATTGCTTCAAGAGGCAGTTCGGAATCATAGAATGCGATGTTGTTCCGAATGGAATCATTGAGAAGAAACGGGTCTTGGGGTATGTATCCGATTGTTTTGCGCCACTCCCGCAAAGAAACAGTGCGTATATCCTTGCCGTCCGCAAGCACGGTGCCGGATGCCGGTTCTATAAGGCGCAGCAACAGATCCGCAACAGTGGATTTGCCGACGCCCGATGGGCCCACGATCGCGACAATCTGCCCTTGCTTGACAGAAAAGCTTATATCACTTAAGACTTCTCCCCTTCTTGGATACGAGAACGAGACATTCCGGAACTCTATCCCCTCTGCGATTGTGGCAGAATTAATTCCTCCGGTAGATTCGGCATTTGTTTCGGCCTCATCCTGATACGAACGCGCCTTGGAGAGATATGGGAGCATTCCGGAAAGTGCGTTCAGTTGAACTTGCGCCATCTGTATCTGCATGAAAATCTGATTGACTGCATATACAATCACAGCGAATGATGCGAAGTTGAATCCCGGCATTCTGTACATGTACGCGAATACACCAGCGACGAACGCGAGTCCGGCAAACTGAATGCCCATTTCCAACAATCCGCGTATCGTTGCTATATTCACATGCACCTTTCGTATAGTTTCAAAATAATATGAAGATTCCTTGGATACGGATTCCTCAACGCCAGCCGACTTTACGGATTTCATTCCCGAAACGTTCTGGCTCGCAAAATGCGCCAGAGACCGATTGAGCCTTTCAGCTTCCGTAGAAGTATTTTTGTTCATCCTGAAAAGCGGTTGAAGTGCAAAAAAAAGTGCTGCACCGACAATAAAACTTAAGAACGCAATGATGTGCGATATATTGAACGCAATAACGATATAAGCGATAGTTTTCGTAATGATGAGAACAGCCGTAGAAAAAATACCGAAAAACGCTGCTGTGGTGATCGTATTAGTAATGAGAATCTGGTCTAAATGCCCAACTTTCTGCGTGGACAAAAACGGCCAGTTGCTTTTTACCGTTGCAGTAAATATGCGCTCGCGCATGTCGCGCTCGTATCCAAATACGATACGCGCAGTCACATTTTGAATCGCGAATAGCGCCAAAATTCTAACTATGAACAAGGTGCCGACGAAAAAGAGGAGGTATCGGAACGTGTAGGGCAATCCAACGAATGCAAAGATAGTAGAGAACACGCGCGTTACAGTATCGGTAGCAAATCCGCCTCCGCCGGTAACAAAAGAGAAGAGCGGAATTATTGCGCTAATTCCAAGACCCTCAAGCACACTCGCGAAAAAACCAAGAACAACTATGAAAATCAGGCTCCGATAATAGGAACCGAACGCCGATACGAGAAGACGCAAAACGTTGGCATATTTATCAGAATGCGACGACATGGTGGGGTTATTTCGTGCACGGACAAATTGACGGAACTCTGTAGCGACAGTACGGTGTGATACTAGCCCCTTTCATTTATATAATCAAGTATTTGTATTCAGGCCATGCTAGGGATGGGGAGAGTCTCATTTATTTTCCAAATCATGTACGCGTCACGAACCCCGCACTTCACAGAATGTATGTTGTTCTCTGGCGGTGCGTTCATTGCGTGTTGTGCATATGTGGTGAAAGGCGAAGCCCTAATTTACAGACAGGCCTTATTTGATACTATTGCCTGCGTGGCTCAAACTACTACCATCGCGCCGAACCTGCGGGCATTATACCGACGATACTTCGGATTCCTTGGCCTCAACAAGATTGTTCACAATGCTCTCAGTATTGTCGTCAACGTAATTGCGCGCGCTCAACAGTTTTATTTCCCCAAGAAATTTAATTGGGAATGGAAGCTCGAAATGCTCAGTAAGAAATACGAGAAAGAAACCGTGGCGCTGTGTCGGAAAATCATTATGCCCGGAATGCAGGTCATCGATATCGGAGCACACATCGGATACTTTTCAAGAATATTCTCCCAATTAGTCGGCAATCAAGGAATCGTTAATTGTTTTGAAGCCGACCCAGAAAATTTTGAGCTTCTAAACAAGAACACCAAGAGTCTTTCAAATGTGCGTCTCTTTAAGAACGCAGTCGCAGATAGGGACGGGACAATCAACTTCTATCACATTGAAGAAAGCACCGGGTGCCATAGCCTCATCGCACCAGCGTCAGACTCAAGAAAAATAACTGTTGACGCAGTCACGCTAGACTCCATGCTCAAGAACGGCACACTGGAACCCGCCGACATAATCAAAATGGATATTGAAGGTGGAGAACCATTGGCGTTGCGCGGGATGAAGAAACTTCTGACAAATTCACAGAATATACAGTTGATTTGTGAATTCAATGCAGAGAGTTTAGCGACAGGCGGTGTTTCACCTCAAGACTTTATTGCACTACTCGAATCATTCGGATTTACGGTATACGGCATCACTGACGCAGGACCGGTACCTCTAAAAACTCTCATGGATAAAAATCTGAACGAATATCTCCTGCCCACGGGGTATATAAATCTGTACTGCAGAAAAGTATCCGCTCAATCCTCATTTTCGTTAAAAACTGAAGAAAATATGTCCGCATAAGAATATGCGCCGTATACTTATCATCGCGCCATACGGCTTCAACGACCGGATGACAAGTTTCATAGAGTTCGTATCTGCACGACTCCTCGCAAGGAATGGATGGGGCGTAATCGCAATTGTACAGTCCGACACCCGTGTGTCGGTTGTAGAAATTGTCGGGGGAATTACAGTGTACCGATGCGGGACGCTCTGGAGCGGTATGTATCAATTGTTGAAAACGCTGCTTTTTGAGAGACCGGCGATACTGCATGCGCACAACCTTAGAAACAACCGAATAGGCATTGTGGGCTCAATACTCGCACGAATATTAAGAATACGGCTTCTCTGCACTGAATATGGGCTATTGCACGACCACTATCTGACGGATTTCAGAGACGACCCTCTGAACCATTCTCTCCACCCGGAACGAGTGATGCGAAAGCTAAGAGACCTCGTTGGAGGTGTTAGCAGAAGTCCAAAACATTGGCGATATCTTCTATCCAGTTACATTTTTCATTGGCCGCTCGCACACGCGCATCATCTTGTGTTTGTCTCGGAACATAACCTGCCCATCGTTCAAGCATTGCAATTGCCGCCCGCGACGTACTTGCCGCAGATAGCAGACGGGTACCGCTGGCGCGAAACTAAGACAGACATCCCAGATGCATCAGAGAAGGAAATTGAACTAAAAATCGCCACCTTAAATGGAACAAATGTACTTTTCATAGGGCAGATGAAGTTGCGAAAAGGGTGGGATGTGCTTTTGCGTTCTATTCCATATACGAACCCGACCGATATAGCAAGATTTGTTATCGTATCCGCAAGCGCCACGAGTGAACGGGAGGAGTTTTCCACTATCGTAGAGTCGCTTGGCATTCGCAGCCGCGTTCTTTTTTTGGGAAAAGTGCCTAACAATACGCTTCTGCGAAAAATATACGGGGCGTGCGCGATCGTCGCCGTTCCGTCACGCTACGAGGGCTTCGGTCTCGTACCTCTGGAGGCATTTGAGCTCGGCAGACCGGTTGTTGCGAGCAATGTCGTGGCGCTAAATGAATATCTCGTGGACAGCAGGAATGCTATTCTCGTCCCCCCGGAAGATCCGCGCGCGCTGGGCGAAGCGCTCACAAGAGTAGCGCGTGATTCAACGCTGCGCGAACAGATCATCAGAGGAGGCAAAAAGACGCTTGACCAATTACGATCAAAAGAATACACAGATCGCTGGCTTTCCTTTTATGAATCTCAACTTCTCTAAGAATTCTTACGGGATTTAATCCAGAGGGCGGTGCTTTCAAGGCCCTCGGCGAGCGACGTTGTCGGTTGCCATCCTGTCCGTTCGCGTATTTTCGTAATATCCACTTCTCTGCGCAAAGCGGTGTCGGAAGGGACAGGGTTGACCGTGTACTTGAATTTGCGCCCATCGCCAAACATCTTCCAAATTAATTTTCCCAATTCAAGAATCGTATAGTGCGTGTCGCTTCCGATATTGAAATCCTCGTTGCGGACAGATTCATCTGCGCGAAGAGCGCGCTCAACTATTGCCACGGTTGCCTCTACCGCGTCGTCCACATACACGAACGGGCGGGTCGCTTTCTCCGGCGGGTCGCCCAGAAACTCAAGCGGGTACTGACCAGAGGTAACTTTTTCCAGGAGCGCAGGAATGACGTGGATGTCGCCGGGACTTGCTCCCTTTGAATCCTCTCCAGGACCATAGATATTATGATAGCGGATGATGGTGTGTGAGAGCCCGTATTGTTTGTGATAGGCGCGACAAAAATATTCGCCTATGAACTTGGCGAATCCATATATGTTGCTGGGGGGATGTATCTTCGTGATGTCCGCTTCGGTATAGGGAAATTTCGGGGGGTTTTGAAATACCATTGAGCTTGACGAGTACACTATCCATTGGATATTGTTCGCGATCAGCGCCGGATACACCGCTCCGTCAATGAGAGCGTTGTTTGTGAGGATTTCCGCCTGGTGTTCACGCATATATGTCATTGATCCGATGTCAGCCGCCAGATGCACAACCAAGTCGGCTCCTCGCAACGCCGCAAGAGCCCCTTTTGGAACACGCAGATCGTGCTGCCGGAATTCTATGCCGGAAGAAAATTTCATCCCGCGACTTTCCGGGGTCGCAATATCAACGGCAATAATCCTATGGCCGCGATTCTGAAGAGCCTCGGCAACTCTATTCCCCACGTATCCCGTACCTCCGGTAATGAGCACCGTTTTGCGAATACCCATACTTATTTCCTACCTCCCATCATTCGCCGCCACATAAGAATCGGGTGTGCGATATTTTTCCGGATAGAGTACGACAATTCCCTTAGCGCTTGCCAGCCGGAGATGTGTGGGTCCGGCCATTCGGAATACCATTCAGGGAGGAGCGGTAGTTCTTTCTCAATCCGCGCATGGAGAGAGTTTGACTCGTACACGCCAGATAATAGCGGGAGCTTAATCCGGTTTTTTTCATACCACGAACAGAAAGCCCGTGTGTCTTTGGGGAGACAGTGCCCGCCGAATGCGCGGCCGTACCTTTGGTACGCGTGTCGGTTGAATAGGAAATCCACGACGCGCTCAATTTCCATGAGGTGTTTTTTGTCGGTCGGACGTCCGATTGCATTTCCGAACTCGTTCACGAATGCTATGCGTGTCGAATTCCATAAGTTGGACAGGTATTTGATGAAAGAAGCCTCGCGCGCGGTGCCGGAAAACTCCTTTCTCGCGCGGGTCCTCCAGAGAGCGCATACTGCTGGCTCTTTCCGCGCTCCATCTCGTATCCCGATAACGAAAAAGTAGGGGTTTATGCAATCCTCCACCGCCTTCTTTTCATGAAGAAATTCCGGTACATACCAATCATAATTGAGTTCCTCAAGGAGATCCGGCAAAATCGTTGAACGCAGCATGATCCCGCCTTTCGCTCCGCGAAGAGAAGAGAGTGCGGCCTTTATGTTAGAGATGTCCTGTTCCCCGTCCTCTGATACCCTGTCCCCAACGCACACAATATAACAAGTGCTGGGCGCGTCTTTTTGCAGTAGCGACGAAAGCCGTTCAAGCCGCTCATAGAGCGAACTGAATTCGCCGTAATGATGGGGCGGATCCACCGGATCAAAATAAGAGACGTCGTAGCCGAGTTTTGCGAGCGCAAGCGCATTTGCTTGCCCGACCCATCCGAATCCGACAATGACGTATTTTTCTTCAGCTGCGTTCATACGGACCATATTAGAGGAATGTATCATTATAGCTCATTTGCAGAAATTCTCTGTTGACGCCGCGCAGGTAAGATTACACGGGGCTCGAGAGAGGGGCTGGATGATATGGCGATTATTCACCCGCTTGAACGAATAGGAACTATTCGGTTTCTACAAGAATGCCGACGTGTTCGTTCAGCCGGCGCGAGCAGAAACACTGCCTCAACCATATGAACGCTATTTTGAAAGTTCCGACTCAACCAATTCACAAATAATGTGCCACGCGAGAATATGCATCTCCTGTATGCGGGCAGTGTCATCCGAAGGAGCGCACAAACATACATCGGCCAACGTTCGGAGTGTTCCTCCTTTTTCCCCCGTAACACCGATGGTTATGCACCCGCGCTTCCGTCCTTCTTCCATCGCCTTAAGAATATTCGCTGAATTGCCGCTTGTGCTAATACCCACGACAACATCTCCTTTCTTCGCGAGACCTTCCACTTGCCGAGAGAACGTATATTCATAACCGTAATCGTTGCCGATAGCAGTTACCGTAGAAGAGTTGGTCGTCAAAGCAATGGCTGGCCAAGCCCGCCGTTCAAGTTTAAAACGCCCCATTAATTCCGCGGCGACATGCTGCGCGTCGGCCGCACTTCCGCCGTTCCCGCACAAAAGAATCTTCCCTCCGCCCTGGAGTGCCTTGATGAACGCGCGCGCAATATCTTCAATTACCGGCGCCTGCGCCGCAAGAAGCCCTACCGCCGTCTGATGCTCCTTTATACGCGCCTGTAGTATGTCTATTGGCTGTGTACGCTCCATTACCTATGATTCAAGCACATATGCACCCGCATTTGCAAGGTCGCCCGGTTTCCTTTCCTGCTTTCTTTCAGCAAACACGCTAATGCGACCATCCTCTTGCTATTGCAAAGATTTTTTCATAATGGGGCGGCCAAAATCGTCCTGAAATCGTTCTATATCGTTCTCATCAAAATCCCCTCGCGCGATCTCAACGAGTACGCCGCCCTTTTGCGATGAGAGCCGATGCTTCACCCCAAGCGGCACCTCAAACGAACCGAATTTCTTGAGCCGGGTCTTGCGCATTTTTCCCTTTACTTCAATTTCTGCGGTCGCATCGCCCTCAACGAGCACCCACAATTCGCTTCTATGCGCATGCTTCTGCAGACTCAAGCGGCATTGCGGATGCACCGTAATAGTCTTGAGATGCCACGAATGGCCTTCTGCAACATCCTGAAATTCCCCCCACGGCCGACGCGAGGTGATTTTTTCGCGCGCCGCATTGTGTATCATCCACGATGACGATTGTATTTTCCCTCCGCCAATCCGGTACGCACGCTTGATATTGAGCTCCCTACACACTGCATCCTCCGGCGTATTTGTCTTGACGCGGTCGCCCCCGTTCGCGAATATCGCCGGTTTGAGTTTCCGAAGGGTCCGCGCAACGCTCATATCAGGTGCATCCGGTGCATGGTCGGTAAGAACGACCTTATCAACAAATGAAAATGAGCGGATGAGTTCAACCCTCTCTTGTTGCGGCATAAATACGAATTTCTTTTTCTTTCGCAGCCAGTTGTCGTTATTCACGATAACGACCAGGCGATCCCCCAGTGTTCTCGCTTTTTGCATCATGCGCACGTGCCCCATGTGTATCGGATCAAATCCGCCGGAAACTGCGACCCAGACCTCTTTTTTCATAGGTGGCAGTGTAGCTCATCTGGCACGTATACACCATTCTTTTAGGGCACGCGTACAATGACCGGTCCCGCGACCGTTCGGCATTAATTCATCTTTCGCAGGAGCGTGTCATAGATGCGAATCGTCTGTTTCGCGGTCTCGCCCCATGTGAACGTGCGGGCTCGACGCAAGCCGCGCTCTATCAATTCTCCCAGAAGTTTCTGGTCGGAGAGAAGACGATGTATTTCGTCTGCAATTTGATCCACATTCAACGGGTCAATCGTTATTCCGGCATCTCCGATAACCTCCGGTAAAGCCGTCGTATTAGAAGTGATTATCGGAACTCCCATGCTCATCGCTTCAACAAGCGGCAGCCCGAATCCTTCATTTAAAGAGGGGAAGACGAATAAGTCCGCGCCTGCATAGAGTGCATTCAATTCTTCGTCAGTGGCGTACGTCATGAAAAAGATGTCATCGCCATACCCGAGGGAGGTAGCGAGGGCGCGCAGTGTTTCGTAATTGCCGGAGTTTTTGCCGACAAGAACAAGCTTGTGGCGCACCCCTTTGTCGCGCGCTATCGTGTATGCCTTGATGAGCGTCCCGACATTCTTGTGCGGTTCCAGGCGCGATACGTCAAGTATGAACCCGCCGGTTATGCCAAATCTTTCACGAACTTTCTCCTTCGCCTTTTCGCGCGGCATGGTCCTGAAACGCTCGCCTCCACCGAGGTACGTGACAAACACGCGCTCCGGTGCCGCACCATAGCATTCCTGAATTTCCCCCTTTCCGAATTGCGATGACGCTATTATGGCGTCCAGTTTCTTGTTGAAATGGCGCAACACAAAATTGAACATCCTCCGCGACGGAGGGAAAGCGCCGGGGGCCGTGACGTCGCCTGCGGCAAAGAGCGTGGCTACAAAATTCCGCCCCGGAGCAAGCCAGAAAAACGGGTACAGCCGCGGCTGAAACCAATGAATGATGTCAAAGTCCATCTTCCGGTAGCGCCAAAAAAACAGCAGTTGGCGCACAAAGCGCGTTCCCAGCGGAAGCGACATTCTTGGCATCAGTATCTCATGCGCCTTTGTGTAGAGCGGGTCATCAACTTTGTCATAGTGAACGAGATACCACTCAAACCGGTCATCAAGAAGTAAGTACTCTATGAGGCGCCGCGTATAGAGCGCGGTTCCCATGCCGGGCCGGTTATCCATTGCATAACTCATGAGCGCTATCTTCGGTTTTCGCGCGGGAATGTTGTTCATATAAAATTATTCTTCTTCCTATACAACCATAATGGTCCCCAAAATCGCGCTGTGGCGAATTCCGAATGCGCCGAGGAGCCGTTTCATGACGCGGCGAGCATGCTCTTTGTCTAAGGTTCCCTTCTGATCCATGGGGATGACTTTTTCGCTATCCTCTTGTACGAAGATGATCAAGATCCGAATGGACCATCATCTCAACCAACTTGCCGAATGAGATTTCCGGCTTCCAGCCAATGTCCTTTAGTGCTTTCTTGCTGTCACCGAGTAGGTAATCAACTTCATTCGGTCGAAAGAATTTCTTGTTAATTGAAATAATAGTATTGCCTTTACTATCAACTCCGATTTCTTCCAAACCCTTCCCTTTCCATTGGATCTCAATGCTCAACGCCTTGCACGCTGCTCCCACGAAATCACGGACGGAATGGCTTTCTCCGGTTGCAATTACATAGTCCGTTGGCTTCTTTTGCTGCAACATAAGATGCATCGCTCGTACATAATCTCCCGCGAATCCCCAATCGCGCTTTGCTTCAAGGTTGCCCAACTCAAAACTTTTCAGGAGTCCCAATTTGATCTTAGCGAGGCAGATAGTGATTTTGCGTGTCACGAAATGCTCACCGCGCCGCGGTGACTCGTGATTAAAAAGAATACCGGAACATATGAACATTCCATGTTTCTCTCGATATCCAACGACAAAATCCTCGTGCGCTTTCAATTTGGCTTCACCGTAGGGAGATACGGGTCGGAAGGGCGACTTTTCATTCTGGGGCGGCTTGGATAAGCCGAACATCTCGCTCGTTGAAGCTTGATATATCTTCGTGTCTGGTTTAATTTCAAGCACTGCATTTACCAGCCTCCCAAGACCATAATAATTGACTTCAGCAGTCTCTTCCGGACACTTGAAGGATATCCCTACGTCTGATTGCGCTGCAAGATTGTAGATTTCATCTGGCTTCGATTCCTTAATGGCGCGCTCAATTGCCCCTATGTCGCGCATATTCCCATAGAGAACATGAATCTTTTTGTGAATCCCATTATCGAAGCGCACGAAGGGGTCATTACTAGTGCGGCGGACAAGCCCGTAGACCTCGTAGCCTTTCTTTAGCAAGAGTTCGGAAAGATACGAACCGTCCTGTCCGGTAACTCCGGTAATAAGTGCACGCTTCATTGCCATAGAGTAATCGTTCTCTGCACATTAATCAACTAGCGCGATAGAAAATGGACTTGTAGAAGCTCCGCTTCTTTCATGCCCGTTTCTCCAGAATCACCATGACCGTCCCCAAAATCGCGCTGTGGTGAATTCCCAAAGCGCCGAGGAGCCGTTTCAGAGCGCGGCGCGGCCATGTCTTTCCTCCGTACTCAAATTTGAGACGGAACGAAGTTCCCCGCAACAGGCGCTTCATAGACCAGTAGCTCAGGAAATGAAGATTGAGTTCCTCTACGGTGTTGCGTTTCCACACATGCCGCAATAAGAATTCTGCGAATGAACGCGGAACATAGCTTAAAAAGAAAATGCCCGTGTGCGCCTCGCGCGGACGCCAACGGTTGGGGTATGCAAGGTAGAATTTCCCGCCCGGCTTCAAAACCCGGCATGCCTCCCGCACCATCATGCGCGCATCGTCCACATGCTCAATAACGCTGACCGAGAATATGTAATCAAAAAAATTATCCGCGAACGGAAATGTGCTGCCATCATATAAACGAAAGTCTGCATATACATGAGCCTCCTTGAGCCCCTCTTTTGCGATCTCGTGCAAAACTGGATTAACTTCAAGCCCGTAGGTATCGGTTCCGCTTTTTGCAAAAGCTATTGAATACATGCCGCTGCCATAACCTATATCAAGAAGACGTTTACTCCTCGGGTCTCCCGCCCTCCGTGTGAAATCCCCGACGACCTGTTCCGCTACATCTCCCTTTTTCTCCCAATCACGCACCAATTTCTCGCGCTCGTACGGGTCCGTGTACTCGGTGCAGGTTGCGAGATAATGCTCGGCCCGAGCACGTGCCCGCGTACGTTCATCTTGCATAAGAATCATGAGGAAGAGTGTATCATTTTCCCGCGCTTCGCAGAAAAAGTTGCTCGTAGGCCGCGGCCGCTCGCTCGCTTGTATACGGTTTGGCGGATTCACTGGCGTTCGCGCTCATGCGCACGAGGTCGGTAGAAACTATTTTCTCCATCGCCTCCGAAACCGCCTCCGGAGTAAACGCGGAGATAAAGTAGCCGTTTTCGCCGTCCCGCAAATATTCCGCAACGCCTCCCACCCGCGTGGAGACGAGGGGTAAACCGAACGCAAGCGCTTCCATGCCCGCGATGCAGAACCCCTCGCGGCAGGAGGTAAGAAGGAATGCGTCTGCGATTGCGTAAAAGCGGTGCACGTCCGTGCTTTCGCCGGCAAGAATCACCTGACTCTCCAATCCGCAGGCCTGCACTTTTTCTTTGACTGCGCCCATTCTCGGACCGTCTCCCACAAGCAGAAGGCGGGCTCCCGGATGTTTTTGATTGAAAAGCTGGAATCCTTCCACGGCCAGTTCCTGACATTTCTGTTTGACCATGCGGGAGACATTCAGAAACACAAATTCGCCGGGCAAAATGCCGAGCTCCGCACGAACGGCATCCCGCCCACCCTCATGTTCTCTCCTGTACTGTTCAATCCCCTGCAGGTCCACGCCATTGTAAATAACGCTGAAGCGGCGGAGCGGAATGTGTTCCGTCTCGGAAACAAACGAAGCGACCATCTGCGAATCGGCCACTATTGTAAATTTAAGCGGGGCAAGCGCCCTGCTGACCAAGCGCATGAGCAGAGGTTTCGCATCGCCGGAGTTGTGCTCCCCCGTAATGACCGCATATCCGAAAAAGGGTTTCAGCATCGTAAAAATGGTGTTGCTGAAAAATAAACTCGTGTCAACGACATTGGGCTTGATTTCGCGGAGCGTGCGCGCGAGCCGGAACCACTCGCGGACATCCGTGAATCTTTTGAAGTGATGTTTAATCACTTTCACATCAGCGGGCACGCGGTCATAAAAGGTGGCCCGTGTTTCAGGAAACTGAATGAGTGTTATGAGATAGATTTCAAAACGGTTTCTATCAAGGTGCGCAAGCGTATCAATAATGAGGTGCTGTACGCCTCCGATAATGAAATCGTTCGTCGCGATAACAAGCTTTATCTTTTCTTTAGGCATGCTCGTTTATTTTATCGCCCGCACAAAATATCCTATGGGCGAAGGGTGCGCGTCCGTAACGGAACGTGGAATGAGTTTATCCAGGATAAGCGCCAGTGGATACACGAACATCCTGACGATATTGAAAAGAAAGAACGGATGCAAAAGCTGTGTAGCGGCAGTCGCCCGCTCCCCCATGCGCTTGATGGTAACGGAAGAAAATCCTGCATCGCGGAAGATTCGTTCAAGCCCCTCGGCGGTAAAGCGGAGGTAGTCATGCGGTTCCGGCATTTCATTCGCAACAAACGGCGAAGAAATAAACCATACGCCGCCCGGCTTTAAGACACGATGTACTTCCTGCGCGAGCGACTCCGGGTTCTCGGCTGCATAGAGCGCATTGAACAAGAAAACCGCATCAAATGATTTGTCTGGAAAAGGAAGGCGGGCGTTGATATCAACGCGCACAACGCCCTCGGACGCGGTAATGTCCGTGCGCACGAGTTCAATCGTTCGCGGAAGAAGCGGCAGATAACTGGGACTTTTACCGCCGGCGAGGTCAAGTACGCGGCCGGAAAGCTGTGCGCACTCTCTGCGCACTGCTTCATTAAAAAAGATCCTGCCGATGGTCTTACCGGACAATGCCCCAGAAACCGCTCTGCGCATCGAGACGCGTATATTGTTCATAGCCGTGCCGGTCATTGTACCCGATAGCCTCTGAATGATAAGCTTGCATGTATAGGCGTTCTTAAAAAAGTTCGATCAATATATACCGTGTCCAGGAACAACGTTTGACAAGGTATGAAAAAATTTCTCGAAAAACCAGCAATTCTTCTCACCACGCTCTACACGATCGCATGGAGTCCGATGCTTTTGTTGCGCGCCGATTATTGGGATGGGTGGGCATTGTTAAACCAATTTGTTCGACCTGACTTCAATTGGCTGTATCTCTCGCAAATTGATCCGCAACGACTGTATCACTACTACGCGCTGATTCGCTTCACCATGCTCTTCCCTGATCCGTTATTGGTGACTCGAATAATCATATTCGCGTCGTGGCTTATATCCGGCTTGGTACTTCTGTACATACTACGGCGGTACCTCAAGTGGAATGATGCCGCAGCGATACTTCTCGTCTTGTATTACCTCATCATCCCAACGTTTTTTGTACGATTTGAATTGTTCCTCGCGTATTACTCTCTGGCCAATCTTCTATTCCTACTCGCATGCTCTCTCTCGCTTGACATATCTCGACGGGGCTTCCAACGTGCCGTACGCGAAATAGGCGCCGGCATATTATTTGTCCTGTCGTTTCTCGTCAATTCATTCCCGATTTTTTCTTCTGCGTTCATCGCGCTGCATATGTACCTATTCGCGCAACAACACTCACATCAATCCGCTCTAACAACAGTATTCGCGTGGCTCAAGCGTTATTTTTATCTGTTGATTCTCCCTGTCGCGTTCCTCGCAATTAAGCTCATATATTTCAAACCGTTCGGCGACCGCATTGGGTATAACGAACCGATTATTTTCCGGGAAGGGGCGACGTTACTATCAACAATTTCAAGCTTCATCAGTGGCTACTGGGGCGGTATGTACACCGGTATATTCTGGCCGTTTGTACATTCCTTCGTCCTTCTCGAGCGTAAATATTTTGCTGTCGGACTCATAATCGCCGCCGTCCTGGTTTATTTCCTATTCCGCAGATACCGCGCCCTTCTGCATGACACAGAGGCCGATTCTGATTTCAATTTCGGGAAGTTCTGTATATCAAAAGGCGCTGTGATTCTTGTCGCTGGTGTGGCGCTTTGTCTCATAGCGCTTTTTCCGTATGTCGCGGTCGGAAAACCGCCGCATATATACGGTTATGGATTCGGACTCAGACACTCCCTGTTGTTTCCGCTTGGCAGCGCGCTATTCATATATGGCGCCGTTGTTGCTCTCATTCGCAAAAACATACAGAAAGGCGTTCATATCGCGCTTCTTTCTCTCTGCATTGCTTTTATCTGGTACAACTTCTTTCTCCTTGATATGGACTGGTACAAACAGCAGGCGATTCTGCATGAACTGCCTGCCGTAATCAGAGACGCGCCGCGAGGCACGCTCTTTCTTTTTGATGACGAAATGAAGGGCCTCAACTGGAACAACCGCAATATCTCACGTCAGGAATATGACGGATATTTTGAGCTGTTAACCGGCACGCGCGAATACCGCGGCGCGGGCAAAGATGACCGGGGGTTGACGGCAACATCGACTGTCGCGATTACCGTCACTGCGGGGCGCAGGGACGATCCGCGTGTCTTGGATTGGCTGTATCTGAAATACACAGAGCTCTTCAAAAGTACTGATGAGCTTCGCCCCGCCGCGAAGGAAAAGCTTCAGATCATGCTTAGCGTCACCAACACGCAAGTCCGGTGAATAGAGGCAGGGCGCGGTCGTCTATCTGGTTGTAAAGACATGGAATTAAATAATGTGGTAAAAAGCCCCGTAAGAATCTCGATTGTGTTATGAGCGACCGCGGCCTCTAACGGGATTCACAGTATTCATGGCCGTGCCGGTCATTGTGCCCGATAGTCCCCGGATGATAAGCTTGCGTGTATGAACGTTCTTAAGAACGTATTTTTACTGGGATTGTTCGTGTTCATCGCATTCGCGGTCCTGAACCCGAACCCGTTCGGCAATAATCCGGATATCATCGGCGACGAAAGCTACTTTTTGAGCACCTCGCTATTTTCGATCGAGAAGCACACTCTCCCGGGGTGGGAGTTTACGCCTTCGGGGGCCTACTACGGCGGCCCGCAGACATATGTAGACACCATCGTAATGGTGCCGGTCTTGGGCGCCGTCTTAGCGCACTCTGATTTTTCCATCATCGACGCGAAACTGTGGGTCGCGCAGAACACCGGGGAGCTCCTGCATGTACTGCGGCTCGTGAATGGGGTTGCGGCGCTGGGAACGCTCCTCTTCTTTTTCTTTTATTTCAAAAAGCGGGACATCCCGCGCCCGCTCGCCCTCACTCTCATTCCCTTTCTCTTTCTGCTGTTGAGCAACGTGCTGGTAATTGAGTTTCTGCACACGGCGAAGATGTGGGTGTTCTACATTCTTTTCGTTGCCGCGATGAGCGCCATTTTCATCGCACAAGAGTATTATCTTGCCCACCTCGGGCGTCCGTTTCTGGAGAAGAAATACTATGTCGCGCTTCTCGTGTGGAGCGCCGTACTGACATTCTTCCAAAGCTGGGTCGGCGTGTTTTCCATCGTACTCCTCGCGCTGTACGCGCTCCTCTTGCGGCATGTGAGCATTCGCGATCTGTGGAACTATTGTTTGAAGTACTGGTACCTCATCGTTCTCTTCTCCCTTACGCAACTATCTTTTGTGTGGAGGGCATACACGATATCTGAATCATTCAAGGGCGCTTCCACCAGAGGAGCTGAGGGCGCGATAGACTGGTTCGCCCGCCTATCCAAGCCGATTATTTTCTCGCTCAAGACCCAGCCCCTCGTCGTTCTGTACGTCCTTGGGGCGGGCGCGCTGATATTTCTCGCGTTCCGCAATCGGTCGTTTTTCGCCGATGCGCGCAGGCGTATATGGCTCGTGATTGCTCTTGCGCATCCCATTTTGGTGTATCTGATCTTCCATGTCGGCATCGGTTTTGACGCGGGCCCGCGATACGCGATTATCCTCACGATTGCTCTGTCTTTCTCCGCGGCGATACTCATGAGCGAAATAGGAAATCGTGCGGCGCTCGCCGCGCTCGCGCTCTCCGGCGTTTTGTTCGTCGTGGTAAACGTACATGCAATCCAGCTTTTTTGGCACCCCTCGTCGGAAACAGTGCTTTTGGAAACGATACTGGAGAAATACAATTCACCCGATAATGTCTTTATCGCTGATAGTTCGGCAAAGCGCATGACGCTTCCGGTCAATTACGAATCCCTCCCTCTCTTGGGGGAAACGAGGAGCGACATGGGCCGTTTCCGATTCCTGATAGAAAATCGTGAGCTTCTGCCAAAAAACGCCACCTTCAAACCGCTTGCGTTCATCGCATATAGCACCGAAGAGGAGGATGCGTATATTGAGCGTTTTGCCGATACGCATTCTGTATGGATAATCCGAAGAAAGTGCGACAACCTATGCCGCGCAGACGAGATGGCGGCAGGAACTTGCTTTCAGATTCATGTGGAGGCGTGCGTAATCTCTCCCCAGGACACAAATGCCCTTCCGGAATTTCTTGCGTCGCGTCAGCTCGGCAATTCCTACATCGTGCGCAGGGTAAACTAAAAAAGTGTCGCGCTATTCGCGCTCGGCTGTTCCGAGCAAATCGTATACGCCCTGTGTATACGTTTGCATGGAGAGAGGCATCTGTATAGGGAATAGATGGATAGAGAAATAGATGGATGGATGTATAGATAAATAGATGGATAGATGGATGGATAGAGAAATAGATGGATGGATAGTAGATAGAGAATGAGCCTATTCAAGATCCCGATACTTCATCTTAAAATGAAGTATCGGGATACTTCCTGATACTACTTCCTACCTATTATCGCGCGTGTGACATGAGCCAAGCCGAGAGTTCGTGGAAAGATCCGCTATTGAAAACGCACATTCGCACGCGCCCGCTCTTGTGCGTGGTAATAAGGCCCGAGCGCTCAAGCACTTGCATTTGTCTGTACAGTCTCGGGAGTTTCATCTTAAAGGGTCGGCCCAGCTTTGAGAGCGACATTGCGCCCTCTTTTTGGAGACGCATAAGCAGTTGTCTGCGCAACGGCGATCCGAGCGCATTAAGCATCAGGTTGCTGTTCTTTTCCACATCGCCCGCCGTATAGACGCGGGATTTGCGCATGCGCGCGATGGCGCGCGCGGCTGAAACGTTCTCCCCGCGTTCCCTGCGCTCACGCGCCTTCCGCAACCTTCTCTCATTCCAATACTTCATTATGGAATGAACTATAGGGGTTTGAAAGCGGCCGTCAAGTGGGTCGAGTTGGTCGAGGGAGTGTCGAGGGAGTGTCGAGGGAGTGTCAAGTGAGTGTCAAGTGAGCCGTGTGAGCCAAATGGGCATTGTGTTCAAGCGTCTTTCTCCCGTCTATTAAAAATATACTTTTTGTTTATAAGGAAAATAATAGCTGCAAGGACAGTCGTGATAATCATCTGCGAAAGAATGTACCAAATGTGCAGATATTCCACGAACACGTACATGAGGCCTGTGTTTAGTGCTAGGTTCGCGACCTGCATTCCAAGGTAAAGGGGAATCTGAACATGCAAATTGTCCCGTGAATTATCTCTAAATGTCCATGATTTTTGGAGAAAAAAGCTGACGTTGAACGCGACCAAAAACGCGAGAACCGTGGAAATCAGGTAATAAATGTGGAGGATGTCCGTCAAAACATAGAGCACGATAATATTTACCGCAAATGCAAAACCGCCCGCAATTAGGAACCTTCCAATCTGCTCGTGCTTTTTCACCCGTTGGATCAGCGCGTCTATCATGAAAATTTTAAAGTCTCTGCATAATAACAGAAAAGTGATCGTTTGATACTGTCATATCTAGGTTATTTACTGAAGCGGGCTATAATCCCGTTCTCGCAAAAGTCAAAATTAACCCTAGGATTATCCCTAGGGTAACTAAACCGTTC
>Ga0209211_10002742_pt1 | contig 29796 bp, 27 predicted proteins | sample RifGroA2_FD_183992 | JGI IMG/M metagenome (GOLD analysis project Ga0209211, IMG submission 183992) | Groundwater microbial communities from Rifle, Colorado, USA - Groundwater A2 (SPAdes) (version 2) | ecosystem: Environmental > Aquatic > Deep subsurface > Groundwater | place: Rifle, Colorado...
TTTTGCGGGTAAGTGGCACAAGATCACCGAAGCCGGCTTAAATCCTCTGCCGGTTCAAAAACCTATTCCCATCTGGTTTGGCGGGAGCGCAGAACCGGTGATCAGGCGCATTGCCCGACTCGGCGACGGCTGGATGCCGTTGTTTCCGCCCGATGAAAAGGGCCGCGCTTTGATCGGGAAAATGCAGTCGTACGCCCGCGAAGCGGGCCGTGATCCTGGTAGCATCGGCATCGAAGGAAGAGTCGCCATCGCCGATCGCTCTCCCGACGATTGGGTCAAAGACGTCTCGGCATGGAAGAGTCTGGGAGCCACCCACCTCTCCGTCAACACCATGAAGGCCGGGTTATCCTCTCCGTCCGCCCACATCGACGCCATACGGCGCTTTAAGGAAGCAGTAACCGAATGAAGCAGCATGCGCTTACCATTCACGATCACCCGAGGGAGCTGGAACAGAACCGCTACGTCTACGCGGTCTTAAGCCGGAGGTCCGGCGGAATCTCGATAGGGATCAATCTTAATCCCGACAAGGTTTGCAACTTCGATTGCCTCTATTGTCAGGTGGATCGTACCACCCCTGGAAGATACCGCAGGGTCGATCTCGGAATTCTCGGACGGGAACTCAAGGAAATCCTTTTAAGAGCCAAGAACCGCAGTCTCTTTGAGCGGCCGCCTTTTGCCGGCATCCCGGAGCCGCTGCGCGAGGTGAAGGATATCGCCTTTAGCGGCGATGGTGAGCCTACCACATGCCCCCAATTCAAGGAGGCGGTCGAGCTGGCCATACGCGCGAAAGAAGAAGCGGGCCTGGCCCAGCTAAAAATCGTGATTATCACGAACGCCTCTATGCTTCACCGGCCGAAGGTGAAGGAGGCGTTATCCCTATTGGACCGGCACAATGGCGAGATTTGGGCAAAACTCGACGCCGGGACCGAACACTATTACAAGCTGATGGATGTAACCAAGATCCCCTTTCGGAGGATTCTCGACAATATCCTCGATGCGGCCCGGCTCCGTCCCATCGCCATCCAGAGCCTGTTCATGAGGATTCGCGGAGTTCCGCCGGACGAGAAGGAAATCACCGCCTACTGCAATCGTCTTCGGGAAATCACGGCAAAAGGCGGAAGGATCCATCTAGTCCAGGTCTATACGGTAGCCCGGCGGCCCGCCCAACCTTATATTACTCCCCTCTCCAATGAGGAAGTCGAAACAATCGCTCAACAGGTGCGGAAAATTCCTCTCGCTGTCGCTGTCTTCTACGGCAGCCCGGAAGTCTAGTCCAATAAAGGAGAGCCGGAGTGCATCTCATCCACGCTGTCTTTGAACCACAAGGCGAGGGCCCCCATCCCACGATTTTCGCATTGCACGGTTGGGGGGCCAATGCGCTGGATCTACAGGGGCTCGCGCCCCATCTCTGCAACGGCCGCTTTTTGGTGATCTGCCCTCAGGGTCCGGTGGAAATGGAGATCGGTCCCGGGGTCATGGGCTACGGCTGGTTTCCTCTCACTCTCGACGCGCCGCCCGATCTTCCGGCTATCCTGGCTGCCCGGGAGCAACTCCGCGCATTTTTCGATTCGTGTATGAGCCGCTATCCTGTTGATAGGAAGAAGCTCGTCGTTCTCGGCTTCAGTCAGGGCGGGGTCATGGCCTATAGCCTCGCCCTCGGGGAACCCGAGCGGTTCTCTGCTCTCATCGCCTTAAGTTCCTGGCTGCCCCAGGAGTTCGTGAGGGCTTTGCCCAATATCACAAACAGCCGGTATCCTCCGACTCTCATCCAGCACGGTTCACACGACGAGCTGATTGAAGTGGACCGGGCCAGGGATTCCGTAGAGGCCCTGCGAACCCTGCACATTCCTGTAACCTATCGGGAATATGAGATAGGCCATCAGATCAGTCAGCGAAGTCTCGTCGATCTGTCGGTCTGGCTTGAGGAGAAGGTCCTGTCACCTATCGTGATGGCGGTCTAGCAGGTCTGCTCTTTTTGCTGACCAACTCACGGACGGTATCGAAAGGGTCCCCGCCGTCAGGAATCGATTGAATGATCGACTCCAGGGATTGCGCCAGGTCCTTCCCTTGCGCTTGATAAAGAGATTCGAAAAGCTGGAGATCTTTGAAATAGAGAAGATAATGGGCGATGACGGCATTGTTGATCTCCTGTTGGCCGAACCCACGGAACCGGTGGGCGGGTTGTTTCGCGATCCGGCGCGACCATTCCTTCTTGCTCTGGAAAAAGATCTTCTCTCTCAGTTTCAACTTCTCTTCTTCAGCGATATCCCTCCCAAAAAGATCTTTCAGAGAACGGGACACCTCGTTGATAAAGGCGGAAAACTCCAGCTCTTCCTGCCAGGCCTGGAGCGCCCTCTGGTGCTCGGCGCTTCCCTCGCCGTAACGATCGCGGAAAAAGAGGATCGCAGCCCGATTTCCGATGAAGTTGGCCAGGCTCTCGTTGAAATCCACCTGCCCGCTTATAAAGAGCGTGTTGTGGAATAGCTCGTGGAAGATGACCTCGGTCAGCGTGATTTTGTCGTATTTCAGAAGATGGGCGAGCAGAGGATCGTCGAACCAACCCAAAGTGCTGAATGCCGGCGATGTGCGGATATAGGTGTCATACCCCTCGGCCTCGAAACGTTTGGCCTCCGTCTTGGCCGACTCCTCGGAGAAGAAACCTTTGTAAGGAACGTGCCCAACAAAAAGAAACCACCAGGTATAGGGCGTGAGATCGGTCTTTGGCGCCACCGTCAGCACATACGACAACGCCCTCCGGTCCACATAGGAATAGCTGGCATAGCTCCCGCCGACCCTGAACTTGAGAATGTCCCGCGCATACTCGCGCACCGCGAGGACGAGCTTTAACTTTTCTTGCGTCTCCGGATCGAGATCCGGCCTCTGCAGAACGCTCTCGATGGGCTCGCGCCGCCAGAGGATCTTCCCCTCCTCGTAAGCGGCCCGGAGGACATAAAAAGGAGAGCAACCCGCAAGGAAGACGGCAGAAAGCAGGCAGGCAAAAAGCAGCGATTTCAAATTAGATGGAGCAAAACGGCTCACGGCTAGCCCGGAATCTTAGGCGATGCGTCCTGGAGCCCGACCCTCAACTCCTCCTGCTGGTACTGGAGCTGGTAGAGGCGGTAATAGATGCCGCGCTTTTGCAGCAGCTCGGTGTGGGAGCCCATTTCCCGCACTTCACCGCGATGGAGGACAATGATGCGGTCGGCGTTACGGATCGTAGAGAGGCGGTGGGCAATTACCAGGGAAGTGCGCTCGCGCATGATTTTCTCCAATGCGTCCTGAATCAACATCTCGGTCTCCGTGTCCACGCTCGAGGTCGCTTCATCCAAGACCAAAATTTCCGGCTGAAACACCAGCACCCTGGCCAAGGCCAGGAGCTGCCGCTGGCCCGCCGAGAAGTTGCTGGCCCTTTCTCTCACCCGACCATCGAAGCCGCCCGGGAGCCGGCGGATGAAGGCCTCGGCATTCGCGTGGCGCGCGGCCCGCTCAATCCGCTCTAGCGGGACCGACTGATCTCCCAGGCAGAGATTAGTCCGGACATCCCCCGAAAAGAGAAAGACATCCTGCAGCACAACGCCGATATGCTTTCTCAATTCGTTAAGGTCCCAATCCCGGACATCGATGCCGCTGACCCGGATCGAGCCCCGCTGAATGTCGTAAAAGCGGCTGAGTAATTTGATCGTGGTTGTCTTCCCCGAACCCGTCGCTCCCACTACCGCCACCTTCTCTCCCGGCTCGATCCGGAACGAAACGCCTTTCAGGACCGGCTCGCTCGCTTTATAGCCAAACCAGACATCGTTGAAGACAACCTCGCCGCGAAAAGGTTTGGGGATCACGGGCCTGGACGGGCTGGATATGGTGACCGGCGTGTCGAGGAGATGAAAGATTCGCTCGGCCGACGACATGGCCGACTGCATAACCGTATATTTCTGACTGAAATCGCGCAAGGGAACGAAGAAGCGGTGAATATATTCCTTGAAGGCCACCAAGGTGCCGATGCCGATCACCCCATGCAACACCTCGCCGCCGCCGTACCAAAGCAAAAGCGCCACGCTCACCGAACCGGCGGCCTCCACCATAGAAAAAAGGCCCGCTTCATAGATGTTCGACCAATGGTTGGCGTCCCGATGTGCTTCGTTGAGTTCGTCGAACTCCCGGTAGCTTTTCTCCTCACGGACAAAAAGCTGTGTGACAGCCATCCCGGAAATCGCCTCCGCCAGATAGGCGTTGATGCGCGCGATCCGCTCGCGAATCAAGCGATAGGTTTTCCGGGCCCTGACGCGAAAGAAGTTAATGGCCAGCGCCATCGGCGGAATCAACGCCAGCGAGACCAGGGCCAACTGGACATGCATGTAAAACATGATCACGACGATCCAGACCAGCATGATGAAGTCCGAAACCAGCGTCATCACCCCGGCTGCAAACATCTCCTGCAGCACATCCACGTCCGTGGTCATCCGGGTCACTAGACGGCCTACCGGATTGCGGTCAAAATAGCTCATGGGGAGCTTTTGCACGTGAGAAAACACCTCCACACGCAAATCGGCGAGGCATTTCTGCGCGACCTGCATGGTCAGGTAGTAGTTAAAGTAAAAAGTCGCCGCCTCTCCTGCAATCGCGAGTAGAAAGAGCACCCCTACTCCCTGGAGGCCCCAAAGGTTTGCTCCTGCGATGTAGCCATCGATGGCCACCTTCATGATATAGGGCTGCGCCAGGCCAAAGAGCTGCTGCAGCGGCAGCAGGAGCATGGCGAACCAGAAGAGCCTCTTGTAGGGAAGCATGAATCGCCAGAGCCTCTGGATCAGCTTGAGATCGTATGCCTTGCCGAAAATTTCTTCTTGGTGGGTTTCTTCGCTCATCTACTGCTGCCTCAAGTCATTTTCTGAGAATAAAGGCAATATGCCGGGACGAGAAACAAGCATAACGAGGCGCGAGCCCCGAGGCGACTGAGGCGTACTGGAAATAGTACGCCGCAGGGAGACCGAGGGGCGATAAACGAAGTTAGGCGAAGTTAATCGGCCCGGCATTAGATTTGCTCCAGCTCTTCTGCCAGTTGCTGCCGGCGAAATAGCTCCGCGTAGAAGCCGCCCTTGAGGAGAAGCTCCTGGTGGTTTCCCCTTTCGATGATCTTCCCTTCCTCCAGGACCAGGATCTCATCCGCCTCTTTGACGGCCGAGATCCTGTGGGAAATGATCACGCAGGTCTTTTCCTTGAGGATCAACTTGAGTCCTTTGAGGATCTCATCTTCCGTCTGGGCATCCACGCTGGAGAGACAGTCATCCAGGATCAGGACCGGGCTTTTCAAAAGCAGCGCACGCGCCAAGGTCGCCCGCTGCTTCTGTCCCCCGGACAGGGTAATCCCCCGCTCTCCTACGATCGTATCGAGACCCTGGGGAAAAATTTCCAAATCCCGATCCAGTCGGGCAACCCGGATCGCTTTTTCGATCTCCTCGTCCGAGACGCCGTCTCTCCCAAAGGCCAGGTTGCGCCTGAGCGATGTGGAAAAGAGAAAAGGGTCCTGGGGCACATAGGCCACGGCCTTCCGCAGTTCGGAGAGGGAGAGCGCACGGAGATCTTTTCCGCCAATCCGAATTTCTCCAGAGGTTACATCGTAGAGCCTGGGGAGGAGCTGAACCAGAGTGCTTTTTCCCGCTCCGGTCCGGCCTACAATCGCCAGCGAACGACCGGGGGGTAAAGCGAAGTTGATGTCCTTAAGGGCAGCCTGACCGTTCACCTTATGGTCGTACGCAAACCAGACGCCGCGAAACTCGATGCCTTCCCCGCACTCTCTCAGCGAGTCAGGAAGAGACGGACTGGCAATCTCCGGCTCCACCTTAAAAATCTCTTCGAGGCGCTCCATCGCCGCGCGGCCCCTTTCCACTAGAGAGAGCATCCAGCCAAAGGCGGCGGTTGGCCAGGCCAGAATATTAAGGTAAGCAATAAAGGCCACGATATCCGCGACCATCAAGTCCCCATGAATCACCCGGATGCCGCCGTACCATATGACAATGAGGATCGTGAGACCGCTGATCCCCTGCATGAAAGGGTTGATCAGGCCGCGCAGCCTGGCCAGCTCCAAATTCTTCTCCTGGAAATCCTCGTTGAGCCCGACAAACTCACGGGTCTGGTTCGCTTCCTGGTTATAGGCTTTCACGACGTGCATCCCGCTGAGATTTTCTTGGACATGATTACTCAACTCGGCCATTTGCTCCTGAACCCTGAGCGAGGCGGTGAGAATCTTCCCGCGAAAATTCCGCACCGCCCAGATCAAGAGGGGATAGGGAAGGACGGCCGCCAAAGTCATCCGCACATCCATCGAAAGCATCAGAACGACGGCGTAAAGATAGTAGAGGGGGGCATTGACGAGATTCAGGACCCCTGGACCCAGGAGCACGCGCACCGCCGATATGTCATTAATGACACGGGACATCAGGTCTCCGGTCCGCTGCGACTGATAATAGGAGATCGGCAGCTTTTGCAGATGGGCAAAGAGATCGTTCCTCAGGTTGTATTCGATGTCCCGGCCGGCGTTGAAAATAAGCGAACGAGAAAAGGTGCGAATAATCCCCTGAGCCGCCGCCGCCGAGACAATGAGCAAGGCATAGAAGGTAACGTCCCCAATGGGCCCCCCCTGTTCGATGATCCTCACGCTCTCGCGTATCCACCATGGGATCCACATGACCAGGGTCGCAGTCCCGAAGAGACACAGGCCGCCCAGGAGATAACGCCTCCAGTAGCGCCAGAGATAACTTTTTAATCGTCCCATCCCGCCCATCAAAAAATTTATACTCTACGGAAACACTATTGGCAAGGAAGGGAGCTTGACAAAACCCCTCCGCTCCCCAATAAGTGGTGTATGACCGAGAGCAAATTAAAGCGCCGAGATGATCTCCGCAACGTCGGCATCATCGCCCACGTGGACCACGGCAAAACAACCCTGGTCGATGCCATGCTGCATCAGAGCGGCATCTTCCGCGCCAACGAGCAGGTGGCGGAGCGCGTCATGGATTCCCTGGATCTCGAACGGGAGCGCGGCATCACCATTTTGGCCAAGAACACCTCCATCCATTACGGCAAGGTCAAGATCAACATTGTCGACACCCCCGGCCACTCCGATTTCGGCGGGGAAGTGGAACGCACGCTGGCGATGGTCGACGGCGTCATGTTGTTGGTCGATGCCTCCGAGGGACCGCTGCCGCAAACGCGCTTCGTCCTAAAGAAGGCCCTCGAAGCCGGGCTGCCGCCGATTATCTGTATCAACAAGATCGATCGGGCCGATGCCCGGGTCAGCGCCGTTCTGGACGAGATCTACGACCTGTTCATCGATCTTGATGCCACGGAGGATCAGCTCGACTTCCCCGTGGTGTACACCAATGCCCGGGCCGGCACTGCGACTTATGATCTCAAGCAGCCATCGAGCGATCTGCACCTCCTCTTCGACCTGATTGTCGAGGCCCTTCCAGGTCCGCTGGTCGATGCGATGGTGCCGACGCAATTTCAGGTCAACAATCTCGATTACAGCGATTACGTCGGCCGACTGGCGATCGGAAGGCTAAAGAACGGGACGCTGACTGCCGGACTGTATACCCTCTGTCGTGCCGATGGTTCTCAGGCGCCGGTGAAAATCACGCAGCTCTATGGCTGGCAGGGATTGAAACGGGTCGAGCTCGAATCCGTCAGTGCGGGCGACATCGCCGCTGTAGCAGGCATTGAGGATATCCAGATCGGTGATACGGTCGCTGACCGCGACCATCCGCGGCCGTTGCCCGCGCTCCGCGTGGACGAACCGACCATCGCCATGATCTTCAGCGCCAACAACTCACCCTGGGCCGGGCGCGAGGGAGAGTTCGTGACCTCGCGCAAGTTGCGCGAGCGACTCCTGCACGAGCAACGGAAAAACGTTAGTCTGCGCGTCGAAGAAACGGATTCGCCGGATGCCCTGCGGGTCACCGGCCGGGGAGAGTTCCAGCTGGCGATCCTGATTGAGACCATGCGGCGGGAAGGTTACGAATTGCAGGTCTCCAAGCCAACCGTGGTCACACGGCAGATCGAAGGCGCCCTCCACGAGCCAGTAGAATTGCTCGTGATCGATGTTCCGGAAGATTACATCGGCGTGGTCTCGCAGCTACTCGCGGTCAGGCGGGGCAAGATGACCAAGATGATTCACGGCGGGTCCGGCCGCGTTCGCCTCGAGTTTTCCGTGCCGTCGAGGGGATTGATCGGATTCCGCTCGCGCTTTCTCACCGATACGCGGGGCACGGGAATCATGAACGCGTTGTTCGACGGCTGGGCTCCCTGGCACGGGCCGATCCAGGCCCGCAACAACGGCGCCATGGTGGCGGACCGCGAGGGCATGACGACCCCCTACGCTGTCTTCCATCTCCAGGAGCGGGGGACTCTCTTCGTCGCTCCGGGAATCCGCGTATACGAAGGCATGGTCGTCGGCGAGTACTCGCGCGACAACGACCTCAACATCAATATCTGCAAAGAGAAGAAACTGACCAATATCCGGGCCGCCGGCCGCGACGAAAATATCCTGATCACACCCCATCGGGAGATGGGACTGGAAAACGGAATCGAGTGGATCGGCGACGATGAACTGGTAGAGGTGACGCCTCAATCGGTCCGTTTGCGGAAGAAGATTCTCAAGCAAGCAGGGCGCCCCAGGCGTCGGGAGGAAGAGGAAGTCTAGCGCCTCTTCTCCCTTCATAACCTCTTTCTCCTCAACCTCTTTTTAAGCTCCCCTTCCGTCATCCGGTACTTAAAGGCCTTGCGGCCGTTAATGAAGAGAACCGGGACTTCGTTGCCGTACTTCTCCTGGAGGTCGGGAGCGCTATCCACATCGATCTCTTCCATTTCCAAGGGAAGCCGGCCAGCCACCTGCCTCACCACCCCCTTCATCTCTTCGCAGAGACAGCAGTCCTTCCTGCTGTAAAGGGTAAGCTGCCAGGTCATTTTTTTTCGCCGCTCGGGAGCGGGATCATTTTTAGGGGAATTTTGAGGGCGCTGAAAAAGAACTCGGAGAGCGTGCTCAAAGGGGCTGGAGTAATGGTCGCATCGTCCACCGGTCCCTGGACACGAAAACTCGCCACCATGATGGAATCCTTGATGCCCGCGATCCCGGGCCCGATCAACGGTATGTAGCTCACTACGGAACCTATCCTCGGAAATGGGCGAAACGCGAGAACGGCGTCAATGGCGTCGTTGGGGCCATCTACCTGGCCTGCGCCGGTGATGCTGATGTCGTCACTGTCCACGATTAAATTCTCCGTCGAATAAATGCCGTTTTTCACCTTGAAGTCTCCCGTGATGCTGCGGAAACGGATCCCCTTTTGTTTAAGGTCCGGCAACTGGAAAGAGAACCATCGCGTCAGATCCATGACATTGAGAATCCGTACCAGCAGCTGCAGGCGCCTGGCCATACCGTCTTTGATCTCGAGCTGGAAATTGCCGGACAGGTTTCGTTTCCTCTCAGCCCCGGTTGCCCCTTGGGACTCGAACTTGCCGGCAAGGTTGACCTTCCCTGTGATCTCCCTGGTGCCCGTGTCAAACCATTTTAGAAATCCTTCAACAGGAACCCCCTGGACCTTCGGCTCCAGGGAAAAGCGCAGACCATCGGCGGCATCGATAAAAGCGCCCGTGCCCTGAACTGTACCGCCCTGGGACTTGGCGGAAAAATTCTCCAGACGCCACACCCTCTTATCTAATGTGAGATCGCTCTTGAGATCGGTAAATTCAAAGCCTTCGTATCTCCCCTTGTCAATGTTCATTCTGCCTCTCACCTGGAGGCGATCCTGCCAATCGTTCCCGCGCGGCTCCTCTTGCGGCAAGAGGGTGGCGATGTCCAGCTCGGGGGAGTTGAGAGTGAAAGTCAGTTGAGGTTTTTCCAGATATCTCCACCGACCGGCGAGATCGATTCTATAGCCGGCTACTTGACCTTTAACACCCTGAAAATCGAAGCCCTTGCCATCAAGTATCACCTTCCCGCGCACCTCGCGGAAAGGCTGCCGAAATATTTTAAGCGGAATCTGAACTCCGATCAGTTCCAGCGATCCGGTGAGATTCCGCTCCCCGGAATGGGCTAAAAAGCCCTGATAGCGGAGACTGCCGCGGATGGTCCCCGCATCTTGCGGGGATCCCAGGGAAAGAAGGAGGCGAAGCGCCTCACCTGCCTTGACGCCGGAAGAATCAACGCTCAGGTCAAAAACCGGCTTTTCGGATAAGTTGCGGAGGGCAACTCTGATAAGCACAGGGGAACCCCCCAGCAAGGCATTGACCTTCTCAGCGCGGATCTCCTGCGGAGAAAAGGATAGCTCCCCCTTGACCTGAGACAGGGAGAAATCGTCAATCCGCAGGCGCGCATTCTCCAGCGATAGTCGACCTTCATAATGATGTGAGGAGGCAAAGTCCGTGCGCAACAACAGCCCGAACCTCCCTTTTCCGCTCAATTCCTGCAGGACCGCAACCGCTTTAGCCGCCTGGTCGGGAATAAATCCCGCTTTGAGCTGGTCCCGTAATTGCCGGAGATCGGCCTCGCCCTTTACCCGCAGTTCGAGATACTTGCGACCGGCAAGTATCCCCTTTTGACTTCCCTCGATTTCCGCCAAGCGCGAAAGACCGACCATACCCTTGAAATTTCGGTAATAGAGAACCCCCTTTTCCAGCACGATCCGCCCGCTGATACCCCGCAGAGGGAGAGGATGATCTCCAGGCAAGTTGCCTCCCATCCCCTTAACCTCCGCATCCAGCCACAGGGTGTTTTCGAAGCCGGGCTCAAACATACGGCGGATACCGGAAAGGGGGCCGCCTACTCCTGCCTTCGTCAATTTCACTTCTCCCTGATTCATTCCCTTTACCAGAACCTCCCACTGGGGTGAGTGGAGAACCTTCAAAGGAACGTATTTCCGTACCCGAACGAGCGGCAGGAAAGGTGTGGTGAGGTTGACTTCCAGAAACGGTTCTTTCTCTCCCAAGGAGCGCATGGATCCCTGCGCAGATAAATTGATCTCCGTGGAGTGGATCTCGAGACGCGGGAAACGAATCTCTTGGGGTGTCCACTCCATCTCCAATTGTAGCCGGCCGCTGCCGGGGGAAACAGGGCTGGCGAAGATATCGGGCGCGTCAACTTCGAGCTCTTTGAAGTCTATCTGCCCCTGGACTCGGAGTCGTTGGGCCGGGCTTCCCTGCCAGCGGAGAGTCGGGGCAAGGATCCCGCGGACGCCTCGGACCGGGAGCAGCCGGGCAAAATATTCCCGCACCAGACTCGCAGGCAAACCCTCCATCCGGGTTTCTGCCTCCAACCATGCTTGGCCGAGATCAAGACCGACCTCCGGGAAAAGAATCTTTCCCTTGGATATGAGCTGGACCCTGGAACCATCACCTTGCTGCTCCATGGCCGTCTTCAAGCCAAACTCCACCGCCAGTCTTCCCTCTTCGTGAGCAGTGCTCTTCAGCGAGGCCTCCGCTACAGAACGGGCCAGATCGCTTGCCCGGATGCGGCGGATGGTCAGCTCCAAGTCCCGCAGGTAGGTAGAGGCGCGGTTGGCCTCCGGTTGAGGATCCGCAAAGAGGACCTCCCCTTTCTCGATTTTGATCTCGTGCAGATCCAGAGTGAATTGATCTTCGGCCTGCTTCCTGAAGGGAAGCTGGGCCATCCAACCGGGTAAGGGAATTTTTCCCTGCTCGTCCCGCTCAACCCTCAATGTCGGGCGATAAAAACGAATCTCGTTAAAAACCATCTTGCGCTCTAACAGCGGCAGCAGGGCTACCCGTATCAGGGCCTTCTCAGCCGTGATCACGGGACGGTCCTTGTCAGGCTCGATCAAAGCGATATCGCGGAAGGAAATACCCACGACGCGCCCCATCTGCAACTCCGCTTCACCCACCCTAACTTTCAAATGCGTTCGCCTTTCAATTTCGCTGATGAGGAATTGACGAAACTCACCGACCTGGATAAGATGGTAAAGGGAAAAAAGCAGGACAGCGATAAAAAGCGCTAAAGCGATCGCGGAAAGACCAACGATTTTGAAGACTTTCTTCATAGGGCAAAGAGGGTATCTCAATTCATGCTAAAGGAAGTTCAACCCAGGCGCAAGCCGCAGGCAAGCATTGCCTTGACAGCATCCGGCTAACTTGCTACAAAAACACAACTTGTGCCATTGGGCATGGAAAGATTGTCTCTGGAGGGGGGCCTTATGATATTGGAAAGAGAAGAGGATCTGCTAAACAGCAGGGATGTTGCCAGGATCCTGGATCTCAGCCCTGACACGGTGAACGAGTTTGCCCGCAAAAACATACTGCCCGGTTTCAAGAAGGGCAAGCAATGGCGTTTTCGCAAGAGAGACATTTCTTCATTCAACAAAAAACAAACCAGGGAAATCGGAGTCGCGTGATTCCCATCAAGATGGACATCGAGGTCCGAGGTCGGAATCATGAGTGAAATAGAGGCGCATGAAAGTAAGCTCTACTCGGACTTCGCACCTCTTTATGACAAAGTATTCGGCAAGATTTTTTCCTCCCGCTTAAGACAAGTTATCCGATCCCTCGACATTCCCCGTGGCGCCAAGGTGTTGGAAGTAGGGGCCGGGACCGGCACTTCCTTTCCCGCTTATCCCCCTCACTGCGAGGTGACCGGAATCGATCTGGCGCCCGACATGCTGGCTCGCGCCCAGGGAAAGATCCTTGAGAATGGGTGGACCCACCTAAAAGTCCTGGAAATGGATGCCCTCCAGCTGAAGTTCCCGGACGACAGCTTCGATTACGTGATGGCCTTTCACGTAGTCACGGTGGTCCCCGACCCAGTCAGGATGATAGAAGAAGCGAAACGAGTTTGCCGTCCGGGAGGAAAAATCGTCATTGTGAACCATTTTACCAGCGATTTTCCGCTGCTGGGATTTTTGACCGAGATCTTGGATCCGGTGACCCGGCGACTCGGATGGCGCACCAATCTTCGACTCCGGCCTTTTATCGAGGCGACAGAACTCAAGGTAGAAAAGGCCTACAAGCTCTCCAAGCTTTCTCTCTATACGGTTCTGGTAGGCTGCAATCAGCAAAACGGTCACCGCGGGGCTTAGGCGTTCTTGAGCACGATCCCTTCCATGACGTTGGCCACATCCTCACACCGATCAATGGCGTTCTCCAGGGTCTCGTAGATCTCCTTCCACTTGATGACTTCAAGAGGATCGCTCCCGGGCTCGAACAATTTCGCCACCGCTGCCCGGCACACATAATCGCCTTCGTTTTCCAGACGACCGATCTCGACGCAGTTCCTCATGATGGAATCGGCCCCCTTCAAGCGCCGCAACTTAAAGACCGCCTGTGCCAACTCCTTGACGCACTGGACGAGAACGCCTACTAGAAGGACAGCCTCCTCGTTGGTCTTGCCGATCCTGAAGAGACTGAGACGCTCGGCGCATGCCTCGATATAGTCCAGGACATCGTCCAGCGAGGTAATCAGATTGTGAATATCCTCCCGGTCCAAAGGGGTGACAAAGGTAAGATTGAGCATTTCAATCGTGTCATGCGTAATCACGTCGCCTTCGTGCTCGGTGTCTTTGATCTTCTTCGCTTTCACCTGGACCTCTTTGAAATCCCGGATCAAGTCTTCCAGCTGCGTGGCCCCCTCCACCACCTTATTGGCACTGGCCTCGAAAAAATCGTAAAACTTCTCGTCTCTCGGAAGAAAGCGCATAGGCAAGCTCCTAATAGTTTTTGATCTTTACTCTTCCTGCTTCTTTGTCCCTTTGGGCGTCTCGCCCGCCGGTGCATCGCCCCCGGGGGGACCCAGATTGCGGAAGAACCGATAGATAGAAAAAAGCCAACTCCCCTTCACGTCGCCCACCAGCCCCTTAGCCTCTTGATAAAGCTGGGGATCGTTCACCAGGGCGCCAATCGTCCCCTCGCCCCTGTCGATCTTCCCCATGATCTGGGCCAGATCCTTGGTGGTTTGCTCCAGGTGTCCCAGAAGGCGATCCGCATACGGTTTATCGCCCATCAGTCTCTGCAATATACCCTCACCTTCCCGCAGCTGGCGGGTGACGTTCTCGAGGTTAGCCGTGGAGCGCCGCAGGCTGGCGAGGATTTCCTTTCCGGCATGGGGATCTTGAATCAGCGTCCCCAGGGTTCCTTCCCCCTGCTCGATTTTTTGCGTGGTCTTTTGCAAGGACTCGGATGCCCTGCGCAACTGATTTAAGCCGGCCTTTAAATCCTCCATGATCGCCTGCCCCGCCTCTTTATTTTGCACGAGTTGCCCCAAGACCCCCTCCCCTTTTTCTACCGATCGGAGAACGTTCTTTAAGGATGCTGAGGCAGAGCGGAGATTGTTGGCAGTATCATTCCATTGCGCTTCATGGCCCGCAGCAACCATCTGTCCGAGCAATCCTTTGCCCTCCGCTACTGATTTCAGAATCGTCTTGAGGGAACTGGCCACCGCGGCAATATTCTGAACCGTGTCTCCGCTCTCGCCCAAGAGCGACTCATAGTCCAGCGGATCCACGGAAGCGATCAGCCCGCCTGGGGGCAAAGGCTCGTTCTGCGGGCTACCGCCTGAAAGCTCGATGAACTTATCTCCCAAGACCCCCTGGGTGCGGATTCGAGCTACCGTGTCCCTGCGCACACGGGGCGCCACCTCCCCGACCACCTTGACCTGAACCACGATAAAATTCTCTTCCACGTTCGAAGGAAAAGTCAGGCCCTCGACCGAGCCTACCCGGACGCCTTTGAGGGTAACTTGGGCGCCTTCCCGCAGGCCGATCGTGCGGGTAAAATGGATCTCGAAGGGCACCTTGCTCTCGAAAAAGCGCCTTTCTTTGCCCATCAAAAAGATGGTGCCGCTCAGAACGATCAGGGCAGTTACGATCAGCAGCCCCACCTTGATCTGCAGGGCCGGGGTGGGTATCATACGAAAGTCTCCCTCATCCGCTGAAAAGAAATTCATGCAGCGCAAGATCCTTAGATGCATGAAATTCTTCCCTCGTGCCAACAAGCCGGATCTGGCCTTTCTGGAGAAAGGCAAGTCGATCCGCCACCGCAAAGGCGCTCTGAAGATCGTGAGTGACTACAACCGAGGTGACGGACAGTTTTTTTTGCAGCTCACTGATCAATCGATTAATACGATGGGTCATCACAGGGTCGAGCCCGGTTGTTGGTTCGTCATAGAGCAGCGCCTCGGGTTTTAAGACCAAAGCGCGCGCCAGCGCCGCCCTCTTCTTCATCCCCCCGCTCATTTCGGCGGGATAGAGATCCTCGCTCCCCTCCAGACCCACTAAAGAGAGGGCCTCGCGTACTCTATCTCGGATCTCCGCCGGCGACAACGCCGCGTGCTCGTTGAGCGGGTAGGCGATATTCTCCCCAACGGTCAAAGAATCGAAAAGGGCGCAACTCTGAAAGACCATCGCCACTCTTTTTCTCACCTCTGTGAGCTCGTCCTCCTCCATGCGGGATATCTCCAAGCTATCCAAAAACACCTGCCCGGTCTGCGGACCGATCAGCCCGTTCATATGCTTGAGAAGGACGGTTTTCCCGGAACCGCTGCCACCCAGAATCACCATGGTCTCACCCCGCTGCACCGTCAGATTCACGCCTTGAAGCACCGCCTTTTCACCAAAGGACTTGAAGAGGTTCCGACATTCGATGAAGCTGTTAGTGCTCACAGCTGGAGAAAAAGCTTGGTTAAGAAGAAGTCCGACACGAGAGTGGTGATGGAGGTGGTCACCACTGTCTGCGTGGTCGCCTGGCCCACCCCATCTGCCCCGCCGGTTACCTGTAGTCCATTATAGCAGGCGATGATGCCGATGAAAAAGGCAAAGAAAAAGGTCTTTCCCAGGCCGCTAAAGAGGTCCTGGAATTTGATGAACTGGATGATCGAATTCAAGTAAAAATCTGCGCTGATATCGAGCTCCATCGCGCTGATGAAGAGACCTCCCATTACTCCCACAAAATCGGCCAGAACGGTAAGCAAAGGGAGCATGATCATGAGGGCCGCCAGCCGGGGCAAGACCAGTTTCTGGACCGGGTTGATTCCCAAGGAACGCATGGCGTCGATTTGCTCGGTGACCTGCATCGAGCCAAGTTCCGCTGTGATCCCTGCCCCTACGCGTCCCCCGATCATAAGGGCGGTCAGCACCGGGCCCATCTCGCGCAACATCGAGAGCGCCAAGATCCTCCCGGCATAGGGTTTGGCGCCAAAACGTGTGAGATAATTGCCCATCTGCAGGGCGAGGACCATGCCGGTAAAGACCGCGGTGAGGAGCACAATGGACAGCGAGCGGACCCCGATCCGCTCCATCTGCCCCAAGATCAGCTGGCCTTCCCATCGCTTATGGAGACGCCGCACCACTTCATAGCAGAGAAGGCCAAGCCCCCCCAGATATTCACACGCTGCTTCGATAGGATAAAGACCCTTGAAGCCCCACTTCTGCGTGATCTCTCTCATAGCGGATCTTAAGCTCTCTCAGCGAGGAAGCTCTTTGGAGTCTTCCTTCTTAGCGTTTTTCTCCCCCTTGGCGCCCTCCTCCGACTCATCGCCGCTGATTCCCTTTTTGAAATCACGGATGGCTTTGCCCAATCCACTCCCGATCTGGGGAAGTTTTCCCGGGCCAAAGACGATCAGGGCAATGATTAAGATAATCAACAGCTCTTGAAACCCGAGTCCGAACATAAGCCCTCCTTACCCTTTCCTTTTCAAGGCGAAGAATACTGCGTTATCCCCTCGCTGCACAAGCAGCAATAACCGGTCGCCTCTTTTGCCCTGCCTGACGGAGTTCTCGAAATCTTTGACCGTGTTTACCGGACGCTGGTTGACTTCCCGGATAACATCTCCAGCTTCGATCCCTGCTTGATCTGCCGGACTGCCCGGCTTGACCTCGACGACGATCACTCCCTTGGTCGAGCTTAACCCGTGGCGTCGGGAAAGCTCAGGGGTCACTTTCTGCACCCTGACGCCGAGCTCCGCATCTTTCCCCTCGGCTTGTGCGACCACCTCTCTCTCTTCGGGAAGCTCTCCGACCTTCACGGGGAATATCCGTTCGAGCTTCTCGCGGAAGATCTTGAGCGTAATCCTTTGGCCGGGAGGGGTGTCAGCGACCAGAGAAGGGAGGTCTTGACTCTTCGGCAGCGGCTTGCCGTTGAATTCCCGGATGACATCGCCCGGCTTGATCCCGGCCTCTGCCGCCGGGCTGTTGTCCGCCACCTCGGTGACCACAGCCATAACCCCGGCGCCGCGCGTAAGCCCCAGGGACGCGGCCAGTTGGGGCGTCACATCCTGGGCGCGAATGCCCAACCACCCGCGCACGACCCGTCCGTTCTTCCTCAGCTGATCAACGATTTTTTTTGCTAGATCAACCGGGATGGCAAAACCGATGCCGATGTTACCGCCGCTCTGGCTAAAGATAGCGGTATTCACACCGACAACTTCTCCCTGCACGTTGATGAGCGGCCCCCCGCTGTTTCCAGGGTTGATGGAGGCGTCCGTCTGAATGAAGTTGTCGTAAGGTCCGGCGCCTATCACCCTCCCTTTAGCGCTGACAATACCGGCAGTCACTGTGAGCTCGAGACCGAAGGGATTCCCGATGGCCACGACCCAGTCCCCCACATCGAGACTTGCCGAGGTTCCCCAGCGCGCCACCGGCAGATTGCTCGGTCCCTTTCCGACCCTGATCAGCGCCAGGTCGGTCTTCTCGTCTTTGCCAACGACCCGGGCCTCATGCTCCGTCTGATCCGAGAGTTTGACCTTGATCACATCCGCGTTTTTGACCACGTGGTAATTGGTCAGGATCTCGCCTTCCTTGCTGATCAAGATTCCCGAGCCCAAGCTGCGCTGCGGCGCTTCTCTAGGGACCGCCTCTCCGAAGAAGCGGTTATAAAAGTCCTCCAACGGATCCAGCCCGCCAAAGGCCCCGCCCGGTCCTGTTCGGCCGGGCCGCTGCGTGGTGGTCGAAATGTTAACCACTACCGGCATGGTTTTCCGCGCAATCGAGGAAAAAGAGAACGGGCGGCCATCGCTGGGAGGGGTATTGGTAGCCAGAACCGGCGCAATCACCGGAGTGTGGAAGATGATCGCCGCCAAGACAAACGAGCCGATGGCTGCCGATATCAGGGCCCCAAAGGGATATCTCTTTTGCAACATCGGGTTTCTCCTTTTCCCTGCGAAAATACCGTAGAGTACCATATCAGATTTCGGGAGACCTTTTAAGCGCCATTCAAGACCAATCTGAATACATTTGCAAATTCCAGTATCAGCGGTTAAGAAGGGGTGGAAGGGAAACCGCCCTCGGGATCCTGAGCACTTAAAGTCAAGATAAAAACCATGGTCTTATTTTTCGAAATGTTTGCTTCCGAACTCATTGGTGATCCGGTGGTCGATTGCCTCGAGCAGAATGTCGGCAAGATCAAAGACATCATTGTGACTCTGGGGGAGCCGTTTCCGAAAGTTATCGGGCTTTTAGTGGCACTATCCGACGGAAAACGGGAAGCCAGGGTTCTTTTGATTGGAGAGATCAATCTGATCGGCAAGCAGTTCGTCTCTACCCATCCGGCAAAGGATCGCATCGTCTGGACAACGATTCGCGAAGGGGATGTCCTCTTAATGCGGGACGTTGTGGACCGGCAGGTGGTGGACCTTGAGGGCGCCCGCGTTATCCGCGTAAATGACCTTAAGTTGGCCAAGGTGGAGCAAGACGTGCGCTTGATCGCCGCGGATGTCGGCCTGAGGGGGATGCTTCGTCGCCTGAGCTTGGAGAAAACGGTCAGTTGGTTCCTGGATTTACTTGGCAAGAAAATCCCCGAACAGTTAATTGGCTGGGATCATGTCCAAGACCTGTCCGGAGGGAAGATCTCGGTTCCGAGCAAGACCATCACCGACCTGCACCCCGCAGATGTTGCCCAAATCATTTCTCAGGTGAGACCCGATGAAAAGACTTTCATTTTCTCCACCCTCTCCAATAACACTGCCGCAGAGGCGCTCCACGAGCTGGAGCCGATGCTCGCGGCGGTCTTGATTGCAAAATTAGATACCAAAAAAGCCCTTGGAATCCTGGAAAAAATGCCGGCAGACGAGGTTGCCGATATTCTCGGCGACCTGCCGTCGGAAAAATCGCAGCAACTCCTCTCTCTCATGCGCGTGCGCAAGGCGACTCAGATCCGGAAACTGTTGCAGCATAGAGATGAAACGGCCGGCGGATTGATGACCACGGAGTTTATCGCTTTGCCCCAGAATTTAACGGCCGAACAAGTCATTTCAAGACTGCGGGAAATCGAGCCGGATGCCGAAACCATATACTACCTCTACGTCGTGGATGAAGCGGGACATCTGGCCGGGGTTTTATCTCTGCGCCGTCTCATCACCTCGCCGCCCGATAAGTTGATCTCCGAAATCATGATCAAAGAAAACATCACCGTTTCTCCGGAAATGAGCCATAGAGAAGTTGCCAACTTCATCTCGAAATACAACCTCCTTGCCGTTCCGGTCGTCGACCAGGACAAGAAAATCCTCGGGATAGTAACCGTCGATGACGTCATGGACTTCATCCTGCCGCCAATTTCGCGAAGAAAAAGGCGGATGTTGGGATAAAATGCGGGGCCGGAAGAGATTCCTTACCGATTCGACTTACCTGAGGTTGCGACTCGCGGCTTTTTTGTCCGTCGTGGGGCCGGGCATTATCACCGGCACAGCAGACAACGATGCCGGTGGGATCGCGACCTACTCCGTCGCCGGCGCGCACTTCGGATATCAAATGCTGTGGATGCTCATTCCCATCAGCATCATGCTTTACGTGACCCAGGAAATGGGGGCGCGGTTAGGAATCGTCACCGGCAAAGGATTGGGAGACCTCATTCGTGAGAGATTCGGCCTGCGCTCCGCGGTGATTGTGGCCGTATTGGTTTTCGCCGTTAATTTCGCAAACGTGCTTGCCGATGTCGCCGGCATAGCTTCGGTCGCGGACATCTATCGCATTCCCCGCGTCATTTTCGTGACGATCTTCGCGATCGGCATCTGGTACGTGCTTTTAAAGGGAACTTTCAACTTCGTTCAAAACATCTTTTTAACCTCTTCGATTTTGTTTGTCTGTTACATCATTAACGGTTTCATAGCCAAGCCGGATATTCCCGCGGTGATCCGAGGGAGCCTGCTGCCCTCGCTGCGAATCGAGCGCGATTTTATTTTTACCGCTACGGCTATGATAGGAACCACTCTGACGGTGTGGGGACAATTCTTTGTGCAGTCTTACTTCGTAGACAAGGAAGTAGATAAAAAGGACTTGAAGAGCGCGCGCTTGGATATCTTCTTGGGCTCCCTCTGGGTCGTTTTTGTGGCGTTTTTTATTTTTATTTCCGCGGCGGCAACTCTCTATGTTAAAGGAATCCGCATCGAATCCGCCGCCGATGCGGCTTTGGCATTAGGCCCCCTCCTTGGACCGGCGGCGAAACATCTTTTCGCCTGGGGCCTGCTGAATGCTTCTATGCTTGGGGTCAGCGTGATCTCGCTGGCAACCGCTTACACCTTGACTGAAATCCTCGGGACCGAAAGGAAAGTGAACGCCTCGTTTAGAGATGCCCCGCTATTTTATTGCATCATCGGGTTTTGCATTTTTGTGAGCACGTTGCTGATTTTTTTTCCGCGGATCCCGATGATCCCGCTTCTGATTGCCTCGCAGGCTTTGAACACGCTGCTCCTTCCGCTGATCTTTGTGGTCATGCTAAAACTCATTAACGATAAACAATTGATGGGCCCGCACGTCAACGGCCCTATCTTCAACTTCATCGCCTGGATCACCATTGGAGGCTTTACCCTCATATCTCTTCTGATGCTGTATCTCACCTTTTTTCAACGTTCGGGCCCGGCATCCTTGCCGATCTTTTAGCCGGATTATTCCTCCCGCCGCACCCTCGCTTGATCTTTTATATCGGAAACGATCATCGACCGGCGCACGCTCTTTCTCACAATAAAAACAACTCCGCCGACCAGGCTGTCAAGGACAACGATGGCGAACCAGAGAATCCCAAAGGCAATGGCCTTTTCCGGGCTGACATCAATCTGCCGCAGCAAAAACAGGTAGCCGCCCTCGCGCAGGCCGATGCCGTTCAGGCTTATGGGAAGCGCGCTAAACGTACCCACCAGCGGGTAGATGATCAAAGCATAAGACCAGGGGATCTCTACATCCAGGGCCTGGCCCAGCAGGATCTGCATCCAGGCCTGGATCAAGTGGGCGATCAGGGACAGGGCGATGGTCTGCACGATGATCTGGCGGTTACTGGCGTAGGCCTCCAGTCCCAGCAGGAGCTTTTCGCCCTTAAGGAATTTCTTACGATGGAGCAACCGCTTGAAGAGAGGCAACAGCATCCAACTGAAGAGAAAGCCCGCGGCGAGCGCAAAGGTCAGATAACGAATGATCGGAACGAGAGTATAGGTTGAAAAGACCACCAGGGCCGCCGCTCCGATCCATGCCAGGACAGCGAATCCAATAAACCGATCTGCGATCACGGAGACAAGAGCCGAGCCGGTGGAGCCGTTCCATCCTTTCGCGCGCTCCTCGGACTCACCCCGGGCCAGGTAAAAAACCCGGCCGATATCTCCCCCGATGGTGCTTGGGGCGAACAGGTTGAAGAACATGCCGATGAAGTAGAAGATGACGAAGTCTTTAAAAGGATTCGTAAAGCCCAAAGGCCGCGCCAACAGGGCCCATCTCAGCGAGCAAATGATCTGGCCCGAAAAATAACCCAACAGTGCGACAGCCAGATAAGAGAGGTGGGCCGAGGACAGTACCCGGCGGAGCTGAGCCACGTCGATCTCAGCAAAAAGAAAAAAGAGCAGGCCCAGGCTCACCACGGCCTTAAGCAGAAACGTAAGAGTGGAACGACTCATAGTTTTCCAGATTTATCCATGCAGAGACGACGGCGCCGCGCTGCTTCATCCTTTCAAGGGAGGGTTGACCAGGACCTGATTCTCCTCCTTTTCGAGATTATCGACTAAGACCTTGCGCCCCACCACATGGAGCCTCCCTTCGCTGTGAAGCTGGATGGCCCCGGGATAGATCCGATGCTCCTCTTTCAGTATCCTGGCGGAGAGGGACTCCTCGGTATCGTCGGGATAGACCGGCACGACGGCCTGGATGATGATGGGGCCTTCGTCGCAGCCCTCATTAACGAAGTGAACCGTGCAGCCGGAAAAACGAACCCCGTGTTCTGCCGCCTTCTTCTGCACATGGAGTCCCGGAAAGGCCGGCAGCAAGGCCGGATGGATGTTCATGATGCGATTGGAGAATGCCTTCACCAATACCGGGGAAAGGAGGCGCATGAAACCCGCCAGGACAACCAACTCCACCTGCCGCGCTTCCAGGATATCGATCAGGGCCTGATCGTAGGCCTCGCGGCTGGGAAATTTCCGGTGATCGACGATCTCAGTCGGGATATCGTGCTTTTTCGCCCGCACCAGGCCGAAGGCGTCCTCGCGGTTGCTGATCACTACTCGGATGACGGCATCGAGTCTCTTTGCTTCAATGGCATCGATGATCGCCTGGAGATTGGTACCGCTGCCCGAGATGAGCACGCCGAGCGGGAGCTGCCGCGCCATAATTCAATTTCAGGGGAGGAAGCGGACCCCTCCCTCTCCTTTCTTGACCTCGCCAATCAAGTAGTGTTTTTCGCCCAGCTTTTTTAGCGAGCGTTGGATCTGATCCACATGCTTCTTGCCCACAACCAAAATGATTCCCAGCCCGTTATTAAAGGTGCGATCCATCTCGGGTTGCGAGACGCCGCCGAATCTGCGGATCAAATCGAAAACAGGAGGGATCGGCCAGCTACGTCGCCGAATCCAGGCCTGCCGCCCTTGGGGCAGGATCCTCGGCAGGTTGCCGGGAATCCCCCCTCCGGTGATATGCGCTACCCCTTTTATCGGATGGCGCCGAAGCAAGGTTCGAATGACTTTCGCATAGATGCGGGTCGGCTCCAGCAGCTCCTCCCCGAGCGTGCGACCCAATTCCGAGATCCTGTCTCCGAGCCTCAGCCCCTTGATCTCCAAAAGCGCCCTGCGCGCCAGCGAGTAGCCGTTGCTGTGCAGTCCGCTCGAGGGGAGTCCGATAAGTTGATCTCCGGCGACGATTGCCGCGGGGTTGGGGATTTTTTTTAGCTCCACCACCCCGACGGCGAATCCAGCCAGGTCGTACTCCCCATCGCCGTAAAAAGAGGGCATCTCTGCCGTCTCTCCGCCAATCAGGGTGCAGCCTGCGAGCAGGCATCCATCGGCGATGCCGCGGATCACCTGAAGCGCAGTATGGGGTTTGAGCTTGCCGGTAGCAAAATAGTCCAGGAAGAAGAGAGGCTCCGCCCCCTGGGTCAAAATATCGTTGACCCCCATGGCCACAAGGTCGATGCCTATCGTGTCATGGATGTTCATCGCGAAGGCGATCTTGAGCTTGGTCCCGACCCCGTCCGTGGAGGAGACCAGAACCGGGTGGCGGTAGTTCCGGCTCTTGAGATCGAAGAGGCCGCTGAAGCCGCCGACGCCCTCCAAGAGGCCCGGGCGGGCCGTCTTGAGAGCGATCGGACGGATGCGGCGCACCAGGCGGTCCGCAGCGGAGATATCCACTCCGGCCCTTTTGTAGGTTATGCTTTTTTTCTTAGCCATCAGAATTGAAAGATCTCAGGTGGTCGAGCCGACGGCTGCGCCGGGAGTCCCGCTGCTCGAGGCCAGCATGGCTCTGATCTGCAGAGTGTATTCGCCGAACTTACCGGCACTCATCATCTCCATAGCTCTGGGGCGCGGCAGGTCGATGCCCAGTTTCCGGATCACCCTTCCGGGCCGGGGCGACATGACAATAACGGTATCGGAAAGAAAAACCGCCTCTTGTATGTTATGGGTCACAAAGAGCACCGTCTTCCTTTTTCCGTCCCAGATCCTTAGCAACTCCAGGTCGAGCTCATCCCGCGTCATGGCGTCCAACGCGCCGAAGGGTTCATCCATCAGCAGGATCTCAGGGTCGGTCACCAGGGCGCGGCAGAGGGAAACTCTCTGCTGCATCCCACCGGAGAGCTCATGGGGATACATCTCCTCGAACCCCTCCAGCCCCACCAGGCGAAGCAGAGAGCGCGCCTTCTCCAGGTAGGGCGGCTTTTCCAGCCGGGCGAACTCGACGGGGAGCATGATATTGCCGATTACGGTTTTCCACTTGAGCAGCACCGGAGACTGAAACACCATGCCGACATTGTCCAGGGGCGCGTCCACCGCCTTGCCGTTCACGGAGACTTTTCCGGATGTAGCCGGAAGCAGGCCGGAAATAATCTTAAGCAGCGTGCTCTTGCCGCATCCGCTGGGTCCCACAAGGGAAACGAAGTCGCCCTCGTGGACCTCGAAGGAGATATGATCCAGGGCATGGACGGTCTTTACGGCGCTCTTGAAAATCTTGAGAACATCCTGGATGTCGATCAGCAGCGGCACTCGCGGGTCCCACGTAACAATCGTGTCATTCTGAGCCGCAGGCGAAGAATCTCGCATTATCTCAGATCCTTCGCTTCGCTCAGGATGACGCCATACGTCACTTCCTGATAAACTGATTGGTGTAGGCCTCTTCCGTCGAGACCTTTCTTGCCCCGTCGAAGTATTCGTTTGTGATCCCGACCGTTTTCTCCATGATGTCGGCCTTCATATAGCCGAAGCCGGATTCCCGCGACTCCGGCGGAACGAAGACCTCTTCGATAGCGTTTTTGAGTTGAATACGAGTCAGCTCTTTGCCCAGCTCGGGCTTATGCTTCAACAGGATCTGCAGCGCCTCGTCCTGATGATCGCGGGCGTAGCGCAGCCCCTCCATAGTCCCCTCCACGTAGGCGCGGATCATATCGGGCCGCCGCTTGACGTCCTCCTCTTTAACGATCAGGCCGCTGCCGTAGATATTGAGGCCGGTATCCTTCATATATATGCGCTTCAGTTTGATCCCCTGCTTGGTCGCTGCCGTCTCGGTTACCTCATCGTTCGAGGCGCGAAACATGACGATGAAATCCGCCTTCTTGGCTACCAGCGCAGCAGGCTGAAGGGCCGGGGCGGTCTCCTGAATTTTGATCGCTTTGAAATCGATGTTGTTGATCTTGGCATAAGCCGGCATGAGATACCATTGCGCCTGTCCCGGGCTGATCGCCCAGGACTTTCCTTCCAGATCTTTCAGAGTCTTGATCGGCGTCTCTTCGCGCCAGAGAATCGTGGCAGGCACGTAGCCGAGCTGCCCCACGGCCTGGATAGAAGCCCCTCTCGATCTGGCCACGATAGCGGTTGTGAAATCGGCGAACCCCACATCGGCAAGACCGGCGGCTATCGCCCGGACGGTGTCGGCTGATCCTGACCCGGGCTGGATCGTGACCGACAGGCCGCGCTTCGAGTAAAAGCCCTTGTCCCACGCGACATACCAGATGGCGTGTTTCCCGCCGATGATGAAATCCATCCGGATTACCGCTTGCTTCTCCGCCGCCTTCTCAGCTGCCGGCGCTGAAAAGGCATTCAGGGATAGCGCCGCTAGCCCCAAGGCCACAGTCCGGAGAACCGCTTTTAGACGAACACAAAGACGCTTCTCAGTAAGTGTCATTTTCCCCTACCTCCTGGATTAAAATGAGCCTTCGATCTGCCGGACTTCGGCGCTCCATGGGGCGAGCTTCCTCTGCAAAACTTCCACCCCGATGAAAAGAGCGAGAGACAAAAAGGCCAGGATCAAAAGAATCACCAGGGCCAGCGCCGTGTCCAGACTATAGTTGGCCTGGAGAATCAGGTAACCGAGCCCCTCATTCGCGGCGACGAATTCGGCGACAATGGCGCCGGTGACGGAGAGCACAATTGCGACCTTGATGCCGGCAAACATGTAAGGCAGCGAGTTGGGCAGCCGGATCTTTCTGAAGATATCGAACTTGGACCCTTTATTGATGCGCGCCAGATCGAGCAGTTCCGGCTCGACCTCTTTGAGCCCCACCACGGTATTCACGACGATCGGAAAGAAGGCTACAAGAAAAGCAATCGCAATCTTCGAATAGAGACCGTATCCTATCCAGATCACCATGAGGGGAGCGAAAGCGCTCTTCGGCATGGCGTAGAGGATAACGATCAGCGGGTAAATGGTATTCTGCAGGTGGCGCGAATAAACCACGCCGACGGCGAAGGCTACGCCCAATATAAAGGAGAGGGTGAAACCGCCCACCGCTTCGATAAAGGTGACCATCGCATGCTTGTAGAGAATGTAGAACTTCGCGGTAAAGGCTACGTAAAGATCCCCGGGCGGCGGGAGAATAAAGGCCGGAACCCGAAAGAACTCGACGAGGACTTCCCAGAGCGCAAGAAGCGCCACGAAAAAGATCAGCGGTTCGGCCACGTTCTTAACGGGAAACTTCACAGTTTTGACTCTCGCAACAAAGGATAGAACGAACGTTAAAGGAAAGCAGACTCCCTGTCAAGGAATCAGCGCATTTCATGCCCTCGCGCAGCGCGCCTTCGGCTTTTTTATCTTCACCCTTCGACCCTTAAACCCTTCTAACCCTTCAACCTTCTTTTTTGAGTTGGCTTCTCTCCAGCAGCGTTACCTGCTTGCCCCTGATCGCCTCTCGCTCCTGGCTGAGGTGCTTCTCGACTGCCCGTCGAAACCCTTCGTGAACGATGTAATGGAGGCTGGTGGTCGGCTCGGGATCCAGTCCGCGCATTTGCTTGAAGCTGCCGCCGGCGCCGGCCTCGAAGCGCTCAAGGCCGCTCAGGATGCAGTGTTCGATCGCCGAGTAATAGCAGACGTTGAAGTGGAGATAGCGTACTTCCTCGAAAGAGCCCCAGTAGCGGCCGTAGAGAACCGACCCGTCCTGAATATTGAACGTCCCGGCGATGATCTTTGCGTCCCGTTCGGCGAGCATCAGGCAGATATGGGGAGTGAAGCGGCGGGACATTGCGTCAAAGAATTCCCGTGTGAGATACCGGTGGCCGTAGGTGAGCCGCTCGACGTGGTTCTTGTAAAGCTGAAACATGGCGCCGAGATGCGCCGCCTTGAGCTCGTCCCCCTGCACGGCGCGAATGGTGATGCCCTGCTGGGAAAGTTCACGACGCTCCCGCTTGATCTTGGTGCGCCGGTCGCTGCGAAAGGCGGCGAGATATTCGTCGAAAGAGCGATAGCCGCGATTCTGCCAGTGAAACTGGAGCCCGAGCCGAGGGATATAGCCAAGCTCTTTCAAGGCCTCTCCCTCATCCGGCAAACAAAAATTGACATGGACAGAAGAGATCTTGTTATCCTCTGCGACCTGCATGAGCGCCCGCCCCATGAGCTGGATCAGCTCCCGCCGGTTCTCACGGGGATCGGTGAGAAAACGGGGGCCGGTAACCGGCGTGAAGGGTATCCCCACGAGCATTTTGGGATAGTAGCGGATGCCCAGACGGTGGGCGTACTCCGCCCATTCGAAATCAAAGACGAATTCCCCCATGCTGTGGAGCTTTAGATACAGGGGACAGCCGCCGACGATTTTTCCTTCCCTCTCGACGATGAGGTGATGCGGGAGCCAGCCGGTCTCTTCGTTGACGCAGCCGCTCTGCTCCAGGCTATCGAGCCAGTCCCACTTCATGAAGGGAGAGCCCTGGCCGAGCAGCCGGTCCCAATCCGCACGCTCTACCGCACTGATCTTACGGATGATTTTGATGGCAAGCTTGTCCGCCATGACCAGCGGATTGTAGCATTATCCTTTGAAACTTACAGGAGGATCAACAGTCGGCTTTGTCAGCGAGTAAGGGTCACCTACCTTTGCGCTTTACAACCCCCATAGGAAGCAGTAAATTTCCGCTCAGCGGTTTAGTCCAACACGTTTTATCTCCAATGCCATGTAGGGGATTCTGTCGAAATTCCGCTGCGCTCCATAGCCGCCGGTGAGCTTTGTCGTTGGGCTTCATTTTTATCACCATCGCCCACAGCGAGAAGAGGAGAAGCACAATAAAAGAAGGAGAACCCATCAACGAGATTCGATCCACCGGATTACCCCGGCGTAACTTCCTGCAGGTGGCGTTACTGGGCGGGGGCGCCACCCTGCTGGCATCGATACTGCCTGCTGACGTTGCGAATGCCGCGGGCAACACTGAAGCGCTGCTGCTGAGCTGCATGGATTTTCGCCTGATGGACGATGTCGAGCGCTATATGGCCGCCCGTGGCCTGCGGGACAAATACGATCATATCGTGCTGGCCGGCGCCGCGCTGGGGGCGGTCACCGACAAATATCCGGCGTGGAACAAGACCTTCTGGGACCATGTCGGCCTGGCCGTCGATCTGCACCACATCCACAAGGTGATCGTCATGGATCACCGCGATTGCGGCGCCTATAAGGTCATCCTAGGCGAGGACTTTGCCAAGGACCCCGCGAAGGAGAATAAGGTCCACAGCGAGAAACTGAAGGAACTGGCCAAACTGATCAAGAAACAGCATCCGAAGCTGGAGGTCGAGTTGTTGCTCATGAGTCTGGACGGAAAAGTCGAATCAATCGCTTAGCCCAACAAAGCCGGTAAGCGGACACGCAAAACACGCCGCTCATCTTGAGTGTTGAACCTGTAGAAAAAGTTAGATCGAAACATTTACAAGAAAAACGACTGCCGCATTTGACTTATAAGCGACGATCTCGGGTCGGGAGACCATTTAGGTACCCCCAATTTTAGTTGGCGGGGACTTTTTCTACAGCCTCGTTAGGCAGATTGAAAAACGAAACCAAAATGCCTGAGCGCAAGCCTCCACCATGGGGTGATGATCCACTCTCGACTTTCTTCTCAGAAGCCGAGTACAACGAGCGCGTCTCTCCGCTCAATCTCGCACCTATCTACGCCTTGCTGCAACGGTTGCATGCAGCCTTTCGAGGCGTGGAGGAAACTGTAGAGAAAGACAATCGCGAAGAGTTGCTGCTCACTCGGTTTCTCATGGTCCGAGCCCACTCGTCGCTCCTTGCAGCGATACGGCTTGCCATGAGCGGCCAGCTTTTTGAATCCTACGCTCCACTTCGCTCCTCAATCGAACAAACATGGTATGCGCTGCATATCGCGAAGGATCGGCAGCCTCCGGAGCGCAGCGAAATTTGGTTGTGTCGAAATGACAACGAGGCTTCGAAGGCTAAATGTAAGAGCGAGTTTTCAGTCAAGAACGTGCGTTCCACTCACAAGTCGCTTGATTCCGTCACGGCAAAACAGCTGCACCAACTCTATGAAACGACGATCGACTTGGGTGCTCACCCAAACCCACGGGGTGTCTTGACTGCGATGACTAAGTCAGGAACGGACAAGGAGATTAATTATCGAGTTGGAATTTTGTTCCTTGAGCCTATTCCTCTGCTTACGACCTTGCGAATGGCCGCTGACGTAGCTGTGACCGTGCTAAAAGTTTTTCAGCTTATCTTTCCTGAGCGCTTCAAGCTTATGAGGCTTGACAAGGAGATCACCGCGCTCGTGAGTGAGTTGAACAGGGTTTTCAAGCCGTACGTGCAAAAAACCAACAGTTCGTCACGATCGACTAACTAGGCCGCTGCAGCCGAAGTGAGCGTGGCGTTAGACCTGCCGTTCACCGACCTGAGACCATCGTGCTTATAGTTGCTCTTCTTGGTCCCACGTAATAAACTAGGGCAGTGGCAAGACGGGAGACCGAGGGCAGCCGGGATGTACTCGTCAGGATCAAGCGCGCGGTGTTGGCTGGACGGTACGCATTCAGCGAGAAGGCTCGATTGGAGATGGAGGCCGAGTAGGAGAAACTATCCTTAAGATCACAACATATCCTTCCTGCGGCAGCGACAAGGTTAAAAAGGTCCGCCGCAACTGGACCGGAAGCTTCA
>Ga0209211_10002743_pt1 | contig 29781 bp, 26 predicted proteins | sample RifGroA2_FD_183992 | JGI IMG/M metagenome (GOLD analysis project Ga0209211, IMG submission 183992) | Groundwater microbial communities from Rifle, Colorado, USA - Groundwater A2 (SPAdes) (version 2) | ecosystem: Environmental > Aquatic > Deep subsurface > Groundwater | place: Rifle, Colorado...
GAAAGGATGCCACAGAGGAACCAAAGAGAAAAGGGGTCACGGCTTTGGGCCGTAACCCCTTTAATTGATTTGGTAGCGGGGCCAGGATTTGAACCTGGGACCTTCGGGTTATGAGAGTGAATTCGCCCCTTTTTCCCTTCCCCTTATAAATCAAATATCTTCAACCGAATCATGTATTTCCCTTTATTTTCAGGCTGTCATAGTTTTTCCTTGATTTGCCTGTTTTTTCCCTTATAGTGTGATAAAGGGTGTGATAAAGAGATTTTCGGGCAAGAACCTAAAGGACTCAAGGTGGCCCCGAAAATCCCGGATTTGAACCCTGAGGTCCCGGCGAGGATTATCACACACCTTATCCCAATGTAGGGGGGGGGCGATGCCAAAGAAGAAGCTGGACCTTCCGCAAGCGCAATTTCACCCGACCGATTACCCTGGCGTTCTCTACCTCGAAAGCGCTGCACGAAGCCCCGACGGAAAATTAGAGCGCACCTATTACATCCGGTATCGAACACCGGACCACCGGCAGCACTTCGAGAAGGTGGGGAGACAATTCGACAAGGTTCGGATGACGCCGTCGAAGGCGAGCGGGATACGAGGGGAGCGCAGCAGAGGAAATGAACTCCCAAACGAGGATCGACGCGAGGCGAAGCGGGCAGAAGCACAGGCCGAGGCGGTGCGGTGGACCTTCTCGAAGCTCTGGACGGAATACAAGGCCGGACGGCCGGGCATGAAGCGAAGCGCAACCGATGAAACGAACTTCACGAAATACCTCTCCCCCGCCTTCGGCGACCGGGAGCCTCGGGAGATAGTCCCCCTTGACGTTGACCGGCTCCGGCTGTCCATCGCGAAGAAGAAGGCGCCGGGGACGGTAAAGAACATCCTCGAACTCCTCCGCCGGCTGTCGAACTTCGCCGCGAACAAGCGGCTATGCGATCCCCTCCGCTTCCGCGTCACGCTCCCCCACGTGAATAACCTCCGGACGGAGGACTTGAACGCGGAGCAAATGGCGCGGCTCCTGGGCATCCTCCGCGACGGGACCGTAACGGACAAGGACGGCAATAAAACGCTGCTGGATCAGGACGCGCGGGAAATGATGCTCCTCGCAATGTTTACCGGGATGCGGCGCGGAGAAATCCTCGCGTTGAAATGGGATGACCTCGACTTTCAACGGGGCTTTATCACACTACGAGAACCGAAGGGCGGGACGGATCAAACGATCCCGCTTCCCGACGAAGCGCGAGAACTGTTGAAGAACCGACCCCGGCGGGATGGCTCAGCGTATGTATTCCCCGGACGCAAAATCAAGAACCGGAAGGAAGATAGGCCACGGACGGACGCGGCAAAGAGCTTCCGCGCGATCCGGACGGCGGCGGGACTTCCCGCAAGCTTCCGGCCGATGCACGGGTTAAGGCATACCTTCGCGTCCATGCTCGCATCGTCCGGCGAAGTGGACCTCTACACGCTCCAGCGGCTCCTGACCCACAAGTCCCCGACGATGACGCAACGATACGCGCACCTTCGGGATGAAACTCTTAAAAAGGCCGCTAACGTCGCTGGGCGGATCATCGCGGCAACGGAACAGGATGCGAAGAAGGCCAAAGAAACAAAGACAGGAGGCGGAACGTCTTGAACTTGTTCCCCGGACGGGGTACACTGTCAGTCAAGAAACGCGGGGAGGTGGAGGCATGAAGACGGCGACGATCAGGGCACGCACGGAGCCGGGGCTCAAGGCGGACGCAGAGCGGGTATTTCGCAAACTCGGAATCTCAAGTTCCGAGGCGATCAATCTTTTTTACTCACAGGTCCGGCTCCGCAAGGGACTCCCCTTCCCCGTGGAGATTCCGAACGCAGTGACGCGCCAGACATTCGAGAAGACCGACCGGGGCGAAGACCTGCATGAATACCCGAGTCTCGACGACTTCTTTAAGAAGATGGGCGCCTGATGCTGGCATTCCGGACCACGGGGCGCTTTGAGAAGGAATTCAGGCTTGCCGCAAGGCGAGGGAAAGACGTTTCAAAACTTCAGGCGGTTATGCGGGCGCTGGTTCAGGAAGTGCCGCTTGATCCAAGACTCAGGGACCACGCATTGAAAGGTGAATTCTCCGGGCGGCGTGAGTGCCACGTCGAACCGGACTGGCTCCTCGTCTACAAGCGCGAACCCGACGTCATCATCTTTGAGCGGACGGGTACGCATGCGGACCTTTTCGAGTAACCAACTGCCGGGAGATAGCCGGAAGGCGACAAGTGGTGCTCCTGCCGCCACCCCCTGGATCACTCGCAGGAACCACCGGCAGGAGGTGGTTGATGATGATGTCAAAACCCCGCTCCCCGAAGCATGACGATGTTGAGTTGGCGTCCCTCCGATTTGCTTTCCTGAAGGAAAATTCTGGGTATAGGAAATTCGTCGAGGAGAACAGGGACCGTATCCTTTGCGCCTACAGTGAGTGGAGATCAGCGGTTCGGGAAGGTCGTGCTCCAAATATTCCTGCTGTGGACCGGTTCGGGAAAGAGATTCCCCTTGAGGATATGTTTAAGGAGTTCTTCGAACCGGTTGCCTATACACACGTCTGGTTCCATAAATGTTTGGAGGAGGGTTTCGGGATCCTCAATCCTCCATTCGATGTTTCCATGCTTTCGGCAGACGGTCGTCGAGAAGTCCTCACCCCGGAGGAATCGCTGGACCTCCTTGATCCCATGAAGGACATCGAGAACGTCCCGAAGGAAAGGCGTGAAACCGCGCTTCGAGGTATGTTCTCTGCCTGTGGTATCCGGCATGTTGTCCACAATCACGAGGAGGCCCTGCTCCGCCGTTTGCCCCCTAGCCTTGGTATTCCGCAGACCGTCCAAGATGATGAGAATCGCGAGGGATCTACCGAGCAGGCGAGTATTTCTGTCTTTGAGTTGGAACAAAGGGAAAAACAACAACGGCGGTATGAATCTATAACATCAGGGGGGGTATCTCCGTGGTTCAAGAGGAAACTCGTCCCTTTCCCCCTCTCAGGATTGCTTCCGCATGAACGTCTCCTTGTCGTGGACCTCAGGAAGAAGAAATCGGAACTGCTGAAAGAATTCGGGGTATTTTTCGACCGCGTTAAGTACCACCGAGAAAATACCAGGGACTCGGAGTGGGGAAAAAACTACTCCCGGTGGGAACTGGACACGACGCGAACTCGGGACGAGGCATGGCAACCTCTTAGGATATGGAAACTGCGCCGAGAGAAGAAGGGTTACGCCGCAATCGCCCGAATTATGGAGATGACGGTCGGAGCGGTAAAAATGAGTTTCTATAAGGCACATAAGATCATCGAGGGTTTTCCGTACGACCGCGAGAAGTACAAACTGAAACATTGGAACCTTCGCGAATGCGCATCCTGCAAAGAGCATCCCGATAGAGGGGGGCCTTGCAAGGAACTTTGCCCCGATGCCAAAGAAAAAATTGGAATTCCGGAAGATATATATCTTCACCAGGTAAAGGAACCAGAAATGATGGAACAGAAGCACATCCACGCCGAATGGCTCACTAAGAAAAGCCGAGAACTTCAATCTAAGGAGGACGAACAGGAGTAAGACTCACCCCTTCTCCCCCACCGCACTTTCAGGACCCAACACCCGTAGAATAAGCACCCCCCCATATTTTTACCTCCCCTATTAGGTAAGACGTGACAAAGGGGGAAACGGTGGACGACACAGGGAAGGTTCAGAGCGTCAAAGAACAAATCGTTTCGAATATCAGCGGGTTGTCCCTTTCAACTCTGAGGAAACAGCGGTACTACGGGACGGGCATCCCGTACATGAAACTCGGGAAAGCCGTGCGCTACGACCTCCGGGACGTGTACGCATTTTTACAAAACGCAAAAGTGTTCCCGCGCGGATGACTCCCTCCCCTTCCCGCGAACCCCACGGGGTCAGGGCCGTCATTCCGATCGAGCGGATGCGCGTCAAGCCTCTACCTCCGCGATACGTAGACAAACGGGAACGCTGGACCAGGTATGTACGGCGGCGCCCCTTGCCGAGACGGGCGCTCCGATGACGGCGGATCTGGTAGGCGGCCGGGAATTTCTCGAACGATACTTCCGGGAGTGCGACGGGAGCAACATAGAACTTCGTGCCTTGCATATCGTCGAAAAGGCACCCTCCAAGGTTGTCCACCAAAAAGCATACACAGACATTGAGGCGTTACTCGCCGACGCCGAAAAGCTCGCCGGGAAATACAACATCTACTTTAACACCTCCGCCCTCAATGGCGGATTCGACGAGGATCACGCCGTCGCGGTTCCGGCACTCCGCATTGATATTGATTTTAAGACAGGAATAACGGAAGCCGAGGCCCGGAAAATGCTCTCGGCGTTTCCGCTTCAACCGTCCGCGATCATCCCCTCGGGTGGGGGCCTTCAAGTGCACTGGTTCCTCGCCGAACCCGCAGGACGCGAGGACTTCCATCGCGTCAAGGCGATCATAAAATCCTTGGTGTTCACGTTTCGAGCGGACCCAGTGGCTTGCGGCATTCCTCAAATTCTTAGGCTCATCAATACGGTCAACCGTAAGCCGATCTATAACCCGCCGAGGCCCGTTACACTTACCCGCGAGGACTGGCATCCCGAACGGGAATTTAGTCTTTCGGACTTCGTGGCACTCCTCCCGGTGGAGAGCGAGGTACAACAACCCCCGACGAAGAAACCTTCCACGGGAACGCTCCTCTCCCTCGATCTCATCGGGGTCGTCTTCGAGCGATGCCCGGAGCTTGACGGTTTGCGGCGAAATGCAATCGAGGCGGGTCGCCTCCTTCCCGAGAATAAACCCGGCGAACACCTGGCGCGGATCCGCGTCATGAACCTGTACCGCGCTTTCGACGGAGGCCCGGAGCGGGCCGTCCGGGAAATATTCTCTCACCTGGACGACTTCAACTCGCGCGAAACCGAGAAGCAAACCGCATCCCTTCACGGCTCCCCGCCTCCCTGTGCGGAACTCTGTCCCGCTGGACAATGCGCGGAAATAAAGACCCTCGGGAAGTGGAGCCCCATCGCGTTCGCGTATGAGGCGCGAAGGGGGGCGAGAACGCCTACCGTGGAGGTCGCCGCCCCTCCAGCAGAGGTACAGGGTCCCAACGTCCGTGACTTCCCCGCGGAAATAATGACGGGAGCCGCGGGAGCGTTTGCGCACCTGTACAGCTCTTACATGGAGGCACCGAAACAGTTTTTCTACATGTCCTACCTGACGTGTCTTGGAAGCTATCTGTCCGGCTCCCTGACGATTGATTCTGAACTTCGGCCACAGCCCCGCCTGTACACCTTGCTCCTCGCAAATTCGGCGGACGACCGCAAGTCAACCGCGATCTCAAAGGTGGTCTCCTTCTTTGTTGAGTCGATCGCAGATTTCCTCACGTGCTGGGGCGTCGGGTCGGCTGAGGGGTTACAAACACGGCTTGAGGGAAGCAACAAAAAACTCCTGTTGGCGTTCGACGAATTTATGGCGTTCGTCGGGAAGTGTAAGATCGAATCGTCGGTCCTTCTCCCGTGCGTGAACACCTTGTTCGAAAGCAACTATTACGAGTCTCGTACGAAGAAGAATTGGGTTCTCCTAAAAAACGCACACCTGGCCATCCTCGCCGCCTCCACCATTGCGACATATGAGCGAACGTGGAGCCCCGCATTTACCGACATCGGGTTCAATAACCGGTTGTGGCTGGTCACGGGGAAAGGCCAGCGGAGATTCTCCTGTCCGCGGACGATACCGGAAGAGTCCAAACGTTTGGCCAGATCAAAACTATCGGCGGTACTCGACCATGCCGAGAAGCACCCCGTTCTGGATATAGAACTTGAGGCGCGGGAGTTATATCACGACTGGTACATGGGCCGCCCCCCAACGATCCACGGTAAGCGGTTGGACACCTACGCCTTGCGCTTCGCGTCTCTGTTGGCCGTGAACGACCTGAAGGATAAGGTCGACGTGGAAACAATGCAGAAGGTCATCACATTGTGCGATCACCAGCACCACGTTCGCCAACTCCATGATCCCATCGACGCGGACAACGTTGTGGCGAAACTGGAGGAGAAGATCCGGCGCACTCTGCGGGCAAAGGGCAAGGTTGGAAACCGTGAACTGAAACGAGCCCTCCACGTCAATCAGACGGGTATATGGTTTTACACCACGGCTCTTGACAACTTAATGAAAGAGAAGGAGGTCGGGTTTGACAAGGAGTCGGGAATGTTTTTCCTGCAACCCGAGGGTGTCACAAGAAGTGTCACAACTTCTTCGTGACAGTTTTTTCTTTTATGTTACAAATGGTTAGGTTAGCTTTTCCGATATTTATAAGGGTACAGGGGGGAAAATACCACCTCCCCCTCTTAAGAGACAAAAAAGAGGCATTAACTATATGAAAACAAAAGCGAATTTACTGTCACAACAGGGTTGTGACAAAAGTTGTGACAGGGGTGGTGACGTCCCCGAGGTTCGCGCCATCGACGATCCCGACCCATGCGCCGCCGCAGGCTGCGCTATGCAAGCGGATCCCCTGGAGACGTGCAGGAGACCACAGGTGCCCGCACCGCTGGCACAGGACGGGGATGTGCGACACGGACTGTCGCACCCTGATGGACAACACCAGAACGAGGAAGGAGGTACCCCGTGAAGAAGGAAGAAGGTGTAACAGGTCAGGCACAATCCCGGAAACTCGGGCCTCGGAAGAGAAACCCGATCCAAATGGCGTCCGATACTGCAATCAAGGCCTTGATGGCAAAAGGATTTTCGGTGAGGAAAGCGGCTGAGTTCATGGGCATTAGCCCCACGACCGCACAAAAGGCGATGACCCGACTACGGGAGCAAGGAGAATTGACTTCGGGCCTTGTGTCCGTGGCGAGAGATGAGAAACTCGGGAAATTGGTCGATAACTTTCTGGACCGTGGCGTGAAAATGAAGAAGATCAAAGGCTCCGATGCCATCGGTGTCGCGAAGTTGTACGCCGACAGGCGGTATCCCGTGCGTCAGGATAGCGCGCCGCCCCCACGCACGTTCATCAATGTGGACCTGAGCGTCTTCCTGAACGATCCTCCGCCGGCGCCCAAGACCATCGACCTGGAGCTAGGAGCGGCTTCGACCACCACCGATGATATCCAGCCCCCTGGTCATGAGTCCGGCCCGAATGAGGAACCCGCTTGAAGACGGCGGGGAACTGGCGCTCTGCCTCCAAAAGGCCGTATGCATCCCCAGGACCAGCGATCAGGAGAGGGGAAAGATCCGTCGCCCCGATACATATACTTTCCCATTAATAACCTTTTATGGTAAAGTATGCCCAGCCCACTACAGGAGGGACACGGGAAATGGGCCGGGTCATCAAGCTCCCCCAACCATCGAAAATAGGAAAGTCGCCCCCGATGAGGACACCCAACAGGGAGCGCCGCTCCCGGGAGTACCTCTCCCCCGCCGAGGTCGACTCTATGATCACCGCGGCGAAGAACGCCGGCCGGCATGGTCACCGGGATGCCACCCTCATCCTTCTAACCTACCGACACGCGGGGCGAGTGTCGGAGATGATCGCATGGCGCCGGGATCAGGTCGACCTCGATCAGGGCCTTCTCCACGTCAACCGTCTCAAAAGCGGGACACCCTCCGTCCACCCACTCCGGGGGCCCGAAATCCGGGCCCTCCGGAAACTGTTCCGGGAATACCCTGACTCCCCTTACGTCTTCTCCACCGAGCGCGGAGGACCAATGACAGCAGCCACGGCCAGGAAGATCGTCGCACGGGCTGGCGAGCTGGCAGAGGTTGGGTTCCCCGTCCATCCCCACATGCTCCGACACGCTACGGGTTACTACCTCGCCTCAAAGGGCCAGGACACCCGAGCAATCCAGGCGTACATGGGGCACAAAAACATTCAGCATACGGTGCGGTACACGGAACTGTCGCCGGATAGATTCAAGAACTTCTGGAAGGATTGACCCTCACCCAATCGTATCGATCGCGCCTCGATCCGTCGGGAAACCCAGGGGGGGGGTAGGCCCCCGGCTGAAGTTGACTACGATAAAATAAGACCCCTTCCGAGGTCGACGCAAAATTTTATAATTTCAGGAATCTGTATGACCTGCCCCCCGAAAGATGACCAACTACACGCGGAGATTTTCGCCTGATTTTTACTCCTCGAACCGCCCGGCAAACTCGGCCGGTGTCACGTCATTCAGCGAGCTGTGGCGTCGAATCATATTGTACTCCTGCCGCCAGCGGCCAAGGGTGGCCAGATCCGATATTAGGATGACGCGGTTCGGAATCGACGCGCCCATGTTCGTCACGGAGTTCGTCGATCGCAACGAGACATGCCTCGGCCACCCTCAATTCCGCTGGCCCGCCGTAAAGGAATCCATGAAGCTCCTTACGGAGGGCAGCGACGTCGACGCCGTACAAGCTGTACACATTTGCGCCCCAGTCGGCTAGCGGTTTCTTACCAAGCGCCAAGTTCTCGACCAAACGGTGTAGTGAGCCGTCAAAAGGCCGTTTGTCACGGGCATATCCTCGAACCAGGGCCAACATACACTCGGGGTCGGCAAGCTCCGCAATCGCGCCCTCGATGATTGTCCTATTCTCCCCAGCCGGCAGGCATTCATAGCGGCGAATCAGTTCACTTCGCATTTCTGAATGTTCACGGATCACACCTGCAAGGTCGCCCGCAAGCCTCCAATGATCGATCTCTCCCTTGTTCCCGGCCAGCTTGCCATCACAAATGAGACCTAGGAGCATTGCGGCCGACGACAACGTGCCCCGAGCGACAACTGCTTTCAGCCACGCATCCTCGGCATAAAACCGCGGGTCGTTTTCTGCCAGCTCTTCAAGCGACTTCTCAGCCTGCGAGTCCGGTGCATTGTCCAATGCCGATAATAGCCCCCGCAATCGCCACGGCGCCCGGAAGCGCATATCAATAAGCGCTAATCCTTCATGGACTGCTGCGGGACGATCTGAAAATGGCAAAAGTGCGAGCCAGTTTTCGATCCCATTATGCACCTCGTCCAGCAGCCAGGGTTTCTGCTTTGAGGCCTCCAACAACTCTCTCAATCCATCGAGCACCATTTCGGTGCTGATCATATATCCTGAGAGTACGAGTGACTCCAAAAGGTCACCCTTTTCCAGGGTCGGCTGGGGCAATGACAGCAGCGCGTCAATAACGAATCCTTTATCACCATGCGGCATACTCAACGCGATCTTGGCGAGCCGCAAGGCGTGGCGCTGATGCGGTTCAGCACTGCCCGGCCGTGTCATCCAATTAATCACTGCGAAGATGGCTTCGGCATGAGGCGAGGTGTCACAGTATCCATTCTCCTCCAATTGCTTGCGCCGTATCTTCGCTGTAGAGAAGTCCGGCCCGAAGCGGAACCACAGTTCCTCCGACGCTTGTTGCTGCTTTTTCCAGATATCGTGCAGGACGTATGCAGCATCGATCCCGAAGTGCGGGTTCGCAAGGTACTCCCCCATTAGTCCAAAAACTTGCGCGTTGCCAATGGCGGCAAAGGCCCGACGGTACTGAAGCGTGTATGACATCGTCACATCCTGCGGCATCGACCCGCGTGCCGAGCGCGCAAAATACTCTCGGCGCGCGCTCTGCCAACGCGAGAGGTCTTCTTCAAGAAGGCGGTGAAGGCGCTCCACGAATTCAGGTCTTGGAAGCCTTTCGATGGCGCGGACCACTTCGACGAACTGATGACGATTCGCCTGTGGTGATGCCAACAGTACCTCAACCCAGATTTTGACCACGCTGACGATGGGCTCAATCAGGGCGGGTTCCGCCTGCAGGCGACCTTTTTCCACTCCCTTCCCATGGCGAGCGAGAAGGTCTGCCAAGACACTTATGCAGTGCGGATCTTTGGTATCGCTACGGTCCAGGAGCGCTGTCAGGAACGCTTCAGTTCTACTGATCGATATCCGATCCCTCAGGCGATAATATTCATCGCGAGTCACCTCATCGATAGGCCTAGTCATTTCTTGAATCTTCTTGTCAAGCGCAAGAAACCCATCTATCAGAATGCCAACAGTCTTCGGCCCAACCATGACAGCGGCTGTGTTTGCCACGAGATTGTCGCGCGCGCAATCGATGACCATTTTGGGAATGGCGCCTTCGTCCACAGCGGCAACATCCTTCAATAGCTCTTCACTTTGATATGGAAGATCACGGCCCGCCTGAATGCGAATAAGCAAGGCTTCGCCAGTCTCTTTTGGATAGCGCTCGAATGCCCCCTTCATAATCCTTGGCGCCCGACTGTCTTTAACAGAAAAATCCTCTGACGCGATCAGGGCTGCGATCTGGCCGGCAATAGCCAAGTCCTTGGCTTCCCCCTCCATGAGGAGATCTAACTTGGTCAACGCATTACCTTCGCCTTCAATACATGATTGCCGCTCGCGCCGCAACCGCGCCGCTGACTCCGGATCGGGTATGTCATCCGCGTAACCTTTACGCGCCAACAAGCACCATACCCTGTCCGATGCCGTCTTCAGAATGTCGGTCACGAAGCGATGAGCGCGTCTGAACTGCAGTGCCTCGATCACGGCAAACTGCACCGTCGTGCTTGGGTCCGCCTTGGCAAGGGTTGTCGCAAACTCAATTCCTTCGATGTCGCCATTGCTAGCAATTTCTGCAATAAGGTGCTCACGGACTTGCTCCGGAAGCCCCGCGATTTGCGCCTGTACGTTCGGGCCAAGCACGCTCGGCCTAAAACGGTGTGCGGCCCGAAGTGCTTTCAAATGCACCTGCATATCAGGGTCTGTTACCAACGGCCAAATCTGTGATGCAAATTCCGCTCGGCCGGTGGTGATCATGAATCGGACCGCGCGATCTACAGTGCCTGGCTTATGCCAGTGCCCGACAAAGCCGTCGACCTTGCGCTTAACGAGATCCCACACTTCCGGGGCCGAGCGATAGATCATCTCGGCTGCGAGCATTGGATCAATTGAAAGCGTACGCAGGACCGCTGCGGCAACAGCTCTTGCACCTGCACGGTCCGCACGCGACAGTCGGTCGCAGGTAAATAGAATCGATTCTTCCCAGGCAGGCATGTCGAGAACGTCGAAGGCCAACATTTTGTCGGCTTCTACGTCGCCTTCTGCCGAGGCGCGCATTAGCCGCTCGACTTCGAATGATGCATGCCATTCCTGAAACTGCTGGTGTTGAAAGGACACGCCGCTATTTGCGGCGAAACGAATAAGCATGTGATGACTCACTAGCACGTCGATAACATTAGTGGGTTCCAGCCGTGTCGAGATTTGTCCCTCTGCTACCAACCGATCTCCGGCCTGGCTGATAACCGCGCGGGCCTTGTAGTCACCAATGGTAGTATGGGTTGCTCTTGTCGCCTCAACAGCCAGCGCTACGAGAATGTACCGGTGGAAGCCAAGGAGTTCCCGTCCTAGCATGTCGGCTTTACCGGGCGAGGACTCATGTTCGGTCACAAAGAGCCGGAGCACCTCCTCCTTGGTGGTCGGCATCGCGCCACTCGGTGCAGAGGTGAGCAGCGCGTTGAGATAGAGAGGAATGGAAATCAGCTCGCGCACGCCCGGCGTGCGCCATGCACGATCTACCAGCGCTTCCCCGTCCTTGGCGCGAATAGCCCGTGCGATCTCCAGTTGCTGTTCCTCAGAGAGCGCTTCGATCTCAATGGTTGGACCAGAGATAGGGACATCTTGTGCCTGTCGCCGCGTACTCACCACCATGCAGAGCAGCGGATAGTCGCGTCGCAAGGCGTTGAGTTCGTGAATTGCGCGTTTTCGCGAATCGAGATCGAGTTCGTTCCACCCATCGAGCAGCAGCACCAGCCGGCCATGATAGGCAAGCAAACTGAAGTGCTGCTCGCGAAAACCCTGAAATGCATTCCGGCGCACAAGTGAATGAAAAATGCGATCGGTACACGATGACCATTCTGCGAGTGGCACGAAAACAGCGATAGCCGCATCAGAACATAAAATGGTGTCTGCCACCTGAACTAGAGTCGTGGTTTTTCCGGTGCCCGGTGCGGCGACGATGGAGATATCAGTGGCATTTGCGATCGCGGCGGCCATACCTGCAACGCTTACTGCGTGGACACCGCTACTGTTCTGTGTCCGCAAGTTTAAAGAGATGGAATGTCGCGGCCATTCACGCACCCCCTTAAAGGCGTCAACGTCTGCCTTGGCGGCGGTGAGCATACGCGATGTCACGATATCAATATCGTCGTTCTTCGGTAGCCCCAGCCCTTTGATCAGTGTCCGGTCGGTTTCATCGAGTTCGACGATAATCTTGGCAGTGCGAGCCAGATTGTCCGGGGCGCTGGCAATCGCGACAAAAGCTCTTTCTTCTGCCGTGCTTTTCCACTCGCGTAGCAAATCGATTGTATAGTGCCTGTCATCGGAGTCTATCAATTTTGAGCAGGTTTGACAGAGCCAGATACCGTTCGATTCATTCCGGCGTTCATCTGTGCTCAGAGAGGGGGCATATCGTGGCCCGCCGACGGAAGCCGCTGAAATATGCGCAGCCACACCAATATTTATTGAGCTTTCACCCCCGGCCTGCGGTCCGACTGTTTGCCGCCTACAATCCGGATTTGAACATAGATAGGAAACTCGGCGTGCAATGTTTGAGATAGTTTTTTTCTTGAAATTGTCTCGCATTGACATATCGATGGTCCCGGCCTTCCGAATCGCAGTCCGGGGGGCAGGTCAGAGCGTATGCCAATCTGCGAGATTTGTCATCAACCGGTTTCACTGGTAGCACAATAACCGCTCACAGGTTGGACACAAGCTTCGGATCGAGATCTGGAACGCGTTCCGTTAAGATGGGTTCCAGCAATAGACCTTCGGGGTGCGCATCCGAACGATTTCTTTTTGCACGGGGATTGCAGTCCGTTCGGGGTTCTTTTACCGTGGGACATGTCCGGGCAATGTTGACGCTCATCCTATTGTGACGACAAATACCCTTCCTTCCGAGTCAATGACGTCTGACAGAAAGAAGGTAGATGGAGTGATAAAGTCCACGGGGGGTGCCGATGCCGCAATATACAGACTCGCTGCGCGGGTATGCCCTTCGAACCCACCGAAGGGACGGATGGAAATGCGTCTATTGCGGCTTGGACGGCCGCGAATCTTTCTCCTCCTGGCTCTCCCTCTCGGAAGAGCATCTTCTCCCCAAGGGGCATCCCCTCCGGGACGACCCGCGCTTCATCGTCACGGCATGCGCGTTCTGCAATGTCGCTGATAACCAGTATTTCAGTAAGGCACAAGGGCGCGGCATCGGTTTGGAAGACAAGACGCCCGAGGAGCTCATCGCCCTGCGCAAGCCTTACGTCACGGAAACCCGGGACTCCTACCGGACTTTCTGGGAGCGCCATGTCCGGGGAGAAAAAGGGATGAGGAGTTGATTATGAACGTCACCACCTGGAACAACGGAAAGCCGAAAGGATCTGGCTCGGGATATGGCGTGAGGATCTCGAAGCAGGACAGGGATGTATATTTCAATAAAGCCTGGACGCATGTTGAGATCGACATCCCCGGCGCCGGGACGGTCAAGGCGACCCTCTCGAAGTCGTTTTGGGGAACCTGCCCCGAGATTCGTTCCAGGCATATCGGAACATGGCTCATTAGCAACGGCCTTGCGTCATGGGCAAAAGGATCGCCGCATATTGTCAAACTGACCAAAATCCGGGGAAGCAGATTCCGACTCCACAGATGAACATGAAGGGGTGAATCATGACCTTTCGTCTCCAGTTTCCTGAGTCGGAAATCTCCGATTGGGCTCACAGATTCGAGTTTGGCGGCGATGCGGAGATCGAGAACGGGGTTGCCGCTCCCGCCAAGGAGCAAGGATTTCTAACGCGGGACCAGTTCTTGAGGATCTGCAGATGGAAAACCCAGCGGTCCAGAAAAAAGTGCGAGAAGAATGATGAGGGAATGGTCCGTGAAGCAACGCGTATCGCACTCGCCGCCGACCACGAACCGATCAAGACAGCCGTTCTTCGGTCACTTAACGGTGTCGATTGGCCAACGGCATCGACGATCCTCCACTTCTGCGATGCTCGCCCCTATCCCATCCTCGATTTTCGGGCCCTGTGGTCGCTTGGCATCAAGAAATATCCAGCATACGTTTCGGATCGTTTCTTCCAGGAATACACCGAGTACGGTCGTAGTCTGTCGACTTCAACGGGCCATTCCATGAGGACCATCGATCGGGCGCTATGGCAGTACTCCAAAGAGAATCAATGAGGCATCCTGATTCCCCTTTCCCATCCAGCAGATATATTTGGGCCGAGATGGAAGGACTATGGCAAGGATCGGTGACCTGCCCCCGTTTTTCAACCAACTGGACGAGGTGACATTTATGACGCCTTTTGACAATCGCGACATAATATTTTCCCGTCATACTTCCCTTTATTCATTCGGCAGAAGAAAACCACTTTCCCATCCACCGCGACACCGCATTTCTCACACACCCCTTTCTGCGTGGCCGAAATTCCGGTTGGGGGCCCACTTTCATTTGGCTTGATGGATTTTGATTGGACCATCGGTTCGATATTTGGGGTTTGCTGACAGGATCGACAGAGTACTTTTCCTCCAAACTTCTCCCTGTTGATACGGCAGTAATACACCACTTTCCCATCCACCGTCCCACCGCATGCTTCGCAGATAGGCTCTTTCTTGGTGTCGCTTCCGTTCCCCTTATCCGTTGTTCCGCCAACTGCCGGCTGCTGTATTGGGCCAGGTACGTTTGCAACGGTGACACCGAACTTGGCCGCATAGTCGATTTTCGATGGCCGGTGAAGCCTAACCAATCTCCGAGCGAAAGTTTCCAGCGTTTCCTGGGAAACCAACTTTGAGAGGGAAGCTACAGCCACCACTGCGGACGTGTCGTCAATTCTCTTATCGATAGCTGCCCCGAGACCATCCGCTTTGATCACCATGCTGGTATCGAACTTCTCCTTCGCAGGGCGATCGACACGGCTATTGGGCGCCACCATCACATAGCTAAGGAAGTTTGGAGGGATGGGGACACTCAGTCTCGTCGGCAAGAATCCGGGCTGCTGGAACACTCTATCCAGGAGATCGATGTGGCGTTTATTTTGCTCGATGGGGGATTCGATGGCTATATACGTTTTCCCGTTCCAGACCAGGAATTCACCCTCAGGGGTAATCTTGACCCCGTAGTAGTAGTTCTTGGACTCGAGTACATAGACGTCAAGGAGGCGATTGATTAACAAATGGTCAATCTGAGCAACGAAGCCTCTGTGTTCAATACGTAGGTCGTGAATGATGGCGGTGTTTCGACTATCTCTGGATCGAAAATCGATATAGTACGCAGAGCTGTCTTCTCCACGGGCGCCGGAGCCGATGCACTTTATCTCGCGCTCGATGAGGAGCCGTTGCTTGGCCGTTATCTGACAGTCCAGCAGACTCCGTAAACTTAGAACGTCGGAGTCGTGGTCATCGCGTTCCTTGATCAGCATCCGCCTCTCCCGCCTGGCCAATATTGAGGACCTGAAAAGTGCCTGTTGAATCTGCTCTCAGGCTGTAGGGCGCACTCTGGACACAGAATGAAAAATCGAACCTTTGTGAGGTCCTTGATTCCCTTATCGGTTGAGAGGATACAGATATTCAGCAGGAGGGGTACCTTCGGGTGGGTTGCTCGGATGTCTTCGTTCCTCACAGTTCATCCGACCTTCCTTCCCACGCAAATCGTTCGTGTATTGGCGTACGCAAATAATCTAAGGCAGACAGGTTTATCCCATAGGTCGAGCATTTCATGAATGGCCGATGATCCGCACACACCATTAGGTCCTCCGGCGAAACAAGAGCGCCCCCCCGTCCGGTGTGTCGGGGAATCCGGATACCGAATTGACCTGCCCCCCGAAGCGTCCGCGGATCCTACCCTTTGCCTCACTATTTTCGTCTTGGGGGAAAGGGCGAACTTAGCATATCGATCATCGCATCCGTCTCATTGCATACCTCCAACTGTGCGTCCAATGCGGAGATATAATATTCAGACTTGCTCACTGCGCGCGGATTCGATCGATCGACGAATGTCGTGATGCGGTCTTTGAAGTTTTCGATCATTTGGCGCATGTCCTGAACTGATCGTTTTTCGTCATCTGGATCAAATGTCCGTCCATGCCCCGCGATTATGAAAGAGTGTTCGAATCTCTGGAATGGGAACAATGCTGTAACTATTCCATCGCTTTTGACATAACGTGCGAACATCATTTTCACGCACGGATCATCGCAGCCCCTTACAAAGTCACAAACAATCGAATCAACCTCTACGAATGGAGTTCCCTTCTCGTCCGCACCACGTTTGAACGCAGTAACTTGAGCTTCTTTCCCATATGCTTGTTCGTATCCAGATCCGATAACTCGGGCATCGTCGTGAAAAATCAACCCCCGTGTAATATATCCTCTGCACATTATTCCTCTTTTTAATAGGCGGATAATTGCGCCCGAGCAATGGTGAACCATATTGATCAATCCTACAGGGGATATCTCGCTAGATAGAATGACGCTGTCTGAAACCTGCGTTAACTGGAAATCGAGGTCCTTATGAATAAATGTGCTTTGCGGGCAGATCATTAGACCGTTCTTTTTATATATATCTGCATCATCATGCGTACCAAGTTCTTTTTGCATCTCTAATAAATCCTTCAAGGACGTGCCAGTCCCAGCCTCGGCAGCCTTCACAAACCCCTTCCAGCCAAGGATGTCCATGAATCCAATAAACTTTTCTTTAAATTCCACGCTACTCATTCGTGAAGTAATGATAGCCCAATCCGAGATTTAAAAAATCCCCTCTTTCGCGGAATACCTATAGGGAAAGGATAGACGGGCAAACGGTGACCATCCATCTTGGCTCCATTCATTCGGTGAAGGAGCCAGCAGAACCGCGGCCTAAATGTGCAGATCGAACACCCTGCGGAACAGAGGGATCGATTACAGGATGTCATCGCGCAACCTCTGTGTAGTCGATGGGTCACATTTTCACAATGTGGCTGAATTGCCTACAGAGGGTCTGTCATACCTCCCAGTTTGAGCAGGTCACCGAATCCGGTATGACCACGACGTCCAAGATAATTGATAACCTGCGCGGCGTGCGTCCGAGCGTCACCACCAGCCTTCATCGCCATCTCCAATATCTTCCTTGCTGACTCGAGCCATCCGTGTATGCGCCACCCCTCTCGATCACCACGGACCATCCGATCAAGGATCCGAACCGCTCTTACGATGTCAGCTTGAGCTACCCTTGCAAGCTGTTCCACAATGGAATGGTCAGGCTCGGGTGTTATTGTGACGTTGACATAATTCTCAAGTTGCTCAAGCGCCCACTGCTCCGGGAACTTCCCAGATGAGAACCACGTACCAAACAACCAGGCATCGGGCTTCTGCTGTGCGTCCTGTTTCCCCGCCCCCGCCCAGTATGCGTCCCACAGTGTCTTAAATTGGCCCACGACTTTCTCTGGAATCTTCTCATCGCCTCCAAGGCTTCGACCGACGAATCCGATAGCATGTCGGCGAATATCAGGATTCGAGTCGGTAAGGAAGCGTTTTATCAGACCTTCATCATCATCTAGTCCAAGTTGACCACGCCCGTAGAGAATCATCAGGTGTTCGCCAAGGTGATTCATCGGTTGCTCGTGAGATTGCCCGATGAGATTCACTTGTACGGACTGTGCCACGGCGTAGGCAAACTGCTCCTTGAATAGCCTGTAGAACTCGATATGCGGCCCTACCCATACCAAGAAGGCATTCCATGCTGCCCAACCGTGCGTTATCGGAGGCGAGTCCTCGATACCCGCCAGACGAAACAATCGCCCCGCGTTCGCGGCTAACCAACTCCTATCGATCCAATAGATCAAGCCGATACGTGATCCGATCACAGCCAGGGCTTCGAAGCTCCGATTATCGGGGGCAATCTGCCACTCCAGCATCTCCCGAACCTCAGGTATCGCTTCGAATCCGCCTGGTATAACCTCGTGCTTCCCATCCACCCTCTTGATGTGATTTGCGATCCAGCGTGCGTATTCCAAGGCCGCCTCCACTGCCTTACCTCGAGGTGAGTTAATGCCCAAGGTGAGATAATCGTGTGCTCGAGGATCGTCTTCTGAGACGTCGTGGACGATATATGAATTGACGCGATCACGACATAGTGCACCCACCGCTTGCCAAATTCGTTCGCGTAGTCCCTCCAAAGGATACTTGGGAGCATCGTTGGATTTCGCCTCGCAGAGGTTCTTCACGAATTGCGAGATCTCGTCCCGCGTCCACTGCCAGTCCTTGTCAACCAATCCCTCATCTCCCTGGGTCGGAGTCGTACGCTCCCTCATCGGCTGCTCTAGTACCCACTGGCATAGCTCCACCACGGCAGAAACATTAATCTCGCAACTACTCTTAACTGCCTCGGCCATCTGGTGAAGGAATCCTCGAACATAGATCGCGGGGCACCCGATAAGTGCGCATGCCTTTACTGAGAATGCCTCGGGATTAGTCGCCACATACTGCTCGAACGTGGAAGCGAGCCCTTCTATGTCGGGCTCCACGAACCGACGCTCCCCGGGAACCCAAAAGGACACTTTCTCCACAGCCTGTGTAAACGTCAGCTTCGTCAAATCTTCGACGTTCATGGGACTGTCGTGCCCCCATCTCGAGCTGATGTGGGTGTTTAGGTCTGCCAGCTCCGGTTCACCGTGTTTGACAAGCATCTCATCGTAAATCTTTCGTCGTTGCCCCTCCAAGTACTTCCGCACACAGTGCAACTTCTCGAACTGCCAGTATTGTTTCCGGTTCCGTCGTTCCTCATCGGTCGCTTCACGTCCAAGCCTCTCCCTGATTGATTCGTTAACATCCGACATATCCGGACCAGCATCGACCCATCCGAACCATCTATCCCGCTCTTCATCCGTCAGCAGGTTCAGCCGACGCCCTACAAGCATTGCATACTCGTGCTTGTATCCGTGATCGTCGAACAGGTCCCGGTCCATCATGATCCGCCGAGCCAGTTCAGGATTCTGCTCCGCAAATTCGTTGATTAGATGAATCCTGATGCGTCTGAAAACCAAGGACGAATAACGAGCTATGATTTCGAGTGCTTCCTCAAGCAGCAGTTTTCCATCTTGTATCGCTTGTTCTAGACCCTGCCTGACGAATCCGACCATGGCGCCGGCGAAGTCGTAGTCCCGATTCTGTTCATGTTCCTCAATCGCCGGCCGCCAAAGGTAGGAGTAGTCCGAGCCGGAATCCAAGTCGACATGTTTCTTGGCATCAACAGATACCTTCAGCCATTCACACAGCTTCATGAGGAATTCACGCGGTTCTCGTCCAACCAAAGCAGGGACCACCTTCTTGAGGCCATCTTTGTACCAGTACTCATCCCGCCGACTGGGCTCCTCTTGCCCGTCCTCAAACTTCGGTGCGAAGAGAGTTTCAGCCAAGGTCATCGCGGCAGGGACCTCATCACCGCCCACGAGGCGAACGCAGAGGTCGCTGGCATCTTTAAAGTGAAGCCAGAGCGTCCCCTCCTGTGCAACTCGAGAGATCGCCGGGACAAGTGTTGCCGCTACATTAGCTGGCATCGCCATAGCGGCGTCGAGCATGTCGCCTATAACCGACACGTTATCAATTTCTATGTCAGCGAAAATCGATGCCACCTCAGCTGGCGCATGCGGAGCCATTCGGGCGAGATACATAGACTCTGGCCAGATTGGATGTTGAACACCGGCGGATGGAGTCGCGATGGGCTTGGGTGGGTTGTCGAAGTAGCCGGCTTCGCGTAACGGTGTAATCCAGTCTGCCCTCTCAAGGGTCCGGAAAAACTCTCGGCGAACATCGGGATCGCTAAGATGGAGTCCCGCATCGCCAATTGCCGATGGAGCACCGTTATATTTATCGAGAGCATCCCGAAGCATCCCAAGTTTGTCGAAGAAAGGAACTTCAGCGGGCATATACTCCTCCTTGCCAGCCGTGGTCAGGCGCCACAGCAGGCAGGCCTGCCATCTGATCCAATGCATTACGTAATGATGAGTAGTCGTTTCCACGATTCTCATACCATACCGGCTCAATTTCCAAACTGCTGTAGTAAGCCTGTTGCCTGTCTATCTCAATTTGGCTTTGATCTACATCGGATACATCTACCTCGTTTGTGACTGCCGGTCTTGGTAGCAATATATATCGTGCAGGCGGATTGCTCGGTGGGGTCCCCGACTCCGCCATGATTTGCTGGCGTTTCCGTTGATGTTCCTTACAGATTGCAAATATTTTTGGCATTGACGGTTCTCGAAGTCCACATCCTATGAACAAGACAGGATCGTTTTCCAGCGTTGGTACGATCAGATTCATGAGGTTGCTGTTATCGCTATACGCCTCAGCAAACTCATCTCGAGCGAGCACGATCGTGCCCTCGACAGGAGTCGTGCCCACATCAATAAATCCATGCAAATAATGAATCGATCGGGGGACCATCTGACGACGGTCAAGTGAGGGGTACGCTTTAACCGGAAAAACGCATTGCGAGTTCGACAAGCGAGCCTTGAGGGCAAGCAATGGATCATAATTAAATGTTAGGTAGCATGCAAACGGTAAAGAGAGTACTAAATCATAGAGAACCGGGATTTTATCCACTGATCGACCAAAATGCTCACCGAGAAACCTGTAGTAGGCGTCTTTGTTAGACACCTTCGCATCCTGTGCGGCATATAGAAGCTCATCTGTCGGGCTATCTCGAGTAACACGACGCGTTATCCCACACCTTTCACAGATGGCGTTGACCAAATCGAGCCAGGAGTGGTAACTCCCGGACGATAGACCTGAGCCAATGAACACAAAACATTTCTTGCTCAGGATCACCTCCCTTAGCTTCTGAGGTATCATTCCGTTCTCAATAAGCAATGGACTTCCCCTGGTTTTGTAGACACCTGACCGGGACATAATGAGGGTGCAGAAGACGTATCTTCGTCGAGTGAACGGTATACGGTGGAGTCTCGTCCCTCAATTCACGCCATGCAATTAGCCACTTCCGAGAATTTGCGGTGAAGTTCATAAACTTCCGCTACCTGACACAATCGTCAGACTCTTCGAACCTCTGGTAAGAGCGACATAAAGGTTCTTCGGGTCGTACCTATCCGCGTCGAGCACGACACAGTGGTCAAACTCGAGACCTTTGACGAGAAGAGTAGTACCCAAGACACATCGGGCAGGGCGACGGCCGGTCCGCCGAGTGCGGTTGCGGACAATCCACGCGGCGTCGCTCAAACTCGGAGCTTCACCAGCTCCATAAGCACGTACAGATCGCTGCATCTCGTGCAGAAGTTCTCTCCGATAAATCACGGCGCTGTCCATATTGACGAGCGCATCGAGCGCTGGGAGAATCGCGCTCGGCTCACCGACTTCCGCCACATTAAGTAATGCATCAAGCTGCGCTTTGTGCTTTCTAACTGTTGGCACACGGTTCTCAGAAAATGCTCTTCGGATCGTGGCCAGCTCCGTCCTGATGGATGTCATGCATTTGCCGGCAAAGTCGAGCACCGCCAGCGCACGAGCTAGGCCGCTTGTGGTACCGATACGTTCAGCGAATTGGAAGAGATCGCCCACATCGATGGGTTCCACACACGTGAAAACACCCTTGAGCTTGCTGGCCGTATCATGGCACTGATTTGCCCAACAATGTATGGCAACCACACTGTCGCCATCCTTCTTGGCTGACTCAAAGCATGCCGTTAGTTGATTGGCTCGCCTCGATGCCTCGGTATTTGTATTGACCCAACGAATAGGAGCGCCCCTGAGGTTAACGCGTTCACGCGCCAGCAATCGGGATCGAACATCTTGCAACCAGACTCCCAAATCGGGATTCGTACGTTGCCAGCGCCAAGCGATTGTCGGCCCAGGGACTTCGTCGAACACTTTCGCAACGTGTTGATCCCAATCGATTTGGGTTCCCCGAAACCCGAAGATTCCCTGAAGTGGGTCGCCAACGATGCGGCAGGGAAGCATGCTGGACAGCGCCACAATAAGCGCGTGCTGTTCAACTGTGCAGTCTTGGTACTCGTCCACATACACGCCAGAGTACGAAGCCTGGAGGATCTCTTTAATTGGTTTCAGGCCAACAAGAGAGAGAGCCCCCCGGTACACAGAACTGTAATCGTCGTCGGTCTGTGGCCTCAAATTAGACAATTGCGCCGTGGTCGGAAACGATGATGCCAACCGCAGCGCCCAGCCGGCGATGGTCTCGAGCTCAAATCCTTTTGCGGGAGCCCCAAGCTGGGCCAAACGACCCCGGATCGCGTCGACGCCAGCGTGCGTATGCGTGAGTACCAGCTCACGACCACGACCATGACGGGCAACGGCTGTTGAGAGCACCGTCGTCTTACCGCAGCCGGCCGCCGATTGCATCGCTCCGCGATCGGCCCGGGCGAGCACCGCGGCCGCTTCACCCGTTTCCATGTGCCCACTGTCGCAAAGCCGCAATCTTGCGGCCGAGATCAGTGTCCCGAAGGGCATCAAGATGCCGAAGCACGACGTCCGCTAGCTCTTCCGCAAGGGCCACCCGCTTGAACCAGCCTTCTCCGCCACGTGCTCTCTTCGCGGCAAGACCGATGGCCGTGCGCAGCTCGGACTCGGGTGCTCCCTGAGGCCAATCGGCGGGATTTCCTTGGAGCGTAGGTTGCCCAGCGCCAAGCCTACTGCTTACAGCATCACGCACACTCTGTTCGCCCCACAGCTGCATCGCCAGCTCCACAACTGCCGCGACCCCCCTCCAAGAGAGGTCGAGAGCAAGACGTTGCTCCAAAGACACTCCGCCTTCCCAAATCAACGCGACCACCCCAGCAGACTCCAACGCCTGTCGATCAGGTTGAAATGGCACATCGGAATCCACGAGCATCGCCACTTCATAGCCCAACTGTACAAACGCCGCCGCGACGGTTGGTGCGTCCGTTCCCTCGCCATCAGCCAGAGCAACCCCTGCTAAGCCGAAAGACAGCCCCGTCTGCGCCCAATACCGATCGAGGCTCCGGCAAAATCCAATCTCGGTCTTTCCCTCACAGACAAGGATCTTGCGTGCCAAGAAGGCTTCACTGGTCTTGAGGACAATCCGCTGCAGCGCGTCGGGGATGGCAATCACTTGCGTGATGCCGTTCTTTGAACGCACTACGCGAAGCTGCCCCACCTTTAGCTCTTGAACAACAACTGGCACATGGGTCGTCAGAAGCACATGCCCGGCTTCTCCGGAGTCGGTTGCCTCGCGGAGAACCTGCAGCACTAGCCGGATGCGATGGGGTTCGAGGCCATGCTCGATCTCGTCGATCAGCGTGAGACCCCGCGATTTAACCACCTCTCGCTGCATTGCCATGGCAAGAAGCCGGCGACTGCCGAGACCAGCCCTGCGGACCGGGACATCTCCGTCGTGAAGGGACAATGCGCCTTCTCCGACTGTAACTGCCTTGACGTCGAGATTGGGCCGGTAATCACCCCTTGGCCCGACGCCGAGCTTCGCACCTGCGGTCTTCACTTTTTCTGCCGCTAAGCGGAGCGTCGGCAACTCCTCCGGCCCGAGGCTGGTCAACTTCAACCGCGCAGCCCGATTGGCCTCCGCCAGGACCTCGGACAAGCTATCTCCTTCCTCGGTCAGCCGGGACAGGATGGACCCGCGTCCCCAGGCAAAGTGCCGATCCAGATATTCACCCAAGCGCGTACAGCCGAGCCTCTCACGATCTCTGGCTCCAACTAGCCTGCCTGCGGATTCACGATCATTAAATACCGTCCACGATGGCTCAAGCGATCTGTCGACCTGGAGCCGAATGGACAGGACCAGTTCGTCACCATCCTGCGGTTCATCGTGGAGTCCGTCAGTCGAATTCCATCCCCGAGCTAAGAGTCCGTACTTTGCATCGCTCTTCAGCTCGTCTGGAAGATCTCCAACGGTGACTATGATCGAAAGCGGCTCATCCGTTTTGGACTCATAGAAATCCGCGTCGTCGAATGGCACATTCCAGCGAGGTGAGAGCGCCAGCTCGATCGCATCAAGAATGGTGGTCTTGGTTGAATCTCCCGGGCCGATAAGGCACACGAACGCGCCCCCAACAGTCCAGTCCAGCTGCTTGATGCCCCGAAACCGCTCAATCTGGACATGCCGCAACCGCACCTCTCAGACCTCCGGTTCTCCTAGCCCTTTCTCTATGGACCAGCGAGGCGAGTAGATTACGGGGCCGCGCATATTTTTCTTACGTCCAGCATATATACGCAGGGCGATCCCGTAGGCCTAGAAGTGTCGGGCCTCGTCGTGCATGTAACGTCCTCGATGATCCCTTCTTTGCCGTCTGGCGAGCATAGGAGAATAACGCCCGTTCTGGAGCCAAATTCTTCGACAATTTTTGCCATTAGCACATAACCGTCGAAGGGCTTGAGCAACTCGGGGTCACCGCTACGTTTCAATACCTCAGCAAAGATTTCATCATCCTTCGAGTCGAGCGGAATTTCGTCCACTACAACCTCAACCGCCTTTGAAAGCGGAATCATGTAATCGCTAAAGTGAGAGATGGTCTGGAGATGAGGATCAATAGGGGGGCAGGAGGCGCAACCGGGCATAAGTGTGACCACCAAAATGCATAACGCAATTGCTATTTCAAACCGAATGTTACGCATAATTCCAAAATACGAGCCGTTGATCCTTCGCGCTCTTATTTCGCCCCGTATCCAGATCCCACTCGTCTTCACGGATTGCGACGAGATCCTCTCGACCGTACACAAAACGGGTAACGTTTAGCCACGCTTGCTGGATATGCTCGATCGCCAGATCGAAAATTTCGTTGTAGTGCATACGCCTGTCCTCACCTCCCGAGGATGGCACCTTGAGGTTCTCGATATACTCCACCATGTCAATTTCCTTGGGTGTGGGATATTTGAAACCAAGCCCGTCACAGACATGGCGCGCAAAGCCGACGAATCGACTCGTGGTAGGCAAAAGCTTCCCGAGGATTGAGTAACACTTCTTGTGCCAAGTATCGATTTCGGGAGGGTCCTCAACGAACAAGACAGGATGAACGGTTTCCAATACCTCGGTCCAGAGTCTTTTCACGTCCGAGTCAAGCTGGTCGGGGGCATCCGGGTCACCACATTGAAGTATGGTTGCCCGAATATGGTAGGCAGTTTGTGGCATGGTGGTACCAATCCGCCGAAAGATAAACGCGTCCTGGTGCATCTCGCACCGTCGATGTTCGGTCTCGTTGCCCTTATAAGGCCCAACCTTGAGTTCTACCACCGGATGCACACTCATATCGGCGACGACGTGAGCGATGTAACCCATGAGCCAAGCCAAGCACTTCTCCTTGGCAAGGCCTTCAGAAAGGGTACGGACGGTTTCGGCTCCCACAGAGATGGCTTTGCACGTGTGAGTGTAGTGCATTTCATCTGCCCATGCCTTTGAGTCCTCAGAGAAGAGGTGCAAGTAAGGGTAATCCGGGCTAATGCACCCGAGTTCCAGGAATTTCGAATGCATATTTGCGGCGTAGATTGCCTCGGGCGGAAACCCGAAAATCTTTTTCAGGCGCCGCTTCTCCGAGGCTTCGTTCACTGACGTGATGTGCGCATAACTTCCTGGCATCGGGACCTCTTCCATTCCGAAAAGGAAGCCTTTGGTCACGCTGAGTCTACGTCCAGTGGGTTCCCTTCGTTGGCACGCCACGAACTTGGCGAGTTGGAACCAATACCCGTGTTCCAGCACCCGCGAGTTGTGGCTCCGTCATCCGCCGCCAGCAAAGGTATTGATTGAGATGAAAAGCGATACGACTTGAATGGAGATCGCGATTGTCCGCTTTGGGCTTGTCCGTGGTGCTACCTCCGTTAGCCGATGGTAACCATCAAGGGCCGAACAATCGAAGTGAATATTGACTATGTCGTGAAATGTAGCGCGTTTAGGTGGAGCAATCAAGTACACGTGGACGGGACCTTTCTCAACTTCTTGATGGGTGGCAGCACCGCAGATCTGCCAGGGGCGGATCAAATCGGATCTGGTATGGTTTGCCTGTCAGGTCCGACAAGGCTCAGATTTTTTCCCGGAAGGTAAATGGTGGAAGGAACTTGGAGACGTCTCCCGGGCGGTGGCGGAACTCGCAATAGTGTCTGAAAGGACCCGCGGCATCTCGTCCCACGTCCGCCCTTCCAGTTCCCGGCCGGCCTCCTTCTTCCTGACGCCCCCCCATTGCTTGAAGAAGAACGGGACGTTGCTTTTCACGCACTGCTCGTGGATGTTCACAACCCACGACGGATCCATTGGCCGAGCGCCATATCCTGACTCCCCTCCGACGATGACCCAGTCGATGTCCCTCAGATCAAATTCCCCCAAAGGTCCGAGAAGAGGTTCGAAGGACAGGAACTTCGTACTGGCGCCGGTCTTCCGAAGGTGAGCGATCCGGTAGAGGTTGTCCTTGTCCTCCACGGTCACGCCCATCCAGATGTTCTTCCGCCAAGGCAGGGTGATGTCCAGGTCGAGGAGCCTCTCGGATCTTTTCGTGAGCACTTGGAAGGTATGCCATGCGGCTTGGTTCATCACATTGAAGATCTTCAGGATGAACTCCTTCGGAACATGTTCGTGGAGCAAGTCGCTCATCGAGTTGACAAACACGGTCTGAGGTTTCCTCCATTGCAGAGGCAACGGAAGGACGTGCTCGTGAACGGCTACCTTAAAACCGTTGCTATAGTTGGGTTGCCCCATCGCCTGGAGGCGTCTGGCCATTCTCTCGGCGTAACAATTTCGACAGCCGGCGCTGACTTTCGTGCAGCCCGTGACAGGGTTCCAGGTTGATCCAGTCCATTCAATAGTAGATTTCGCCATTCCTACGCCCCTTTGTCTGGAAACCGAACAAGTACGTTATCGCCAAATGACCCCTTCTTATGAGCGGATGCCACAATTATTTCGTCCCCCTCCAATTTCATGAGGACATCTTTGTAGTTTCTGGCCGTGTAGGGACGGCCAGCGCTGTGGCGTTCATATATTTTTCTCATGACGATCTCCTGCCCCGCAAAGTCAACAAGGAGCATGTCTGCCAGATCGTCTAAGGGACGAAGGAAACCGTAGAGCAAAGGCTGGCGTTGTGTCGCCATATTGTACTCGAATGAAGCCACCCCCTGGTTTTCGCTACTGCTTTCTTTTGCCATAATGTCTTTCATGATCTCGTAGCCCCGGAAATGCTTGCTCACGAAGATCAGATGGTGACTTGTTCGGGTGCCCGACTCATTCTTGAAACGGAAAGGAAGAACAAATTTCCCTCCCATCTCTTTCAATGCTTGGCAAAGTTCCTCGACGATTACCAGTTCACGCTCATCGGGGCTTAACGTCGCCAGTTTTCCCCGTAAAACATCCGCCCTCTCCTTTCCAAAGAGAGCATCCATATGCTCCGCGAATGCCTCGTTGGACAGCCCCATATTGATTCGGTTGTAGTTGAAGAAAAACACACAGTCGCAACCCCAGTCCTTGAGGACCGAATTCACGAGCCGGAGCGACAACCCCTTATAACCCCAAGGATCCACGAAAAAGAGAGTCGGGACGTGGCGCATTTGCTCAAACATTTTAACGATCTCTTCGCCCACCTCCCGGGTGCGCACCATCGGCTTGTACTTCAATGTTTCTATGCCGGAGATCTCGTCTATCGATTTCTTAAGGTCTTGAGTGTTGTCCTTGTCCTTGTCGTTGAAAGTACAGATGAGCATCTCCCGCAGATCCGGGTTCTCGATGGCAATCTCCAATACTTTGATGGGCGTTGACTTCGTTCCATCTTTGTACCTTCCTGGACCGGCAAACAGATCAAGGTAGGCAATCTGTTTCGGCCCACTCGCGGACTTTTTCATTGTGTTGACAATAACGCTTGCCCACACTTTGAAATACTTCGCTACAAGGGCGGACTTTACCTGTGACAACTCGCTGGATTCTTCGAAAAAAGTCTTCGTGATCATCTATCGGTCTTTTCCTCCTGGGAAACCCTGTCCCACGCCTCCAGCACGAGCCGCCGCGTCCGATACTCCCCGAACTCCCGCATCTCGTTGTTCTTCAGGACCCGAAAGGTCTCGCTCGGATAGTCTTCACCGTAGACGTCCGTTGGATCGAGGATGTAGCGAAGCTCGTCGCGGGTAAGGCCGTACAACTTTGCGTAGTACGCATCGAGTTCGGCACGCAGGACAGCGCGTCGGCTGGGATCCCAAGGGAATGGATTGCCCGTGTAACCAAGGTCGACGGCGAACGGGCGCAGATCCTCAGCCGTGTAGACAAGTTCGAGGATGCGGGAGGTGATGAAGGCAAGGGTGGCCTCGTCGTAGTCGGACGGAGGAAGAACGGGAAATTGTTTGAGATAGAAATACGTAAGCGATGTTCCGCCAACCTTCTGGCGAGCGAGGAAATCAAGAACAAGTGAATTCAAGTTGGCAAGATGTGCTGCCTTACATTTCGATTCTATATTTTTATTAAGCATGAAAAGGGGCATCTTGTGCCCCACCCCGCACCGCGGCACCACGGTGGCGATCATCGTCCGAAGTACATGGGCGCTAGTAACGTCCCTCCACCCCATCAACCATCCGTACGTCCAGCCCTTGTCGGCAAGGCGCTTGTCGACCTCCTCCTTCGGTACCCAGTAGCGCGGAAGAACCGAATAGGCGGGATTTGCCTTCTCGGCATCGGTCGCGTCGCGGGAGTCCTCGCCGTTCTGTTCGTACGTCGCCCACCGGTGGTCAAACTGGTGGACCATCTTCGCTTCATATAGCGGCAGAAACAATTTCCCGTCCGGTAAACAGAATGTCGTCCCGTCAAGCGTGGCACCGTCGGCTGCCATTTGGGCATGCGTCCGGAAAAGACCGCTGTCGTTGGCCATATCGAACATCCGCTGGAAATTAATCCCCCATGGATTGCCATCGGCCCCTCGTGCCTCGTCAAACAGCACCGGCACGCGAGCGTAAATTTTCCTCGCCAGTTCGGCATCCATCTTCGACCGGAAAATCGGGCATGTCTTCGTATTCGGGTTCAGTGCCGCAACTTCAGCGGGCGACAGCGTGAAATGCCTACGTTCATCTTCGAGGTTTTCCACCTTTCTAGCAAAAAACAGAAAATCCACCGCTTCCTGCCGAGTGGCTGTTCCCAGAAGGGTCATAAGACAAAAACGATATGAATGATGGACATCCCGGAATATGAACTCTTCATTTTCGAATGAATAGAACGAAGCAAGACGGTGGCTTGTGACAACTTCATCTATATAACCTTTTGTGCCGTCATCTGTGGCGATGCCGGTAGGAACAATGATGCCCGCACGTCCATCCGGAGACATCAGGTTCAAGAACTGTTCGGCGAATAAGGCGTAGGTGTTTACGTCACCTCGACCGCATAACGGGAAGATCCCTGCGTTACGGGCAATGTGGCTTTCTCCTTCCGCCTTCCGAAGCGCGTCCTTGTACTCGTGGAAGAGCACAGGGTCTTCCATATCAAGATCGCGGATCATCCGTCTCCTTGCCGCAGCATTCGGAGCGTTCGCGATGTCGGGGCGCCGCTCAGCAAAATATTCCTGTTCCTGAAGCTTGAGCCGTTCCCACGGCGGGTTACCGAGCACCACATCAAACCCTCCGGTCCAGCCATGCGGACCAACACCAACTATCCCCGTTTCAGGGATACTGAACACATCCGGGAAGGCCACATGCCAATAGAAAAACCGATACTCCTCTGATAACCGTCGAAACGACTCACGGTACGCCGACGGAAGAGCGGAGAGCCCTCCCTCCGAAACTCGCCGAAAGGTGTCGTGCGTCCACTGCGGCGCCTCCGCAGTACGGGGAGCG
>Ga0209211_10002745_pt1 | contig 29778 bp, 27 predicted proteins | sample RifGroA2_FD_183992 | JGI IMG/M metagenome (GOLD analysis project Ga0209211, IMG submission 183992) | Groundwater microbial communities from Rifle, Colorado, USA - Groundwater A2 (SPAdes) (version 2) | ecosystem: Environmental > Aquatic > Deep subsurface > Groundwater | place: Rifle, Colorado...
ACCTCGGGGCCGGTGACGAACATGTAGGAAGAGTCCTTGACCATGAAGATGAAATCGGTCATGGCCGGGCTGTACACCGCGCCGCCGGCGCAGGGGCCCATGATCATGGATATCTGCGGGATCACGCCGGACGCCATGACGTTGCGCTGAAATACGTCGGCATAGCCGCCGAGCGCGGCGACGCCTTCCTGGATCCGCGCGCCGCCGGAGTCGTTGAGGCCGATCACCGGTGCGCCGACTTTCAGCGCGTGGTCCATGATCTTGCAAATCTTTTCGGCGTGGGCTTCCGACAGGGCGCCGCCGAACACCGTGAAGTCCTGCGAAAAGACGAACACCATGCGACCGTTGATGGTGCCGTAGCCGGTCACCACGCCGTCGCCGGGGATGTGGTCGTCGCTCATGCCGAAATCGACGCAGCGATGCTCCTTGAACATGTCCCATTCTTCGAAGGTGCCGTCGTCGAGCAACATCTCGATGCGTTCGCGCGCGGTCAGCTTGCCCTTGCCGTGCTGGGCGTCGATGCGCTTCTGTCCGCCGCCCAGCGCCGCGCGGTCGCGCTTTTCATCCAGTTGGCGAATAATGTCGTGCATGCGATTTACCTCCGGTCAAAACTAAAAGCATTCACCACTTGGATTCTTCCATCAATGCCGGCTTGCCAGCGCCAGCAGGCGCTCGGCTGCGGCGGTTGGCGTGGTGGTGCCGGCCTCGACGGCAACCGATAGCTCGGCCAGAGCCGACTTCACGCCGGGGTGCTGGCGAAAGCGGCTGCGCAGGCCCGAGTCGATCTGCTGCCACATCCACGCCAGCGCCTGGTGGCGCCGGCGTGCCTCGAATTCGCCGCTGGCAGTCAACGTGTGCCTGAATGTTTCGATGACCTGCCAGAACCCGGCGAGGCCATCCTTCCTTGTTGCCGACAGGGTCAGCACCGGCGGTTGCCAGTGGGCGGAGGCCCGACGCAGCATGGACAGGGCCGAACGCATTTGCGCGGCGGCAAGCTGTGCCGCCGCCGGATCGATGTCGGCCTTGTTGAAGACCACCAGATCGGCCAGCTCCATGATGCCTTTCTTGATCGCCTGCAAGTCGTCGCCGGCATTCGGCAGCATCAACAGGACGAAGGCGTCGGTCATGCCGGCGACGGCCGTTTCCGACTGGCCGACGCCGACCGTCTCGACAATGATGATGTCGTAGCCGGCGGCCTCGCACAAAAGCACGGCTTCACGCGTATGTTCGGCCACGCCGCCGAGGCTGCCGGACGCGGGCGAGGGCCGGATAAAGGCTTCGGGGCGCTGCGAGAGCAACTCCATGCGGGTCTTGTCGCCGAGAATCGAGCCGCCGGTGATGCTTGAAGAAGGATCGACCGCGAGCACGGCGACGCGATGGCCGCCTTCGATCAGGAACATGCCCAGCGCCTCGATGAAGGTCGACTTTCCCACCCCCGGCACGCCCGAAATGCCGATGCGCAGCGAGCGGCCGGCATGCGGCAACACCGCATCGAGCAGGTTCCGCGCGCGCTGGCGATGCTCGGCACGCGTCGACTCGACCAAGGTGATCGCCTTGGCCAGGTCGCGCCGGTTGCCGGCAAGTAAACCGTCGATCAGCGACGCGTCCTGGGCACTCACACTGACGTGACCCGCTTCGGGCATGGACGGCATGGAAATGTTAGACGCTGCCAGGCATATGCGCGGCGCGGATGGCGCGCAGCACTTCGTGGGCGCACTGCGGAATCGGCGTGCCCGGTCCGAAAATCCGCGTCGCGCCGTCCTTGTAGAGTTGATCGTAGTCCTGCGCCGGAATCACACCGCCGACAAAGACCACGATATCGTGGGCGCCCTGCGCGCGCAGCGCCTTGACCAGCGCCGGCACCAGCGTCTTGTGGCCGGCCGCCAGCGTGGAAACGCCGATGGCATGAACATCGTTTTCGATGGCTTGCCGCGCCGCCTCTTCCGGCGTCTGGAACAGCGGGCCGACGTCGACATCGAAGCCGAGGTCGGCGAAGGCCGAGGCGACGACCTTGGCGCCGCGGTCGTGGCCGTCCTGCCCCAGCTTGGCGATCATGATGCGCGGTCGGCGGCCCTCCGCCGCGGCAAAGTTGTCGATCAAGTCGCGGATTTCCTTCATCGTGCCGTCCTCGCCGAAAGCTGCACTATAAACGCCCGACACGGTCTGGTTGGTGGCGCGGTGGCGACCGTAGATTTTCTCCAGCGCGTCGGAGACTTCGCCCACCGTGGCGCGCACGCGGATTGCCTTGATGGCGAGGTCGAGCAGATTGCCGGTTCCAGCGTGGGCCGCGTCGGTAAGCGCCGCCAGCGCGGCCTGCACCGCCGCACTGTCGCGCGTTTCGCGAATTGTTTTCAGTCGCGCAATCTGGCTATCGCGCACCGCATGGTTATCCACGTCGCGGGTGTCGATTGGCGCCTCTTCCTTGAGCTGGTACTTGTTGACGCCGACGATGACATCCTTGCCGGAATCGATGCGCGCCTGTTTTTGCGCGGCACAGGTTTCGATCTGCAACTTGGCCCAGCCGCTCTGCACGGCCTGGGTCATGCCGCCCATTTTGTCCACGTCCTCGATGATGCGCCATGCCTCGTCGGCGATGTCCTGGGTCAGCTTTTCCATCATGTAGCTGCCCGCCCAGGGGTCGATCACGCTGGTGATGTGGGTTTCTTCCTGGATGATGAGCTGGGTGTTGCGCGCGATCCGCGCCGAAAACTCGGTCGGCAGCGCAATGGCTTCATCCAGCGAATTGGTGTGCAGGCTTTGCGTGCCGCCGAACACCGCCGCCATGGCTTCGATGGTGGTGCGCACCACGTTGTTGTACGGGTCCTGCTCGGTCAGCGACCAGCCCGAAGTCTGACAATGCGTGCGCAGCATCAGCGACTTGGCATTCTGCGGCTTGAACTCGTCCATGATCCGCCACCACAGCAGGCGCGCGGCGCGCATCTTGGCGATCTCCAGGTAGAAGTTCATGCCGATGGCCCAGAAGAAGGACAGGCGTCCGGCGAAGGCGTCCACATCCATGCCGCTGGCAATCGCCGTCTTCACGTACTCGCGACCGTCGGCCAGGGTGAGGGCGAGTTCCAGCGCCTGCGTCGCGCCCGCTTCCTGCATGTGATAGCCGGAAATCGAGATCGAATTGAACTTCGGCATGTGCCGCGCCGTATAGCCGATGATGTCGGCGACGATGCGCATCGACGGCTCGGGCGGGTAGATGTAGGTGTTGCGGACCATGAACTCCTTGAGGATGTCGTTCTGGATGGTGCCGCTCAACTGCGCCTGTGAAACTCCCTGTTCTTCGGCCGCCACTACGTAGCCGGCGAGGATCGGCAGCACGGCGCCGTTCATGGTCATCGACACGGAAACCTTGTCGAGCGGAATGCCGTCGAACAGAATCTTCATGTCCTCCACGGAATCTATCGCCACGCCGGCCTTGCCGACATCGCCGGTGACGCGCGGATGGTCCGAGTCGTAGCCGCGATGCGTGGCGAGGTCGAAGGCCACCGAGACGCCCTGCGCGCCGCCGGCCAGTGCCTGGCGATAGAAAGCGTTCGATTCCTCGGCGGTGGAGAAGCCGGCGTATTGGCGGATGGTCCACGGTCGCGTCGCGTACATCGTCGCCTGCGGCCCGCGCAGGAAGGGCGCGAAGCCGGGCAGCGTGTCGGCGTAGGGCAAGCCCTCGACATCGGCCTTGGTGTAGAGCGGCTTGACGGTCAGGCCTTCCGGCGTCACCCAGTTCAGGCGCGTGATGTCACCGTCGGGAGCCGACGCAGCCGCCGCCTTGGCCCAGACCTCGATCGATGGAATGCCGACTGCGGGTGCCTTGCTCATGTCTCTTCCTTCCAAGACGCTTGACTTCCTGACGAGGAGCCATGATACTGCATACATAATTATGAATGCAAGACCATCGTCGCCTATTCTCGCCACACCCGCCTTGTATGAACAGGTGGCCGAGCGTCTGCGCAGCCGGATCTTCGCACACGAGCTGCCGCCCGGCGGCTGGATAGACGAGCAAGCGCTCGCACTCGAATACGGCATCAGCCGCACGCCGATGCGCGAAGCGCTGAAAGTGCTCGCCGCCGAAGGTCTGGTCGTGCTCAAGCCGCGTCGCGGCTGTTATGTTACCCAGTTGTCGGAACAGGACATCGACGAGGTCTTCCCGGTCATGGCCTTGCTCGAAGGCCGGGTCGCCGAAGAAGCGGCGCGCCGTGCCACCAGCGCCGACTTTTCTCGCCTGGCGGCGATCCACGAGGAACTCGAACGGCATGCTGCGGCCAACGACACCGACCGCTTCTTCGAGACCAACCAGCGCTTCCACGCCGCCTTGCAGGAAATCGCCGGCAACCGCTACCTGGCGCAGTTGATCGACGATGCGCGCAAGGTCATCAAGCTCACCCGCCGCGATTCGCTGCGGCTGGAGGGTCGCCTCAGGCAGTCGCTGGCGGAGCATCGCGAAATTCTCGAAGCGCTGCTCCTGAAAGATGCGGCCCTGGCCGGGCAGCGCATGCACGATCATCTGCTTTCCGGGCGCGCCGCGCTGGCACGCCTGGCGACCTCGATCTGATAAGGCCGGAATTTCGCCGACGAAGTCTTCGAACTTGCCGCTGGGGGCGCGTTGACAACCGTCCGCACCAAAATTAGCCAGGTGGCCAGGCAAATAAAGGTCGAGCCCGAGCAGGGCAAACCCGGAATAACATGAAGACCCTGCACCTATAAAGTCGGCGCCAGCGCTACGGCAACCCGCCTTGCGGACTTGGGACGCCGCTTCGCGGGCAAGTCACATCTTGCACTCGGAACTGTCGCCCTTGCCGATGCCCTTGCCGCCGCCCTTGTTCTGCGCAATCGAACTCGGCATCGTGACCTGGATGCCCTGTTGCGGCGGCACTATTGCCGGTGGCGTGCTGGGGTTGGGGACAAAGCCGAACTGCCCGGCGTTGATCTGCACCGTGCCGGCGCTATTGCTCATGGTGATGGCGCCATTCGTGACATCGACATGCAGCCCGTTGGGGGGCGGCTGGCCACCGGTGGTAGGCACGCCGCCACAATCGTTCTGGCATAGCAGGGCGCCGAAATGGGTGCCGCGAATGCCGATGGTCGCCGTCACGGTCTGGAAGGTGACCTTGTCCCGATTGCGCTTGCCGATCAACCCGGTCACCGCCCGCAGACCGCCCTTGAACATGTTCATGACGATATTGTCGCTTTCGGGCTTGGCGGCATTGTAGGCGTAGTTCCCTATCTTCAACTGCGTACCGGGACGCAACACCACTTCGCCGCCATCGACAAACTTGACCCGGGCGTAGGTCTCGGCCTCCGTGCTCAGCGTATCGCCCTCAACCACCTCGGACTTCACCGAGAGCAGCTTGCTGGTGCCGTCGGCCCGTTTGGCCGAGAGTGTTCCCGAAAGATGCGTAACCTGGCCCGCCGTAGCTGACTGTGCGACGGGAACCCAAAACAAGCCAAGGGCCAGCACGGCAAGCGCTGCCTGCATCCTCGCGCCTACCGGCTTACGTGCACTGGGCGACTTTTTTCTGGGCTGGCTTTTCATCTTTCTTCTCTTCCTTGGCTTCGTCCGATTTCTTGTCCTTCTTGTCCTTCTCGTCTTTCTTTGCGTCCTTCTTCTCGTCCTTGCTGCCTTCGTCCTTCTTCGCCGACGCGGTGGTGGTGCTCTTCTCCTCCGGCTTGGTCTCGGCTGCGGGCTGGTCGCCATTGGTAGTAGTAGTGGTGGTAGTGGTGGTGGTGGTAGTGGTAGTGGTGCCGGACGAACCGCCAGTCGTATCGCTCGTTGTGCCCGTTGTGCCTGTCGTGCCACTTCCCGACTCGGCGCCGAAGGTGCCTTCGGTGCCCCCGGTCGTTGTGTTCAGGTTGGTAAGCGATTGCGTCGGGCCGGTCTGGGTGGTGCTCGGCGGTGGCGGTGGCGGCGCCGTGGTGTCGGTCGGCGTGGTGTCGACCGCGGCGCCTGTAGTGGCGCTGGTGATGTCGTTGGTCAGTAACGCGACAATGGCATCGCTGGCCGCAGAGTAGGTGAGTTGCAAGCCGCTGCCTGGAGTGGCCGGCACCGGCGAAGCCCCGACATAAAATCCGCTGCCGCCGGCGACCGTGGTGCTGGTCTCCCTGCCGTCAATCACGATACCGCCCGCCGAGCGGGACAGGAAACCCACATTGATGGTGCTCGGACTGTAGGCATGAATCTTCGACACGGACATGCCGGCGGTATCATTGAGGTACAGGGTGGAATCGGCGCCCAGGAGACCAAGGTAAACACTATCGCTCGTCGCATATACCAGCGACCCGTTATTCACCCGGATATCGCCGCCAGCGAACAGAAAGGCGTCCGGTCCCTGCACGGTTGCGTTGGACAGTGTCAAATCCTGGAATGCACCGACAACTGCGGCGCCCGAGGTACCGGTCACCGTGGCTCCGGAAATATTCACCGTATTGGCCAACACTCCAACGAAATTCGCTGCTGTCACGTTGGCGTTGATGTTGATCGTCCCGCTATTGGTCAGCAGCGCTCCGAACAGATTCACCAGGGGGCTGCTGATGGTCTGGTTGTCATCGACGGTCTTCAGGCTGTCCTTGCTGACGCCCGCTATCATTCCGATATTGCCGCTGGATACAAGCGCCTGATTGACCGTAATCGTCGAGCCGGCGGCAAGACCGAGGAAGGAACTGGCCGTCAGCGACTGATTTACGGTCAGATTTCCACCGGCAAAGAAGGTGAGCTCCGACGGCCCGCCATAGAAGTTTGTGCTCCCGACGGTAATGTTGCCGCCGGCGTCAACATGGATACCGCCGCTGGAACGCAGCGTGTGGCCTGCTCCGAGGTTGATATCCCCGGTTGCTTGCAACGAGACTTCGTTGTATGACGAATTGGTGGAAAAATCGCTGAGGCTGACTGTCGACGGCAAGTTACCCTGATGTCTGATTCCAATCCCGCCGCTGGTCGCGGTTGAATTAACGGTTGCATAGATCGCAGACGGAGAACCCGCCGTGTCTGCCTGGATGGCACTGCACCATGTTGAACTCGTACAGGTCGAACCGGGGTCGGCGCCGTAGGCGCTGGTTAGCGATATTATTCCATTCGAATAGATGTTGGTGGCGCCCGATGTTTGCCAGTTGTCATCCCAGATCGAGTACTTGGCATTCACCGTCACATCTCCCGGCGCCTGCAGGTAACCGATGCCGACCGAACCACCGGAACTCGCGACCCAGATCGACTTGCTGGAGCCCGTGGTGACAACGCTGCCATTGCCCAGAAAAATATTTCCGCCGCCATAAAAGCTGATATTGCCGGTCGTCTGAAGATTCAGGCCGGTCGATGGTGGGGTAGTGGAGCTGCCACCCCAGTTGCCGTCGATCATCCCTGTCCCCGTAGTCACAAAGCTCAAATCGCCGCCGTTGGCGGTAGTCCATGACGTGGTTTGCTGGAAGGTGATGTTTCCGCCATCGCTGGATTGCACGGTTACGTTTCCGGTGAGCTGCCCCGCGATGGTGTCCCAACTTACGGTAGATCCATAGACAACGGAATCGAAGGTGCCGCCGGTGAAAGCAGGGACAGTACCAGTATCGGTAATCGTGAGATTTGTCGGGTCCAGCAGCCAACTGCCCCAGGCACCGCTCGCCGCAGAGGTATTCACCTTGATGCCTTCTACGTCCAGATAGCGGTGACCGGAGGTCTCCACGAAGCCGCCATTGCCGCCGTTCGCCCCGCCGCGGGCGCTGATGTTGCCATAGGCTCGCGTCGTGTCATCGGCCCAGACAATCACCGTGCCGCCATCGCCGACTTCCGTGGCATCGGCGCGGAGCGAGGCATTGGGTCCGAAGTAGGTGATGCTGGCGTTCTGGATGTCCGGGTTCTTGCCTTGGTAATCACCGCCGATCATGATGTGACCGCCACCGTTGGCGCCACTGGCATCGATGCTGGCATTGTCCATCACCGCGACGCGATCACCGAGGACTTCGACGCTACCGCCCTTGATGCCGGTGGTGACGATGCGGCCATGGCCGTCTACGTAGGCATCCTTGCTGGCACGCAGGAAAACCCGCCCGCCTTCATTGACGACGCTGCTGGCATTCAGCGTGCCGCTGTTCCTGACGATGACGCCGGCAATGCCGATACGTCCGGCTTCGGCGGTGATGGTGCCCAGATTGGTGCTGTTGCCCTCGGCGCCGGTGATATCCACCTTGACGCCCGGTGTCGCGCTGTCGATCAGGCTGACGGTGTTGCCGGCGGCGAGTATGGTTTCGCCGTTCGGCGTGGTGATGATGCCGGAGTTCGAGACGTTGCTGCCGATGAGATAAACGCTGCCGCCGGCAGGGGTCCGTATTTCGCCCTGATTGATGACGTCTTTGGCACTGCCGTCGTTGATGAAGAGATGTCGCCCGGCAAGGAAATCTTCATTGCGGATATTCAGGGTACTGGCGACAAACGCGGCGGTATCGATCCGACCGCCGGGGCCGACCATGATGCCAGCCGGATTCACCAGCCAGACGCGCCCGTTGGAACTCAGGGTGCCGTAGATGGCCGAAGGATCGTTCAGTACCCGGTTGAGGACGCTGGACGAGGCCGAGGTCTGGGCAAAATGCGTGGTCTCGCCGGCCTGGATCGAGAACTTGTCCCAGTTGATGATGGCACCGTTGCTGTTGGTCACCGTCAGGACGTTGCCGGCCTGATTGAACGTCGCCGCGCCATTCACCACGGTCGGATTCACCGGGTTGGACAGAACCGGAGTAACGATGAAACACGCGGCCACGGCGGCAACACCCAGCCGAACAGGCGTGCATAGGCGGCAAGGGCGCTTGCGGAAAGAATTCGAGTAGCTCATCTGCAAACTCCTGAGGCGGAACAGTCACCCGTTACGTCGGACTTATAGCCCTAAAACCACTCGTCTGCCAGGGAGTAAATCACACTCACGGCTTTTGACGCCTTCCGGTCAGAAACCGAAGGCGAGTCCGAAGTGGCCGCGAATGTCGCCGGGCTTGGCGGCTTCGGCTGAATTACCGGGTGTCGGTTGGTGACCTTCCATGACACGCGCAACATCAAAGCGGGCCGAAATGTCTTTCTTCAGGTTGTAGCGAAAACCGATGCCCGCCGACGCCACATTGGCGCGGGCAAATCCGGTCGCAAGCGCCGCAAAATTGTGTCCGCTGGCCCAGTCGTAAAAGATCAGGCCCTTGAGCGAACCTTCGAATCCCATCTTGTTCGCATAATCGGGCGAATAAACTTCGAGATTCGCCACAAAGCCGCGGTCCGTCGACACCGCCCGCTCGAGAAATCCGCGCACGGTGTTGCTGCCCGTGAGGCCGATTTGCTCTCCTGCGGGAAGCGGATTGTGCGCATATTGGCCATTGAAAACGGCTCGTCCCAGCCACTCGCCGGCAATTGCGGTCGTATAGCTGCCGCCCAGGCGCAGCGCGGTGAATGTGTCCGAGGTTTGACGACCGGTGACGAAGGAGTAGCGGTCGATGCCGGCCACGCCGGGATAGCTGCTGCCCATCGGAAACAAATGGTGCGTGAAACCCAGGTTGAAATCGATCACCTCGCCGGGTTTCTGCCACTGTCCGCTGTAGGTTCCGGTTATTGGACGCAGGGTATACGGGGTGCAACTGGAGGTAACCCCGGGAGGAGTCGGCGCCCCGGCTACCGTGCAAAGCGAATTCATGTGCTTGTAATCGAAGCCCATGATGAACTTGGAAGTGAATTCCCCGGCACGCGGAAAGATATGGTTGTAGCGCAAGCCGACCACCATGCCCTTGCCATTAAGGGCCAGCGTACCTCCGGGGGCAAGCACGGAAGCTGGAGTGTTGGTGCTCGAATTACCGTAGATGACGTCAATGCTGTCGCCAATCGAATAGAGCGGCAGGCGGTAGCCGATGCTGTAGATATCCACCTTGACGCCGCCCGGCGCGTCCGCTGCAGTGGTGTAGGCCAGCGTCAGCACCTGGTCGCTGTTATCCACATTGGCGTTCTGGTAAGACACGCCCACCCGATGCTTGCCGCTGGCCTTGGTGCCGGTGTTGTCCAGCGTGATGTAGAAGCGCGTGGGATCTTCTTCCTTGACTTCGACCTTGGCGTTGACCTTGCCTTCTTCTTCGCTGACTCCCAGCGTCACCTCGACCTGTTTCGCGGGATTCTCGTTGCTGAGCTGGATGTTTTCGGAAAGCTGGCGCATGTTGGGCGCGGTACCTTCCTTCAAATTGGGCAGGCTGGCGCGAACATTTTCGTTGTTGAAATGTTTGTTGCCGGTAATGGTGACCTTGCCCACCACGCCTTCGCTGACTTGCAACTTGACTACGCCGGAGGTGAGCTCCTGCTCCGGCACATAGACCTGCACGGTGCCATAACCAAGTCGACGGAATTCGCCTTCGAGCGCTTCCAGGGCTTTTTGTACGTCGCCATAATTCTTGCGGCGACCGATAAAGGGCGCCACCAGTTCCTGCGTCCGTTGCACCGGCAAAATCGAATTGCCTTCGATCTGGAAACGCACGATGTCGAAAGCCGAATCCTGCGCAGCCGCGTGGTGCAGCAATCCCGCCGCCAGCATAGCGGCGGCGGCCAACAACTTGGCTGTCGCTTTCTTCATAAGTAGATAACCAATAAAATCAATAACAAACTAAATAATAGTTAAAGTTGTTTCTAGTTACCGACAAAGCTAGCAGTTTTTCAGTCTAGCAGCAATGTCACGACAGGCGAACTGTAGTCAAGACGAAGAAAAACGTTGCTCGCACGCAACGTTCGCAACCCGAAAACCGAAACTTGTGAGTGCGGGAATCGTCAGCGCGACAACGGACGATCACGCGGCGGCGTGTGCGGCCTTCGCACGGAGGGGTTCGTCAGGCTGTCGTCAAGACGCAGGCGCAAGGTTTCCTCCCCTCCCGACAACTGACGAAAGGAAGCGGGAGCATTTTTGCCCAGCCACATTCCGGCACCGAGACCCGCCATCAGGGCCAGGGCCGTGCCAACGAGCAGGCCGCGCCAAGCCTTTGTCGGGCGGCTGCTAAACGGTTTGTCCATTGCCGCCTCGGGCCGGGGGGCGGGTGCCTGTACGGCGGTAAGTGCGGCGGCTATCTGCTGATGGCTGGCTGCGGCGGCGGCGGCCTGCGCTTCGGCCGCCGCACGCTCGGCCCGCGCCAGGTTGGCCTCATATTCGGCTTCGAGCCGCGCTGTGGCGGCGTGCCCCGCTTCCGATTCCTGTTCGGCACGCCGGCGGGCTTCGCGCGCTGCCTCTTTTTCCGCCGCCACGCACGACAAGGCTGCGGCCTCGGCGATCTGCTCGGCGCGAATTTTTTCGCTCGCCAGATTGGCCGCGCGCCGTTCGGCTTCGGCCCGCTCGCGAGCCAGACGAGCAATTTCTTCTTCTTTCCTGGCGCGGGCAGCAGCGGCGATCGCCAGCTCGGAGGCGGCGAATTCACGGCGCTGGGCATCCGCCAGGGCGCGCTGTTCGGCCTCGATTCGCGTGCGCAGGGCAACCTCTGCCAATCGTTCGACATGCGCCTGCTGCGCCGCGGCGGCCTCCGCCGCTGTTTCGGCGGCAGAGCGGCTGAGAGCGTGTTCCGTGGCAAGATCTTCGGCTTGCAGGCGCCGTTGCGCAGCGGCAATGTGCTCGGTCGCCAGCAACTGACGCGACTCGGCGGCGGCGCGCGCGCGCTCGTCCGCACCGGCACGGGCCAAGGCGTCCGCCTCGGCGGTGCGCTCGGCGTCCGTCGCATTGGCGGCAGCCGTAGCGCCGCTGGTGGCGCGTTGCTGGCGCTGCCGCTCGACATCCATCAATCCCGTCAGGATTTTGCTCAAGCCCTTGCTCCCGGTTGCGGGCAGGAATTCAAGCGCCCGGTCGCGATAGCCTAACCCGGACTTGGCATGGGCCGAAGGTAGAATAGGCCGATGGAAGCCTGTCAAACTCGCGCCCAAACTCCGCTGCTCATTCTCACCAACCTGCCCGACGAAGCCAGTGCGGAAGCGCTGGCAACGGCATTGGTGACGGAACGCCTGGCGGCCTGCGTGAATATTCTTGCGCCCTGCCGCTCGGTTTATCGCTGGCAGGGCGCAATCGAGAGCGCGCGGGAAGTGCCGCTGCTGATCAAGACCACGACAGAGCGCTACGCGGCGCTGGAGGCGGCGATCCGCGTTCGCCATCCGTATGAACTTCCCGAGATCGTCGCGGTCCCTGTCACGCACGGCCTGCCGGAATACCTGGCATGGGTCGTCACCGAAACTCGCGCCGAAACCGCGATTTCAACGCAGGACATGACTCCTTCCGAAAGAGACGCCTAATGATGCTACGCCTGCTGTTCCTGTTGCTGTTCGCCTTGACCGCTCTGGCCCGGGCCGAAGAACCACTCCCCCCCGAACAAGCCTTCCGTTTTTCGGCGCGCATGATCGACGCCAAAACCATCGAGGCCAGTTGGCAAATCACCAACGACTATTACCTGTACCGCGACAAGTTCAAGTTCGCGCTGGAAGGCGGCACGCTCGGCGCGCCCAAGCTGCCGCAGGGCAAGATGAAAGATGACGAACTGTTCGGCAGGGTCGAGACCTACCGCAAGGAGGTGAAGATTCTGCTGCCGGTGGAGACCGCCGGTTCGGGGACGCTGAAGGTGGTTTCGCAGGGCTGCTGGGATGGCGGCATCTGCTATCCGCCGCTCAATCAGCAGGCGCCGATCGAACTGGCGGCGGTCTCGGGAACGCCCGCAGCCAGCACTGCCGTCCTGATCGCCGCGCCGCCCGCGCCGGCGCGGGCGCCCGGGGATAGAACTTCCGCGCCCCCCGGCAGCGAAAGCTCGCGCATCGCCGGGTTGTTCAAGGGCGGCAATCTGGCCTTGGTGCTGGCCAGCTTCTTCGGTTTTGGCTTGTTGCTTTCGCTGACGCCCTGCGTCTTTCCGATGATCCCGATCCTGTCGGGGATCATCGTCAATCATGGCCATGCGCTGACCCATCTGCGCGCCTTCGTGCTGTCGCTGGCCTATGTGCTCGGCATGGCCGTCACCTACGCCGCCGTGGGCGTCGCCGCCGGGCTTTCGGGCAAGCTGCTGTCGGCCGCGCTGCAAAGTGCCTGGGTGCTGGGCAGCTTCGCCATGATTTTCGTCGTGCTGTCGCTGTCGATGTTCGGCTTTTACAAATTGCAGATGCCGGCGGCGCTGCAAAGCCGCATCGCTGCCACCGCCAACCGGCAGGGCGGCTCGCTGCCCGCCATTGCGCTGATGGGTGCGCTGTCGGCATTGATGGTCAGCCCCTGTGTCGCCGCGCCCATGGCCGGCGCGCTGCTGTACATCGCGCAGACAAGCAACGCCGCGCTGGGAGGGGCGGCGCTGTTCGCCATGGCGCTCGGCATGGGCGCGCCCTTGCTGCTGGTGGGCGCCTTCTCGCGCTCGCTGCTGCCCAAATCCGGGCCGTGGATGGAGAGCGTCCAGAAGTTCTTCGGCGTCGTCATGCTGTCCACCGCGCTGTGGCTGGTTTCCCCCGTCATTCCGTTGTGGGTGCAGATGTCCGGCTGGGCGCTGTTGATGGTGATTCCGGCGGTCTATCTGCACGCGCTCGATCCCTTGCCGGCACACGCCCAAGGCTGGCATCGGCTGGGCAAGGGCCTCGGCGTCATCCTCTTGCTCGGCGGCGCGGCGATGTTGATGGGAGTGCTGGGAGGCGCCAAGGATCCGCTGCAACCGCTCGGCTTTTTGCGTGGTGGCGGCACAACCGCCGAGGCGCCAGCGCCGACTTTCGAGCGCGTGACATCGTCCGAACAACTCGACGCACGGCTCGCCGCGGCCAAAGCCGTCGGCAAACCCGTGATGCTGGACTTTTACGCCGACTGGTGCGTGAGCTGCAAGGAAATGGAGCGTTTCACTTTCGCCGATCCGCAAATCGCCGCCCGCCTGAAGCAGTTCGTGCTGTTGAAGGCCGACGTAACCGCGGATACGGATGCCAACATGGCGCTGCTGTTGCGCTTCGACCTGTATGGCCCGCCGGGCATCATCTTCTTCGATGCCAAGGGCCGCGAGCAGGCCGATCTGCGCGTCGTCGGCTTTCAGTCGGCGGAGAAGTTTCTACCTACCCTTGAGCGCGCCCTGCGCTAACCTTTCGGAGTTCACATGTTCACAGGCATCATCACCGCCGTTGGAAAAATCAGCCGCGTCCAGCCGCTCGAAAAAGGCGTCCGCCTCACCATCGAAGCACCCGGCCTCAAACTCGCCGATGTCGCCCTGGGAGATTCCATCGCGCACGGCGGCGTCTGCCTGACGGTGGTCGCGAAGAGGAAGGGCGGCTATCAGATCGATGTCTCGCGCGAGACGCTCGATTGCACCGTCGGCCTCGACACCCTGCACGGCGAGCTCAACCTGGAGAAAGCCATGCGGCTTTCCGATTTCATCGGCGGTCATCTGGTCTCGGGCCATGTCGACGGCGTCGGCGAAGTGGAAAAATTCGAAGCCATCGGCGAATCGCATGAACTGGTGATCAAGGCGCCGAAGACGCTGGCGAAATTCATTGCGCGCAAGGGTTCGATCACCGTCGACGGCGTCTCGCTCACCACCAATCGCGTCAAGGGCCGCCGCTTCTCGATCAACCTGATCCCGCACACCGTCGAGGTAACCACGCTGCGCAACCTAAAAGCCGGAAGCCGGGTGAATCTGGAGATCGACCTGATCGCGCGCTATTGCGAGCGGCTTCTGGCAGGGTCCGATACCGCCAGGTAGTCGAATTAAATGTTTGCATAAACAGTATATTATCTGTCGCGGGACAACAATCGATTAGTCCGGAATTCACAAAGTCGGCGCTGGCGGGACGGCGGAATACGACTCATACCCGGTGTCGCGTACAATTTGGCTTCTTGCTACAAATCCAGCCAATGTTCTGTCACGAGCTAATTCACGGAATGATCCGAATGCGCCTGCAAGCTGTTTTGCTTTACCTCTTCTGCACTGTCTTCATGGCGGTGCAGTCGACGTCGACGCACGCGCATTTGAATACGGCGCACCAGCACGATGGCGCTCTTCATGAGCACGTAACGAACGTGCATGCCCATCCGTCATTGATTCATGCTGACGCGATTGATCTTGGGCATAGCCAAGAAAACCTTACGGCGGTTGTCGATCTTGAATCGAATCAATGCTTGCCCAACTGCCAGTCGGGCGATGATGTTCCGCTCGCAACAGCCGCCGCCATCGCGCGGCTATCGCCGCAGCGCGGGGCGCAGCGCTTCTCCCACGCCGGTAGCCTACTGCCGCAACGCCCACCGCCGCACAGCGGCGAACCCCGGGCACCGCCCCTGCGTTAAACGTTCCCGCATCATTTCTGTCCGCAGCGCCGCAGGCGCTGTGGCAACGTTCAACTTCGCAGAGGTATTTACATGTTTTCCGTGATGAAACAATCACGCTGGCTGCTCGCGCTCGCCATCGTTCTTCTCGCTGGCCAAGCCTTTGGCCACGGCATGTCGGAAGCTGAAAAACAGTCGATTCTGGATGGCGGCAACTGGAGTTATCTATGGCTCGGCATGACTCACATGCTGTCCGGTTACGACCATCTACTGTTTGTGTTTGGCATCGTCTTCTTTCTTTCCAGCTTCAAGGACATCGTCAAATACATTACGGCATTCACGATCGGGCACAGCGTCACGCTGATCTGGGCGACGTTCAATGCCGTTCAGGTGAATTATTTCCTGATCGATGCCGTGATTGGCTTGAGTGTCAGCTACATCGCCTTTTCCAACCTGGATGGTTTCAAGCGTGTTCTCGGTGTCAAGGCCCCCAGTCTGCTGGCCATGATTACCGGCCTGGGCCTGATTCACGGCTTGGGTCTCTCGACACGCCTGCAGCAACTGCCGCTCAACAAAGGCGATCTGCTGATGAACATCATTTCGTTCAATATCGGCATCGAGGCCGGGCAGGTTTTTGCGTTGGCGATCATGCTGATGTTTCTGGCGGCCTGGCGCAAAGCAGCGTCGTTCAAGCCCTTTAGCCTTGTCGCGAACTACCTGCTGATCGGTGCAGGGGCATTCCTGTTCCTGATGCAGATGCATGGCTACTCGCATGTCAGCACGCCGGATGAATTCGGTTTCAGTGCCGACAACCACATCCATGAGCACCTCAAGATGGACGAGGACAACGCCGCCAGAATTCTCAAGGAAAGCAATCGTGAAACCATCGACTGAAAGAAGTACTCATGCGTAATATTGCCATCGTGCTTGCAATTGTTTTTGCCTGTTTTGCTGTGGTTTCAATATTTTTTGGTCATGGTCATTCACATGACGACATGCCATCCAATCACCACCAATCAATCGACTAATTTTTAAGGAGTCATTCATGCGCAATATTTCAACCGCTCTACTCGTGTCCTCCCTTTTTCTTACGGCCCCGGCTTTCGCCGGTGGCGGCCACGACCATGGTCCCGGCGGTAGCCATGTGCAAGGCCCGATCAGTGCCGCAGTCGCGCTCAAGAAAGCCGGGGTACAGGTCAAAACGCTGATTGAACGCGGCAAGCTCGATAAGACCTGGGCCGATGCCAAGGCAAGCGAAGCCACGCAAAAGGATTTTGGCCGGGGTACCGAATGGATCGTGGCAATCAAGAACGAGAAAGCCACCGACCCGGCGAAACAGACGCTGTATGTCTTTTTCACCGCGAACGGGAATTATCTGGCAACCAATTTCACCGGCAAGTGATTGCGGGGCGAGGGGGTGATGACAATGCACTCAAACGATCTTTCCGCATGGACTCACCCCCACGCCTTTAATCCAGGAAATCGCGCGGCCGAACGCGGTACGCGCCTGGTGATGTGGATTACCGCCGCAACGATGGTGGTCGAAATCGTTGCCGGCTGGTGGTTCAATTCGATGGCGCTGCTGGCGGATGGCTGGCATATGAGTTCCCATGCCCTTGCCATCGGCATGAGTGCTTTTGCCTATGCCGCCGCGCGGCGTTACGCCAACGATCACCGGTTTGCCTTTGGGACATGGAAGATCGAGGTGTTGGGCGGCTTTGCCAGTGCCATCTTCCTGTTGGGCATCGCGGTACTCATGGTGGTGGGATCGGTCGAACGGATTCTGTCGCCACAACCGATCCACTACCGCGAGGCCATTGTCGTGGCCGTGCTTGGCCTGGTCGTCAATGTGCTTTGCGCGTGGATTCTGGGGCGCGCGCACGACCATCATGAACACGGCCATGCGCATGAACATCACCATCATCATGCCCACGATCACGATCTGAATCTGAAGTCGGCTTATCTGCATGTAATGGCCGATGCGGCAACCTCGGTGCTGGCGATCATTGCCCTGATCGGCGGCTGGATATACGGCTGGTCATGGCTTGACCCAGTGATGGGAATCGTCGGCGCGGTCCTCGTGGGGGGGTGGGCAAAAGGGCTGATCGTTGAAACTGGAGCGGTGCTGCTGGATCGCGAGATGGATCATCCGGTGGTCGAGGAAATCCGCGAAGTGGTCGAAACCGGCCCGGAGGCCGGTGCTACGCGTATCACCGACCTGCATGTCTGGCGCGTCGGGAAAGATGCTTACTCCTGTGCACTCAGCGTCATCACCCTTGATGCCACGCTGACGCCGGCCCGGATTCGGGAAAGGCTCGCCATTCATGACGAAATCGTCCATAGCACCATAGAGATTCAGGTTTTGACTGAGCAGGCCATCATCAGTCCCGCTTGAAATGGAGGAAAACAGAAAGCCAAAAGTCGGCGCTGGCGGGACGGCGGCTCCAGACTGGATAACTGCATAGGTACTGAGCTGTGACAAGATTCAACATAATCGCGCGCTATTGCGAGCGGCTTCTGGCGGGGTCCGATACCGCCAGGTAGCCGATACAGGCGACTGCCGGGCAGATGCGATGTCTGCCCTACAGCATTTCCTGAATTTCCAGCCAGCGCGATTCCGCTGTTTCGATATTCCGGGTCAATAGACTCTGCCGCAGGGTGAGGTCGTCGAGCAAACGGCTGTCGGGGCTGGCGTAGAGCGACGGGTCGGCGAGCCGGGTTTCCAGCAGCTTGAGTTCATCCTGCCAGCCGGCGAGCTGTTGTTCGAGTTTTTCGGATTCCTTGACCAGCGGTCGCCGCACCGCCAGCGCCGACTCTTGCGCCGCTGCTCCACGTGTCTTGCCGCGCTCCGCTTCGCCCGCGCTTTCCTTGCGTCGCTGGGCTTTCCCGCGCTCGGCGGATTTTTCGGCGGCGCGCGACTGGTTAAGCCATTCGGCATAGTCGTCGAGATCGCCGTCGAACGGAACGACCTTGCCATCGGCCACCAGCCAGAGTTCGTCGCAGGTGGCGCGCAGCAGATGCCGGTCGTGCGACACCAGCACCATGCCGGCTTCGGTTTCCTGCAAGGCGATGGTCAATGCCTCGCGCATTTCGAGATCGAGGTGATTGGTCGGCTCGTCGAGCAGCAGCAGGTTGGGCGCGGTGCGGATCATCAGCGCCAGGGCCAGCCGAGTCTTCTCGCCGCCGGAGAAGCGGCCGCAGGGCGCATCCACCATGTCGCCGCGAAAATCGAAGCCGCCGAGATAGCCGCGCAAATCCTGCTCGCGGGTGCGCGGCTCCAGCTTGATCATGTGCCACAGCGGCGATTCGGCCGGGCGCAGTTGTTCGAGCTGGTGCTGGGCGAAGTAGCCGAGCTTGAGGTTGCGGCCTGCCTCGCGCACGCCGGCCAGCGGCTGCAATTCGCCGGCAAGCAGCTTCATCAGCGTCGACTTGCCGGCGCCGTTGCGTCCGAGCAGACCGATGCGGCTGTCGGGGCGCAGGGTGAAGCGGAGCTTGTCGAAAATCGCCGTATCGCCATAGCCGACTTTTGCATCGTCCACCAGCAGCAGCGGATCGGAAAAACCGCTCGGTTCGGGAAAGCTGAAGGAAAACGGTGTGTCGATGTGGGCGGCAACGATGTCGCCCATCTTCGCCAGCATCTTGATCCGGCTCTGCGCCTGGCGCGCTTTCGAGGCCTTGGCGCGAAAGCGGTCGATGTAGCTTTGCAGGTGCGCCGCCTCGCGCTTCTGCTTCGCCGCCAGCGCCAGGTCGTTGGCCAGGCGCTCGGCGCGGGCGCGTTCGCAGGCCGAGTAGTTGCCGGTGAACAACTGCATCTTGCTGGCCTCGATGGCGAGGATGTGGCTGGTGATGACATCGAGAAAATCGCGGTCGTGCGAGATCAGGATCAGCGTGCCCGGATAGCTCTTCAGCCAGTCTTCGAGCCAGATGATGGCGTCGAGGTCGAGGTGGTTGGTCGGCTCGTCGAGCAACAGCAGATCCGAGCGGCACATCAGCGCGCACGCCAGATTCAGGCGCACGCGCCAGCCGCCGGAAAACTCGGCCACCGGTCGCTTGAAATCCTCGTCGGAGAATCCCAGGCCGTGCATCAGCGCCGCCGCCCGCGCCGGCGCGGCGTAACCGTCGATCTCGGACAGGCGCGAATGCAGCAGGCCGATCTGCTCGCCGGCATGATGGTCGTCATGATGCGCTTCGGCCGCCGCCAGGTCGCGTTCGATCTGGCGCAGTTCGATGTCGCCGTCGAGCACGAAATCGAGCGCGGCATCGGGCAGCGCCGGGGTGTCCTGCGCGACATGCGCCAGCACCCAGCCGGGCGGACGTTCCAGGTCGCCTCGGTCGGCATGCAACTCGCCGCGCAGCAGCCCGAGGAAAGACGACTTGCCGCAACCGTTGGCGCCCGTCAGGCCGACCTTCCAGCCCGGATGCAGTTGCAGCGAAGCGCCGCTGACCAGCGCCTCGCCATTGCGGGAAAAACCCAGATCACGTAAGAGAATCATGGAAGGCGGGACCGCGCGGCAGGTTCATGTTGAGTGGGTCGCCAGGCGAAAACGCTTGCGTCCCGGCAACCGATAAGTTTCAAAGTCATTGCGGTCGAGTGTCCATACTGTGTGTATGCCGGTACTCATGGCGGCGATCACCAGCGAGGCGTCGGCCAGATCCATCGGCCGATCGGCATATTTTTCGATCCAGTCGATGGCGCGCACCAACTCATCGCGACCGAGCGGCAGCAGCTCCAGCCCGCCCTTGTCGACCCAGCGATACAGCGGCAACGTGGCGGAGACCGAGGGCGCGAGGTGCGAGAACTCGGTGAGCACGGCCCAAGTCGTCACCAGCCGCCCGCGATACGCGGCGAGAAAAGCCTTGCATTCTTCGTGGGCGCCGTCGCGTTTGTCCGCCAGCGCCACCAGCGGACCCGTATCGACCAGCAATGCACTCATGGCACGGGCTTTTTGCCGTGCTTCTTGCGGATGGCGGCGACGACACGTTCCTTGGTGCTTCCCGCTTGCGCCTTGGCCACGCTTTTGCCGGCGCTTTTGCCAGCGCTTTTGCCAGATAAGCAGCCGATGAAGCCGGCTTCCTGCGCCAGTTCGTATGGCGTGCGCTCTGTTTGCGTGCCCATGAAGCGCTGTTCCAGCAACTCTACAATCACTTCCGACTTGGTGCGCCTGGCCTCGACGCAATAAGTCGCCAGCGCCTGCTCAACACGAAGCGGAAGACGGACAGTGGTGGTCATGGCGGTGGCTCCTGGGTTGGGCAAGGCGGAAAGGCATTTACCACGGCGACACGGCGACACGGCGAAAAAGCGCGAGAAGAAAAAGCATTGCCTTGCTTTTCGCCGTGTCGCCGTGTCGCCGTGGTTAAGCATTAGAATTTTGCTACGCGTATTAACTGTAATACAAGCAGCGCAGCGCCGCAAGTATTCTGGTCATCCTAAGCCCTGGCTGGCCAGATACTCCTCGTAGCTGCCGCGATAATCGATGATGCTGCGGTCCGGCTTGATGTCGATGATGCGCGTTGCCAAGGACGAAACGAACTCGCGGTCGTGCGAGACGAAGATCAGCGTGCCGGGATACTTCTCCAGCGCGGTGTTGAGCGACTCGATGGATTCCATGTCGAGGTGGTTGGTCGGCTCATCCATCAGCAGCACGTTGTTCCGTAACAGCATCAGCTTGCCGAACAGCATGCGGCCCTGCTCGCCGCCCGAAATCACATTCACCGGCTTCTTCGCATCGTCGCCGGAGAACAGCAGCCGGCCCAGCGTGCCGCGAATCAGGGTTTCGACATCGCCGCCTTCGTAGCCGCCCTGGCGCACCCATTGCACGATCCACTCGGTGAGCGGCGTCTTGTCGGCGAACTCGGCCGCATGGTCCTGGGCGAAGACGCCGGGACGGGCCTTCTCCGCCCATTTCACCTTGCCGCCCAGCGGCGTCAGGCCGCCCAGCTTCTCGCCGGCCAGGAGGCGCAGCAAGGTGGTCTTGCCGACGCCGTTCTCGCCGATGATGGCGAGCTTGTCGCCGGCCTCGATGCTCATCGACAGCGACTTGATGATCGGCACTTTCGGCTCGTAGCCGAAGCCGAGATTTTCGATTTCGCAGGCCAGGCGATGCAGCTTTTCCTTCTCGTCGTAGTCGAAGCGTATCCACGGATACTGGCGCGACGAGGGCTTGATGTCTTCCGGGCGGATCTTTTCGATCAGCTTCAAACGGCTGGTGGCCTGGCGCGCCTTCGACTTGTTGGCCGAGAAGCGGCGCACGAAGCCCTGCAAATCGGCGACGCGTTCCTTGGCCTTGGCATTGGCCGAGACCTGGCGCTCGCGCGCCACCGTCGAGGCTTCCATGAAGTCGTCGTAGTTGCCGCCATAGACCTTGATCGTGCCGTAGTCCAGGTCGGCCATGTGGGTGCACACCTGGTTCAGGAAATGGCGGTCGTGGCTGATGATGATCATCGTCGACTCGCGCTCGTTGAGGATGTCCTCCAGCCAGCGGATGGTGTTGATGTCGAGGTTGTTGGTCGGCTCGTCGAGCAGCAGGATGTCGGGGTTGGCGAACAGCGCCTGCACCAGCAGCACGCGCAGCTTCCAGCCCGGCGCCACCTCGCTCATGGGGCCGGTGTGTTTTTCGATGGGGATGCCGGCGCCCAACAGCAGCTCGCCGGCGCGCGATTCGGCGGTGTAGCCGTCGTACTCGGCGAAATGCGATTCCAGGTTGGCGGCGCGCATGTAGTCGTCTTCGGTGGCGTCCGGATTGGCGTAGATCGCGTCGCGCTCCGACATGCAGGCCCACATCTCGGCGTGGCCCATCATCACCACGTCGAGCACCCGCACGTCTTCGTAGCCAAACTGGTCCTGCTTGAGATAGGCCATGCGCTCGCCCGGATCGAGCGAGACATTGCCGGCGGAGGATTCCAGCACGCCGGCCAGTATCTTCATGAAGGTGGTCTTGCCCGAGCCGTTGGCGCCGATCAGGCCATAGCGGTTGCCCTCGCCGAACTTGACCGAAACGTTCTCGAAAAGCGGCTTGGCGCCGAACTGGATGGTGACGTTTGATGCGACGAGCATGGAATTGCAACCGGAAGAAGGGCCGGGGGAATCCGGCGAGGGCCGTATTCTACTTGGTGCCGGAAGCAAGAGTCGGCGCTGACGGGACGGCGGCGAGCCGTAACCAAAACAAAACGCCGGTCGCAACAGCGACCGGCGTTTCATATGATGCGTGCGGCAGCGCGACTTACTTGGCGGCCTTGGCGGGTTCGGCGGGTTTGGCGGCTTTCGCCGGCTCGGCTGCCTTGGCCGGAACCGCAGGCTTGGCGGCTCCCTCGCACTTCTTGATCGAAGCAGCCTTGGCGGCGCCGTACAGGGGCTTGCCAGTCTTGCTCACGGCCTTGGCTTCGCAGTCGCTGGCAGCGGCGGCGGGCTTGGCAGCGGCGGCTTTCGCCGGCTCGGCGGCGGGTTTGGCAGCCGCAGCCGGGACTGCGGGTTTGGCGGCTTCGGCGGCCTTGGCCGGCGCTGCCTTCGCCTCCTTGGCGGGCGCGGCGGCAGCCTTCTCGGCTGCGGCAAACGCCAGGTTGGCGGCGAACAGGGCGGTGATGGCAACGGCAATCAGTTTGTGCATTGTGGGTCTCCTTGATATATAGACGACGGGGTGGGTGATTCCTGCTGAAACAGACTCTTGTGCCGTGCTTGCCTAACGCAGCCCGATCAACCGGGGTTGACCGGATGGTGGCCGCCATCCGCCCTGAGCGCGGCTTCCTGCCGGTCAAGGAATTCCTGCATGCTGTCGATGCCGCGCAGCTTCAGCACGGTGGCGCGAACGGCGGCTTCCAGCAGCACGGAAAGGTTGCGGCCGGCCGCCACCGGAATGGTGACGCGCCGGATCGGCACGTCGAGGATGGTCTCGGTCTGGGCATCGAGCGGCAGGCGGGCCGCGTCCGGCACGCCGGGAATCGGCTTTTGCAGATGCACGATGAGTTTGACGCGCATTTTGCGGCGGCAGGCGGTTTCGCCAAAAATGGTGCGAATGTTGAGCAGCCCGAGCCCCCGCACTTCGAGAAAGTCCTTGAGCAGTTCCGGACAGCGTCCTTCCAGCGTGTCGGAATCGATGCGGAAGACATCGACCACGTCATCGGCGACCAGTCCGTGTCCGCGCGAAATCAGGTCAAGCGCGAGTTCGCTCTTGCCCACCCCGGAATCGCCGGTAATCAGCACGCCCATGCCCAGCACATCCATGAAAACGCCATGCAGCGTCCCGGTTTCGGCCAGGTGCCGCGAGACGAAGGAACGCAGGGTATCGATGACAAAGGCCGCCGACAGCGGCGTTTGCAGCAGGGGCGTACCCGAAGCTTCGCAACCCTTGCGCACATCGCTGTTGATCTCGCAGCCGTCGGCCACGATGATGGCGGGCGGCTGGGCGTTGTAGATCTCCTGCATGTGATGCGCCACTTTTTCCGGCGCGTGGCGAGCCCACCAGGCGACTTCCGGCGTGCCGATCACCTGCAAGCGCTCCGGGTGCATCAGGTTGAGGTGGCCGATCAGGTCGGCCGGCGACACCACATGTTCCGTGGTGCGGATCGCCCGCGTCATGGCGCCGCTGACCCACGCGAGCTGGAGCCGCTCGCGATTGCGTTCGAACAGTTGGGAAACGACTAGTTGGCGTGCCAATTGGCAAAGAGGCCATGCAGCGCGGCCGCATCCGGCGCCGCCGCAAGTTGCTCGCGAAAGCTTTTGTCGGAGAACATCTGCGCCAGTTCGGAGAGCAACTGCAAATGATGCTCGTTGGCGGCTTCGGGCACCAGCAGCACGAAAACCAGTTCGACCGGCTTGCCGTCCGGGGCGTCGAACTGCACCGGCGACGCCAGACGGAAAAACCCGCCGACCGGGTTTTTCAGGCCCTTGATGCGACCGTGGGGAATCGCGATGCCCTGGCCGAGACCGGTGGACCCCAGTTTTTCCCGCGCGAACAAGGCATCGTAGACCATGCTGCGGGCAACGCCTTGATGATTTTCAAAAAGCAGACCAGCCTGCTCGAAAACGCGCTTCTTGCTGCTGGCGTCGAGATTGGCCACCACGTTACCGAGTGGCAGCAGGCTGGCGATCTGATTCATGGTGGAAACAATCGGGCAAATGAGCGGGGGTTGCGGCGGCGCGCAGTATAACGCTAACAACCCGCCGCTGCTTCCCGCTCCGGAAGCGCCGCAGCGGACCTATTCGGGCTGTTGATGCTTGTCGTGGTTGTGGTTGGAAACTTTTTCCTTGTGCTTGACCACCTGGCGGTCAAGTTTGTCGGCCACCAGGTCGATGGCGGCGTAGAGATCGGCGTCGATGGCATCGGCGAAGATATCCTTGCCCTTGACGTGGAGCGTCACTTCAGCTTTCTGTTGCAGCTTCTCAACCGACAGGATGACGTGCGAACTGGTCACCTGGTCGAAGTGCCGCAGCACCCGGTCGAGTTTGCCCTTGACATATTCGCGAATGGCCGGGGTAACTTCGATGTGATGTCCAGTGATGTTGAGATTCATGATTTCTCCTTGTCAGAAGTGATTTCTCAGAGGGATTTCCTGAGGTTGACCGGCGCAATGCTGAGCAACTCGCGGTACTTCGCTACGGTGCGACGTGCCACGACGATGCCCTGCTCGCCGAGAATTTCCGCAAGCCGGGCGTCCGAGAGCGGCTTCTTGCCGTCCTCGGCGCCGACCAATTGCTTGATCAGCGCCCGAATTGCGGTTGAGGAAGCCGCGCCGCCGGAATCGGTGGCGACATGGCTGCCAAAAAAGTATTTGAGTTCATAGACGCCGCGCGGACTGGCCAGGTATTTCTGGGTCGTCACGCGCGAAATCGTCGATTCGTGAAGCTTGACCGTTTCCGCGATCTCGCGCAGGGTCAGCGGCCGCATCGCCACCTCGCCGTGGTCGAAGAACGCCCGCTGCCGGTCGACGATGGCCTGCGACACGCGCAGGATGGTGTCGAAGCGCTGCTGCACGTTCTTGATCAGCCACTTGGCTTCCTGCAACTGGCTGGCCAGCCCGCCCGACGAACCATTGCCGCCGCGGTGGCGGTGTAGGATGTCGGCATAGAGCCGGTTGATGCGCAGGCGCGGCATGGCCTCCCGGTTCAGGCTGACTAGCCATTGCCCGCGCAGCTTTTTCACCGTCACATCCGGCACCACGTAGCGCGTCTCGATCGGCGCGTACTGCGCGCCGGGACGTGGATTCAGCGAAAGAATCAGGGCTTGCGCCGCGCGCAGTTCGTCGTCGTCGCAGCCAAGCGATTTCTTGATGCGCGCAAAATCGTGGGCCGCCAGATGTTCGAGATGATCGCCGACGATGGCCAGCGCCAGCCGGCGCTCGTCGGAAACCGGCAGGCATTTCAGTTGCAGCGCCAGGCATTCCTGCGCGCTGCGCGCGCCGATGCCCGGCGGATCGAGGTTCTGCAAATGGCGCAGGGCAATACCGAGTTCCTCCAGCAGCGCCTCGCGTATCTCGTCGTCATCGGCAACCAACAGGTCGATCAGTTCGTCCAGCGGCTGCGTCAGGTAGCCGTCGTCGCTCAGGGCTTCGATCAGGAAGCCAACCAGCGCCCGCTCGCGATCGGGCAACTGGGTCATGGCCAACTGCTCGCCCAGGTGTTCGCGCAGGGAGGTCGAGGTGGCCTGGCTCTCGCCACTGTCGAGATCGTCGTCGTTGGGATCGCGCTGACCGTGGCTGCCGGAAAAGTCCATGCCCCAGCCTTCGTCATCGCCGCCACGCGGCTCCTGGCGCTCGTCGCTTTCAGTCGGGGTGCTGGTCTGCGGCGTTGCCGGCGAATCAATCGCGGGGCCGAGACCAAACGCCACGGGTTCGATGGACTCCCCCGGCTCGTCCCGCTCCAGCAGAGGATTTTCCTGCAATGCCTGATCGATCTCGGCGTTCAGCTCCAGAGTCGACAACTGCAATAGCCGGATCGACTGCTGCAACTGCGGCGTCAGTGCCAGATGCTGCGAAAGCCTGAGTTGGAGTCCCTGCCTCATTACGTCAATACGGTCATTACATTCTGAAATGCTCGCCAAGATAAACCCGGCGCACGCTTTCATTATCGACTATCGCGGCCGGGTGTCCAGCGGCCAGAACTTCACCGGCGTTGATAATGGTGGCGCGATCGCAGATGCCCAGGGTTTCGCGCACGTTGTGATCGGTGATCAGCACGCCGATACCGCTTTCCTTGAGATAGTGAATGATCTTCTGAATGTCGACCACGGCAATCGGGTCGACGCCGGCAAAGGGTTCGTCGAGCAGGATGAAGCGCGGGCTGGTGGCCAGGGCGCGGGCGATTTCGACACGGCGCCGCTCGCCGCCGGAAAGCGAGGCGGCCAGGTTCTTGCGGATATGGGTGATGTGCAGCTCCTGCAACAGCATTTCTTCCCGCGCATCCATGGCGGCCTCGTCCAGCCCCTGCAATTCCAGCACGGCGCGCACGTTTTCGGCCACCGTGAGTTTTCTGAACACCGAATTTTCCTGCGGCAGATACGACAGGCCCAGCTTGGCGCGCTGGTGAATCGGCATGTGGGTCAGACGCTGGTGCTCGTCGCCGCTTTCGATGCGGATCTCGCCGCCGTCGGCGGCGACCAGGCCGACGATCATGTAGAAGCAGGTGGTCTTGCCGGCGCCGTTGGGGCCGAGCAAACCCACGACCTCGCCGGCGGCAACCTCGAACGACACATCGGTCACCACGGTGCGCGACTTGTACTTCTTGCGCAGATTGTGTGCCGAGAGGGTGGCGACGGACGCACTCATTCGTCGCTCGCTTCCATCGGTTCTTTCAGCAGACGCCGGATGATGTCGCTGGCAAAGCCCCGCCCTTGGAGAAAGCGCGCTTGACGCGCCCATTCCCTGGCATCGACCGGCACGCCGGAAAACTTCCGGCGCCATACCGCGCGGGCGCGCTCCAACTCGTCGGGCAGAGCGCCTTGTGCCATCTGCGCCTCGATCAGTTCGCCGGTCACACCCTTGGTTTTGAGGGTCTGGCGCAAGCGCGAGGCTCCCAGGCGGGTGGCATGGCTGCGCACATAGCTTTCGGCAAAGCGGCTGTCGGATTGCAGGTGCGACGCCTGAAGTTCGCCAAGCACCGCATCGATTTCTTCCGACGTACCGTGGCCCGCCAGCTTGCGCGCCAGTTCGACGCGGGTGTGCTCGCGCCGGGCCAGCAGCCGGATCGCCCGCTGGCGCAGTTCATTCGACATGGAGTTGACCATGGCTGGCGCCATGAGAGCTATTCCACAAGGTCTTTCTTCCGGCGTGCCTGGGCGTTCTATCGGCTAGCTGCCTTTTGCCGGTTCGACCGCGCCCAGCGCGGCGACGCCGACCGCTTCGCGCACCCGGTTCTCGATCTCGACGGCGATATCGGCATGCTCGCGCAGAAACTCGCGGGCGTTGTCCTTGCCCTGGCCGATCTTCTCGCCCTTGTAGGCATACCAAGCGCCGGATTTTTCGACGATCTTGTGTTCGACGCCGAGTTCGACGATCTCGCCCTGGCGCGAAATGCCTTCCCCGTACAGGATGTCGAAACGGGCCTCGCGGAAGGGCGGCGCCACCTTGTTCTTGACCACTTTCACCTTGGTCTCGTTGCCGATCACCTCGTCGCCTTTCTTGATGGCGCCGGTGCGACGGATGTCCATGCGCACCGAGGCATAGAACTTCAGCGCGTTGCCGCCGGTGGTGGTTTCGGGGTTGCCGAACATGACGCCGATTTTCATGCGTATCTGGTTGATGAATATCACCAGCGTATTGGTGCGCTTGATATTGGCGGTGAGCTTGCGCAAGGCCTGCGACATCAGCCGCGCCTGCAGGCCGGGCAACTGGTCGCCCATTTCGCCCTCGATTTCCGCGCGCGGCGTCAGCGCGGCGACCGAGTCGATGACGATGCAATCGACGCCGCCCGAGCGCACCAGCATGTCGGTGATTTCAAGGCCCTGTTCGCCGGTATCGGGCTGCGAGATCAAGAGGTCGGGTACATTCACCCCGAGTCGTGCCGCATAGCCGGGGTCGAGCGCGTTTTCGGCATCGATGTAGGCGGCCACTCCGCCCGCTTTCTGAATTTCGGCCACGATATGCAGGCACAGCGTGGTTTTGCCGGAAGATTCCGGGCCATAGACCTCGACCACCCGTCCGCGCGGCAGGCCGCCGATGCCCAGCGCGATATCCAGCCCCAATGAGCCGGTGGAAACGGTCTGGATGTCGTCGATGGCCAGACCTTCGCCCATTTTCATGATGGAGCCCTTGCCGAACTGCTTTTCGATCTGGGCCAGGGCGGCCTGGAGTGCCTTGCTCTTGTTCTCGTCCATTGGATGCATCCTTCAAAAGTTGCTTCGATTATTGCATGGATGGCACAGTTTTTGCGGCCACCGGATTTGTCTCGCGTTTATCACGGTGTGTCGATTCGGAGCAGCAGGCCGCGCAGGGCATGAATCACCGCCTGGCGGCGGATTGCCTCGCGGTCGCCGGCAAAAACGGCGGTTTCCGCAACCGCCTTTTCGCCGAGCCGACACCAGGCAAAGCATACGGTGCCCACTGGCTTACCAGGTGAGCCACCCGTCGGCCCGGCGATTCCTGTAATAGCCAGCGAAATCAATGCATTGGAGTTATTCAGGGCGCCTTCCGCCATTTCGACGGCGGTTTCCTGGCTCACTGCGCCGAATTTTTCGAGTGTCTCCGCTCGCACGCCCAGCATGTCGATCTTGGCTTCGTTGCTGTAGGTGACAAAACCGCGCTCGAACCACGCCGAACTGCCCGCCGTGTGAGTAATCACTTGCGCCGCCCAGCCGCCGGTGCACGACTCGGCGGTGGCGATCAGAAGTCGGCGCTGGCGGCACGGCGCCAATGCGGCAGTGGCGACCGCAGCCGACAAGGCGACGAGATCGGCGTCCATCTCCGGGTCAGCCGAACAGCGGATCGACTACCGCCTTTATCACGGCGAGCGTCAGCACCGTGTAGCCAGCGGCGATGACATCGTCCATCATCACGCCGAAACCGTTCTTCACCTGCGAGTCGAAGTATCTGGCCGGCTGTGGCTTGACGATGTCGTAGAAGCGGAACCACAGAAAGGCCGCGAGCTGCCAGAGAAATCCCGGAGGCGTCAGCAGCAGCACGGCCCAGAAAGGCACGATTTCGTCCCAGACAATGGCGCCGTGATCGACCACCCCGAGGGCGCGACCGGTGATCTGGCAGGCCGCGACGCCGACGGCGAAGGCCAGCAGGAGGAAGATCGCCAGCCCGAGGTCGCTGTCCAGGTACATGCGCAGCAGCGGAAACGTCAGCCAAGCGAAAGCCGTTCCCGCCGTGCCCGGCGCGAAGGGCGAAAGCCCGCTGCCCATGCCGCAAGCGATGAAATGGGCGGGATGGCGGAAGATGAACTTGAGCGGAGGCGGGGGTAGTTTTGCCAAGACGATTATCCTAGTAGTCAGTCATGCTGACGTTGATGGATAGAGCCGATGAAGCTTGCTGCGGGCATCGCGAATCGTGAAACGCCAGTTGATGGGTTGGTGCTTGGCGTTACGCTCGGCAACGTTGGCATTGATGC
>Ga0209211_10002746_pt1 | contig 29774 bp, 34 predicted proteins | sample RifGroA2_FD_183992 | JGI IMG/M metagenome (GOLD analysis project Ga0209211, IMG submission 183992) | Groundwater microbial communities from Rifle, Colorado, USA - Groundwater A2 (SPAdes) (version 2) | ecosystem: Environmental > Aquatic > Deep subsurface > Groundwater | place: Rifle, Colorado...
AAAGACCTGTTCCCGGTCGACCTGTACACCTCGAAGCTGACCGCTGCCAGTAAAGGGGCGTCCCTCTCTGCTTTTCGGGCGGCGGGCGAAGTGGCGGGCGGACCGCAGCGAGGCACGAGCGAGGACGTACCCGCCGCCGCGTCGCCGTCAAAAAATCAAGAATCCGTATACGTGCGTGTACACGCGCGCTCGCGCGCCTTGGTAAAGCTATACCAAGTTTGTCGCCAAACCGAGGCGGCGAGTGAGTAAGCCTCGGTGCGTGATCTTGAATATGTCCGCTCTCAACCTGTTGGTGTGCGACATATTGGCGATGGGTTGGCGGTTCCGTCGCCGTCTGAAGCCTCGCGGCGAGTTTTCCGTCACTTGCTGGTCGCCGGCGCGCAAGACATTTGTTACCCGTACTGGCTTGCCGAACGTACAGACGAGGAAACTGGCGAGATACACAAACCCCGTTCTGAGTTCCGCCTGGCAATCTGTGGCCGCGAAGTGGTCAAGGATCGCGTCCAGGTCTATCGGCATGATTCAGCGGTCGGCTATTCCGGCCTCATGCGCTGCGGCAATGTATGGGGTTGCGTCATCTGCGCCACAAAAGTCTTGCGGCGGCGCGGCGATCAAATTGCGGCGCTGTTCGATGCGGTGCATGGCGATGGTGGGACAGCGGTAATGGTGACGTTCACCGCATCGCACAAGTTGGGCGACGATCTGAGGGATTTGCTCGGTCGCCTAAAAGATGCTATTCGGCTGATGCAGCGAACTGGTTCTGTGGCTCGCATAGTCGCGGATCGTAGCGGTTTAGTCACCGCTACCGAAGTCACCTATAACGAGCGTGCCGGCTGGCATCCGCACAGCCATCAAGCATGGTTCTGGCCGAAAGGCGAAATGCCGGACTGTGAAGACCTGGCATCGAAGCTTTTCCCCTACTGGCAAGCCGCCTGCGAAAAAGTCGGCTTGAATACCCTGGAGCATTACAAAGGCCGTCGCGTCGGTGTCGATGTCCGCCGTGCCTGGGACGCCTCCGAATACCTCACGAAATGGGGCAGGGAACGCGACTGGTCGCTGTCCGCTGAAGTCACGACGGGGCGCATGAAGATGGGCAAGTCGGGTTCTCTCACGCCTTGGGCAATCCTCGAAGACGCAATCATTCGCGGCAATCAAAGCGAAGCGGCTGACCTCTGGATCAAGTATCTGCGCGGCACCAAAGGATTCCAGTGCATCAGCCTGCGCGGTGCGCGCAAGCTGCTTATGCATTATGACTTGCCGACCAGTTACGACGACTGGAAAGACGCCAACGATGCAGGCGAAGGCGAAGTCATCGGCTCGGTCGGTGCCGAGAGTTTTTCAAAGGTAGTAAAGGCCGGCGGTCTCGGTCGTCTGTTGGAAGGGGCAAGGTCAGGCGGTCTCGCCGGTCTCGATGCCGAATTGCAGTCATTCAATTCACATAAGGAGTGTTGTCATGGGCTTACTTGATCGTCACGTTGATGTTTTGAAAAGCGAGGAATTCGTTCTTGGTATGTCGTCTGGTTGGAAAGGCGAAGCCGGCTCGAAGCAGGAAGGCATGGAGTCCACAAAAATCTGCATCGTGTCCAAACCTTCGGCAAAGAACTGGGTCGGCTTTACCTCCATTGACCAGAAGATCGCCGATGCCGGCGTTGGCGCGGCCATGCTCGGCAAAATCTTTCCGGCGCGCTGCCTGGTCTCGTACAAGCGCGTGACCAGTACGGTCAAGTCGAGTTTCGATGGCCGCGAATCGAGCAAGGACATCGAGCAGCTTGTTGTCGTCGGCATCGAGTATCTGGCGGCGGTTGATTTGGTGGACATCAAGATCAAGCCGGAAGTGAAAGCCGCCTAAATGCCCTACGGCTACGCCGGCCACTGTTATGAAACAACCGGGGAAGCTCTGGAGACCTTCCAGAAGTCTTTCCCGGTGATGGGTGACACAGTATGGGTGTGGCATACGTCGTCCAGTATCAGCGCGTCCGGCCTGATCACATATTCACTGATCAGTAAGCCGACGACGACGAACACCACGGCGACGCGTATGGCGTCGCCTGCTGGTCAATCGCCGCGCCCAGGTCTGAATAACGCGCCTGCGCCGGTCGTTCAATCAAGTCCGTCAAGTGTCGAAGGGCAGATAGATCGAAGTGAAGTCGATCAGATCGCGTTCCGGGTCAGCCCGAAGGATGCCGGAAAGGTCAAAACGCTGCTGGTCCAGCTTGATACGCCGAGCGGCGAAGTGCTGCTCAAGGCGGCGGTCTACGAGGTCGGATTCGACAAGCGCGAAGGCTCGGCAGTCCAGATCGCGGCGACAACGCCGGAAATCAGGCAGGACACCATCGAGTTGACGCTACAGCAGGAACTATCGAATTTCGTGGTCACAAAAACCGGCGTCAATGGTTCGCCGACGCTGATCAAGCGCTCGGTGAACACCAAGCTCGGCCTATCCCCTGGCGAAGTTGTAGTACTGGCCGGCCTTCAGGACGACCAGGCTGACGAATCGACAAACCGACTACCGTTCCTCGGCTGGCTTCTCGGCCAGGAGCGGCAGCAGAAGCAATCCGAAATCCTGCTGTTCATCGAAGTGGTCAGGATTTAAGCAGCGCCAGGCGCTGCTTGATCCACCAAACAAAAAGCCCTCAACCGAGGGCTTTTGTCCACAGAAACGGTGGATAACTTACCCGTTGATTTCGAGTCGGCGCTCTATTTTCTCGATGCGTTTTGACATGTTGTCGAAACGGACGCTTAGAGAGGCGTCGAATTCGTCGCCGTGAGCTACATCTCGACGAACGCCAGCGATGCCGACTTCAAGCTGGCCCAGACGGTAAATTACCTCATCCAGTTTGGTGTTGATGTTGTCCTGTCCAGCCTGAAATCGTTTCAGGTGTTCGAGTATCAGATTTTCTACGGTCTCGGCCATGGTGCTGTTCTCCTTCTGGGTAAGTGTAGCGCAAAACCTCAGGGCTCGAAGTGGTTAGCACGGTTGGCCAAGTTCGTCGCCTGTCGCTCGGTGACCAAGATCGTGTTGCCTTTCCTGGCCAAGTCGCGGACGGTTTTCTTCGCGTCTTCGCGTTCGTCCTTGTTGGCGCTCGTGAGCATGGCCAATAACATGGCCAGGTCTAGCTTGGAAAGATGAGTTGATCCGGTACGGATTGCGTCGGCTTTGGCTTCGGTGGCCGGTGTCATGATGTTTTTCCTTCGCACGCGATAAGGTTCTGCACAGCATCGAAGAGTTGGTCGCTGTATCCAATAATTCCATTCCATTCGCAGTAACGCTGGAAGCATTCGCGGGCGCTGTAGTGCTTGAGTTCTTCCGGGTTGATCTCCATGCTACGAGTCAAGGTCAAGTAGATGTGTTGGTGCATGTGTTCGGTATTCATGATTTCACTCTCCCTTTTGAGGTATGCCTTGGGCGGTCCAGTTTTTGTTACATAACGCAAATCGAAGTAACTCTCGTGTGACCTCTTGTTCTGTCATATCGAACTGCTGTGCCAGGCGCGTTATGGTTGTTGCAATCTGGTCGCCTGTTTTGATCGCTCGATGACATTTCCGATATTTCTTCTGCCGTTCGGCGTTGCTCATACTTGTGTCGGAATGTGGTCTGCCAGGCGTTCGTTTGCTCTTGGTGTTCTCCACATCTGGACTGATTGCATCCCGGCTCGTGCCGTTGGTGTTGGGTTTTGATTCGATCGATTCGCGCATGTCTATCCTCCTTTGGTTGGTTACCGGCATAGCCTTCGTGGCTGTATGCTCGATCTCAATCCTGAACAACAGTCGCATATCCGGCTAGTCGATTTTGTCGAACGCTACGTCGACACGCGTCGAGGCGAACTCAAAAGTCATCGTGCCGTCGAACTGACGCTAAACCGCATGGCGTCGATGTTGCCTGACGTGCCAATGACCAAGCTGCGAAGAATCGACATTGCTTCGTATGTCGTAAATCGCCGAAAGTCCGGTGCCGCCAATGGCACAATCAACTGCGAACTTTTGACGATCTCGGCTGCGATCAACTATGCCTGCCGGCGTTGGGATTGGAACATCTTGAACCCTGTGCCTGGTCAATATGTCAAATGGCCACCGGGTCGGCTGCGCTACCTTGACGCAGCAGAAAAGCGGCAATTACTCGATGCGGCTGGCCAGGTCCGTAGGCGTGGCGCTCATGTTCTTTGTGATTTTCTCGCGATAGCCGTCAATACCGGGATGCGAAAGAACGAAATCCTCGATCTGACGTGGGATCGCGTCCGCTTTGAGTCGAGCAGTATCACCCTGACGGCGGACGACACCAAGAATGCGCGCCCGCGTGTTGTGCCTTTGAATCGAGAAGCAAAAGCCGCCATCGAGTCGAGAAGGCGGTTTGTTCAAAAGCATTGCAAGGATTCGCGCTGGGTGTTTGCCGATTGGTCGGGCGAACGAGTGAAATCAATCTATGCTTCGTTCGTGGAAGCGCGAGAAAAGGCGGGAATTGGAGACTTCAGAATTCACGACCTACGCCACACGTTTGCAAGCTGGCTAGTCATGAAGGGTGTATCGCTTTACGTAGTCAGAGACCTTCTGGGCCACAGCAGCATCAAAATGACAGAGCGGTATGCGCACCTGGCGCAGTCAGCGCTAGTCCAAGCAGTTGCAGTGCTGGACGAATAGATAAATGTTTTAGAATACTGTTACTGTTATTACTCCACATAAAGGCTTCCGCCATGTACAAAATAGTTCTGCTTCGGCACGGCGAATCCGTGTGGAACCAGGAGAACCGTTTTACCGGCTGGACTGATGTCGGCCTCACCGGAAAGGGGCTTGCCGAAGCGGTGACCGCCGGCCAGTTGCTGAAAAAGGAGGGGTTCACTTTCGACCTTGCCTACACCTCGATGTTGCGTCGGGCGATCAAGACGCTATGGACGGTCCTGGAGGAACTGGACCGCATGTGGATTCCGGTGCAGCATTCATGGCGCCTGAATGAACGTCACTACGGCGCGCTGCAAGGACTCGACAAGGCCGAAACCGCCGCCAAGTTCGGCGATGAGCAGGTGCTGATCTGGCGTCGCGCCTATGACACGCCGCCGCCGCCGCTGGCGGAAGGCGATCCGCGCCTGGAAACCGGCAACCCGCGCTACGCCGATCTTTCCGCCGCCCAGTTGCCGCGCACGGAATGCCTCAGGGATACCGTGGAGCGCTTTCTGCCGTATTGGCACGAAACCATCGCGCCCGCCGTCAAGTCGGGCAAGAAGGTGATTATCGCGGCCCACGGCAACAGCCTGCGGGCGCTCGTCAAGTATCTCGACAAGGTTCCCGACGCCGATATCGTCGGCCTCAACATCCCCACCGGACAGCCGCTGGTCTATGAGCTGGATGCCGATCTGAAGCCGATCCGCAGCTATTACCTGGGCGATCAGGAAGCCATCAAGGCAGCGATGCAGGCGGTGGCGAATCAGGGCAAAGCCAGGGCGTGAAACTTTTCACCACGGAGAGCACGGAGAACACAGAGGAATCAAGCTCAAGCAGATTTTGTTCTTTCTCCGTGCCCTCCGTGTCCTCCGTGGTGGCTTTTGTTTTTCTTGCAGGACTCATTTCCACTGTCGCCCTTGCCGCCCCGGTCGACGCGAAGAAGGGCGAACTCCACGATTTGAAAGGCCGTATCGAGGCATTGCGGCGCGACATGGCCGCTGCGGAGGAGTCGAAGACCCATGCCGCCGACCAGTTGCGCGAGACCGAATCGGCGATCTCCGACGTCAACCGGCGCCTGCATGAACTGGGCGCCGAACGCGCCGAACTGAAGGCCGAACTGGCCGATCTCGATGCGCAGAGCCAGCGTCTGGATCGCCAGACCGGCGCGCAGCAAAACCAGTTGGCGCGACTCCTCAACCGCCAGTTTGTCGGCGGCGATTCCGATGCGCTGAAGCTCCTGCTGTCCGGCCACGATCCCAACCAGTCGGCGCGCGACAAGTACTTCCTGACCCAGCTCTCGCGCGCCAAGGCCGATCTGATCCAGCAATTGCGCGCCGTCGCTGCCGAGAAAAAACGTCTGGCGGATGCCGCGCGCGAACGACAGACGGCTTTGGCTGACATCGAGCGCCGGCAACAGGAAAGCCGCGCCCAACTGCTCGACCGCAAGAAACAGCGGCTGACGACGCTGGCCGCGATTGCCGACCGGCTCAAGGCGCAGCGTCGCGAAATATCCAATTTGAAGCGCGACGAGCAGCGACTGGCAAAATTGATCGAAGGACTGGCCCGTATCGCAACGACAAAAAGAGTTGCACCGAAAGTTCCCCAAGGGACGCACAGCGCTGGTGCTGGCGGCACGGCGATAGCGAGAACCCCAAGGATAAAAAGTCACGATCCCGGCAATGTCGGCGGCGCCTTTGCCGCCTTGCGCGGCCAGCTTCGTTTACCGGTCAAGGGCGCCATCGCCGGTCGCTTCGGCAGCCCGCGCGCGGAAGGAGGCGCGAGCTGGAAGGGTGTCTTCATCCGCGCCGCCGAAGGCGCCGAGGTCAAGGCCGTGGCGGGTGGCGCGGTGGTTTTCGCGGACTGGCTGCGCGGTTTTGGCAATCTGCTGATCATCGATCACGGCGACGATTTCCTGTCCGTTTATGGCAACAACGAGTCCTTGCTGGCGGCGGTGGGCGCCAGCGTCAAAAGCGGTGAGTCCGTCGCCACCGTGGGAAACAGCGGCGGCAACCCGGACTCGGGTTTATACTTTGAACTCAGGCATCGGGGCCAGCCGTTCGATCCACTGAAATGGGCCAGAAATTAGCCAGACTCGCGCTACACTGACCTCATCCCGGCAAGCCCCGCCCTTATCCGTTCGGAGTTCCTATGAGCAGCAAGTTGCAACAAGTGGGTCTGGTGGTAACCGGTTTGTTCGCCGGCATCCTCGTCAGTCTGAATTTTTCCGCCAGCGCCGGCAAGGATGCGGCCACCTCGGCGCTGCCGATTGCCGAGCTGCGCAGCTTCGCCGATGTCTACAACGCCATCAAGCAGGGTTATGTCGAACCGGTGGAAGACAAGGTGCTGATCACCCACGCCATCAGCGGCATGCTGGCCAATCTCGATCCGCATTCGGCCTACCTCGATGCCGATTCCTTCAAGGATCTGCAAGTCAGCACCCAGGGCGAATTCGGCGGCCTCGGCATCGAAGTCGGCATGGAAGACGGTTTTGTCAAGGTCGTGTCGCCGATCGAGGACACGCCGGCGTTCAGGGCCGGGCTGAAACCCGGCGACCTCATCATCAAGCTCGACGACACCCCGGTCAAGGGCCTCACGCTTAATGACGCCGTCAAGAAAATGCGCGGCAAGCCCAAGACCCAGATACGGCTCACCATCGTGCGCAAGGGCGAAGGCAAGCCTTTTGAAGTCACCCTGACACGCGAGAAGATCAAGGTGGCGAGCGTCAAGTCGAAGCTGCTCGAAGGCGGCTACGGCTACCTGCGCGTCACGCAGTTCCAGGAGGAGACCGCGCCGGACGTGGTCAAGCACCTCGAAAAACTGGCGAAGGCCGACAAGGACGCCAAGGGCGAGGGCATCAAAGGCCTGGTGCTCGACCTGCGCAACGATCCTGGCGGCCTGCTCAACGGCGCGGTGGGCGTTTCCGCCGCCTTCCTGCCGCCGAAAGTGCTGGTCACCTCGACCGACGGTCGCACCGAGGACGCCAAGCGTCGCTTCACGGCCAGCCCGGAGGACTACCAGCGCGGCTACAAGGATGACTTCATGAAGAACCTGCCCGCCTTCGCCAGGACCACGCCGATGGTGGTGCTGGTCAACGCCGGCTCGGCCTCCGCTTCGGAGATCGTCGCCGGAGCCTTGCAGGACCACAAGCGTGCCGTGGTGATGGGCACCCAGACCTTCGGCAAGGGCTCGGTGCAAACCGTTTTGCCGTTGTCCAATAATGCGGCCATCAAGCTCACCACCGCGCGCTACTTCACACCCTCGGGCCGATCCATCCAGGCCAAGGGCATTACGCCGGACATCATCGTCGAGGAATCCGCCAACGGCGAATCGCGCGAGCGCATACGCGAAGCCGATCTGGAACGCCATCTCGGCGGTGACAAGGACAAGCCGGTAGAAGCCGCTCCGCCGAAGCCGCAGACGAAGAACGGCAAGAAGGGCAAGACCGACGAGGCCGACGACAAGCCGCACGCACCGCTGGAATTTGCCTCGAAGAAGGACTACCAGTTGGGGCAGGCGGTGAACCTGCTCAAGGCCTGGCAGATCATCAAGCGCTGAGAGCGAGACACGTGCGATGAGCCGGATGACTCCTGAAAAGGCTCGCGAGTTGCGCGATGAGTTGCGCACCGGCAAGCCTCGCCAGCGTCCCTCGTCCTTCGTGCCGCAACCCGGCACGCGCAAGCACCGCGAACTGCGCTTTGATCACCGCCATCCGGAACACGTCGAGCAAGCCCGCACGCTCCTTGCGGGACTCGAAGGCATGGAAATCGACACCGGGCTGGCGCCCTACAGTCTTTCGATCTGGTACGAAATCAGCGACTACTCGCTCGAAGGTCTCGAAGCTGCACTGGTGCGCCAGGGCTTTCATCTTGACCGCAGCCTGTACTGCAAGCTGATGCGCGCCCTGGTGTATTTCTGCGAGGAAACCCAGATGCGCAACATGCGCGTGCCCGAGCGCCTGATCAAGAAATCGCACGAGGTCTATTCCAAGGCCTGGGAGCACCATCCCCACGGCGATCACGACGATACTCCGCCCGAACTGAGGCAGGACAGGTAGTCCGGCAGTGACCGACGAGCAACTGCTGCGCTACAGCCGCCACATCCTGCTGCCGCAGATCGGCATCGAGGGACAGGAGAACATCGTCAATGCCCGCGCGTTGGTCATCGGCGCCGGCGGCCTGGGTTCGCCCGCCGCCTATTACATGGCCTCGGCCGGCGTCGGCACGCTGGTGCTGGCCGATGGCGATACGGTCGACCTGACCAATCTGCAACGCCAGATTTTGCATCGCACCGATGCTGTCGGCATGGCAAAGAGCGAATCCGGCAAGCGCACACTGAACGAAATCAACCCCGAATGCGAGGTTGTCGCGCTCACGGAGCGCCTTGCCGGCCCGCGTCTGGATCAGGAAGTCGCGCTGGCCGACGTGGTCCTCGACTGTTGCGACAATTTCGCCACGCGTCACGCCGTCAATCGCGCCTGCGTCAAGTTCGGCAAGCCGCTGGTGTCCGGTGCGGCAATCCGCTTCGACGGCCAGGTGGCGGTGTTCGATTCGCGCCAGCCCGGCGCGCCGTGTTACCACTGCCTGTTTCCCGAAGGTCAGGAGGTCGAGGAAGTGCGCTGCGCGGTGATGGGCGTCTTCGCGCCGCTGACCGGCATCATCGGCACGGTGCAGGCGGCCGAAGCCCTGAAGCTGCTCATCGGTTGCGGCACCAGCCTCGCCGGACGTCTGTTGCTGCTCGATGGCATGGGCATGGAATGGCGCGAAATCAAGGTGCCGCGCGACCCCGGTTGTCCGGTGTGCGGCACAGCCGCAGTGAGGGCTTAGATCAGTTTGCGATGCCGAATCCAGCCCGGTGCGTGACTGAGCGCTACGGAATACGTCAGGATCGACCAGAACAGCGGTACGCGTCCCGTCTCCCAGGCGACCAGCAGCATCACCAGCGCGATCTTCAGCAGCGTGCCGATGCCCTTGGCCTGACGAAAGTAGATCGGGTTGGCCCAGGCATCGAGGGCGACGATGCCGAGGCCGGATGTCACCATCAACGCGCCCCAGCTCACGGCTTCGCCCGCGCCCGCCAGCACCACCGTCGACATCCCGGCCAGACCGGCGATATGAAAGATGCGCAGAACATTGATCAGCAGCCCGCGACCGGGGAAGTCGCGGTGGCCGTCATCTTCAGCCTGGTCACGCAAAGCGGGCTCGAATGCGAAAGTCGGCGCCGACGACACGGCGCTCAATGATGTTCAGATGTCTGGCGCCGGTCAGATCGGTGAGCTCCGCCAGACCGAACATGCCGCGCGCCAGATCGCCCAGCAGGAGCGGCGCCTGATAGATCAGCAGTTCGTCGACGCAGCCTTCGCGCAACAGCGAACCGTTGAGCCGGGTGCCGGCTTCGGCCAGCACTTCGTTGATGCCGCGCCGGCCAAGCTCCTGCAACAGCGCGGCAAGCTCCACCTTGCCCTGCCCGTTGGGCAGCAACACGATCTCGGCGCCACGCGCTGTTAACGCCGCGCCGCGGGCATTGTCCTCGACGGCGGCGATCAGCACGTTGCCGCCTTCCAGCACGGCCGCGTCGGGCGGCGTTTCGAGCCGGCTGTCGATCACCACCTTGAGCGGCTGGCGCGTCGTCGGCACTTCGCGTGCGGTGAGGCGCGGGTTGTCGTCCCTGACCGTGCCGATGCCGGTCAGCACCGCGCAGGACCGCGCCCGCCAGGTATGGGCGTCGCGGCGCGCGGCAGGCCCGGTGATCCATTGCGAGGCGCCGTTGTTGAGCGCGGTCTTGCCGTCGAGACTGGCGGCAACCTTGAGCCGCAACCAGGGCCGGCCGCGCGTCATGCGCGAGACGAAGCCGATATTGAGTTCCGTTGCCTCGGCGGCCAGCAGCCCGCTGGCGACCTCGATGTCGGCGGCGGTCAGCTTCGCCAGGCCCTGTCCCGCCACCAGCGGATTCGGGTCCGTCATCGCCACCACCACGCGCGCCACGCCGGCAGCGATCAGCGCATCGGCGCAAGGCGGGGTGCGACCGAAATGGCTGCATGGCTCCAGCGTGACATAAACGGTGGCGCCTTTCGCCGTACCGCCAGCGCCGACTATTGCGGCCAGGGCGACGGCTTCGGCATGGGGCAGACCGGCCTTTTCGTGCCAGCCCTCGCCGATGACATTGCTATCTCTGACGACGATGCAGCCAACACGAGGGTTGGGGGTCGTGCTGTAAAGGCCGCGCCGCGCCAGTTGCAGGGCGCGCGCCATGAAGGCGTGATCGGCGACCGAAAAACTCATATGCCGCTGGCCATCGCTATTTGGCGCGGGGCGAACGCGGTTTCTTGATTTCGCGGATGGCGTTGGAAAACTCATCGACGTCCTCGAAGTTGCGATACACCGAAGCGAAACGGATATAAGCCACCTTGTCGAGCCGCTTCAGTTCGCGCATCACCAGTTCGCCGATGCGATCCGAGGCCACTTCGCGCAACGCCAGTTGCACCAGCTTTTCTTCGATGCGATCCAGCGCCAGGTCGATGCTTTCGGTGGTCACCGGGCGCTTCCGCATCGCCAGCATCATGCTGGCCTTGAGCTTGTCGCGCTCGTAGTCGGTGCGGCTGCCATTCTTCTTCACCACCTGCGGCAGGTTCAGCTCCACCCGCTCGTAAGTGGTGAAGCGCTTGTCGCAGGCCAGACAACGGCGACGACGGCGCACGGTGTCGCCGTCCTCGTTCTCCCTGGTATCAACGACCTGGGTGTTCTCGTCGCCGCAGTAAGGACATTTCATTCTTAACGGCCTAATTCACACCACGGAGAACACAGAGATCACAGAGAAACAGCCAATGCAAGAAACATCTCCGTGTTCTCCGTGCCCTCCGTGGTGAGCTGCTTTTTCCGGACTCATCGCCGCTTACGCCCCATACACCGGGAACTTCTTGCAGATCGCCGCCACTTCGCCGCGCACCCGTGCCAGCACAGCTTCGTCGCTCGGCGCGTCGAGCACGTCGGCGATCAGCTCGGCGACCTGTTCGGCTTCGATCTCGGTGAAACCGCGCGTAGTCATGGCCGGCGTGCCGAGGCGGATGCCGGAGGTGACGAAAGGCTTCTGCGGATCGTTCGGGATCGAGTTCTTGTTGACGGTGATGTGGGCCCGGCCAAGCGCGGCTTCGGCGTCCTTGCCGGTGATGTTCTTGGCCTGCAGGTCGACCAGGAAAACATGCGACTCGGTGCGCCCGGAGACGATGCGCAGACCGCGACCCTTCAATACCTTGGCCATCACCTGGGCGTTTTCAATCACCTGTTCCTGATAGTCGCGGAATTCGTGCGTCATGGCTTCGCCGAAGGCCACCGCCTTGGCGGCGATGACATGCATCAGCGGGCCGCCTTGCAGGCCGGGAAATATCGCCGAGTTGATGGCCTTTTCGTGTTCGGCGCGCATCAGGATCAGGCCGCCGCGCGGGCCGCGCAGGGTCTTGTGGGTGGTCGATGTGACGACATCGGCATGGGGCACCGGATTGGGATAGAAACCCGCGGCGACCAGCCCGGCATAGTGGGCCATGTCCACCATGAAGATGGCGCCGACCGCCTTCGCCACCTTGGCGAAGCGCTCGAAGTCGATCTTCAGCGCATAGGCCGAGGCGCCGGCGATGATCAGCTTCGGCTTGTGTTCGTGGGCCAGCCTTTCCATTTCCGCGTAGTCGATTTCTTCATGCGCGTCGAGGCCGTAGGGCACGACCTTGAACCACTTGCCGGACATGTTCACCGGCGAGCCATGCGTCAAATGCCCACCCATGGCGAGGTTCATGCCGAGAATCGTGTCGCCCGGTTTGAGGAAGGCCATGAACACGGCCTGGTTGGCCTGCGAACCGGAATTGGGCTGGACATTGGCGCAATCGGCGCCGAACAGCTTTTTGGCGCGATCGATGGCCAGTTGTTCGGCCACATCGACATGTTCGCAGCCGCCGTAGTAACGCTTGCCCGGATAGCCTTCGGCGTACTTGTTGGTGAGCTGCGAGCCTTGCGCTTCCATCACCGGCCAGGAAACGTAGTTCTCCGAGGCGATCAGCTCGATGTGATCTTCCTGACGGCGGTTTTCGTTTTGAATGGCGGCCCAGAGTTCGGGGTCGCTCTTGGCAAGGGTGCTCTGCTTGGAAAACATGGCGGAATCCGTGGATGGGGGGGGACGGCGATTTTAGCATCCGGTCGCATTGGCCTAGAATTCACCCGCGATAATTGCCCAATCCGGCAGGCATTTGGTAAGGTAGCAGCCCGCAGAGGGGGAGGTACCGGTCGATACAGGCTCCGGTCGTGACGACTCCATGCTTCGTTCCCTTTATACGCAAAGACATTCAGAGGAATCCATGATCTCCCCGCGCAAGACCTTATTGCTGGCCGCCGCAGTCCTGCTGGCCGGCGGCGCTTATGCCGCCGAAATCAGCATCGGCGTCGCCGAAGCGCTCACCGGCGGCGCGGCGCAGTATGGCGTGGCCTGCCGCAACGGCCTTCAGGTGGCCGCCGACGAAATCAACGCCAGGGGCGGCATCAATGGTGACAAGCTCCGGCTGGTGATCGAGGACGAGCAGGGCAAGAAGGAAGAAGTCATCAACGTCTTCAAGAAGCTCATTTTTCAGGACAAGGTGCTGATGATCTTCGGCCCCACCCTGTCCAATTCCATGTTCGCCGCCGGTCCCGTGGCCAACGCGGCGAAGACCGTGGCCTTCGGCACCTCGAACACCGCCAGCGGCATCACCGACATCGGCCCTTACATATTTCGCAACTCGGTGATGGAATCCGACGTGCTGCCGATCACCGTCGCCGCCGCCGTCAAGCACCATGGCATAAAGAAGGTGGCGGTGATCTACGGCAACGACGACGCCTTCACCAAAAGCGGCCACGACGTGTTCAGGAAGGTGCTGGCGGAGCAGAAGATCGCCGTCACCACCACCGAAACCTACGTCAAGGGCGACGTCGATTTCAAGGCGCAACTGACCAAGATCAAGGCCGGCGGGCCCGATGCCATCGTCTGTTCCTGCCTTGCCGAAGAAGCCGCGAACATCATGTTGCAGTCGCGCTCGCTGGGCATCAAGGCGCCCTTCATCGGCGGCAACGGCTTCAACTCGCCCAAGCTGTTTGAAATCTCCAGGCTGGCAGGAGAAGGCAGCTTCGTCGGCAGCCCCTGGTCCAACGACAACCCGGCTGCGGCCAACGTCAACTTCGTCAATGCCTACAAACAAAAGTACAGCGCCGAGCCGAACCAGTTCGCCGCCCAGGCCTATGACGCGCTGCATATCGCGGCGGCGGCGCTGAAGTCGATCAAGCTCTCCGGCAATCTAGCGACCGACCGGCAGGCCCTGCGCGACGCCCTGCCCAGGGTGGCCATCAACGGCGCCACGGGAGCCTTCAAGTTTCGTCCGGCGGTGACCCGCAGCGGCAAGCCCGGCGGCTTCGACGCCGACCAGAAGCCCTTCATCTACATCATCCGCAACGGCAAGTTCGAGTTGTACGCCGGCAAGAAATGAGGCGTCATTGGCAGGCGCGGCGGGCGCCCTGACGATCTCGACCGCCCCTTCGCTTCGATCTTCCATGCTCACCCAGCAACTCCTCAACGCCCTCACCCTCGGCAGCGTCTATGCGCTGTTTGCGCTCGGCTTCACGCTGGTGTTCGGCGTGCTGGCGGTCATCAATCTGTCCCACGGCGCCGTCTTCATGATCGGCAGTTATGTCGCCCTCGTCGTCGTCACGCGTTTCGCCATGCCGCTCTGGTTCGGCCTGCTGCTGGCGATGGCGGCAAGCGGCACGCTGGGACTGCTGATCGACGTGCTCGTCCTCAAGCGCCTGCGCGCCCGCAACGCGCCGCACCTGATGCCGATGATCGCCACCATCGGCGTCGCCATCATTCTCGCCAGCAGCGTCCAGGGAATTTTCGGCGCCGAGATTCTGCGCTTTCCGGAAGGAACGCTTCCGGCGGGCGAGTTCATCGTCGGCGACGTGCATGTGCGCGCCATCGAAATCGGCATCGTCGGCATCGCCTTCGCGCTGATGGCGGCGCTGCTGCTGGTGATCCGTCGCAGCCGGACCGGCCGCGCCCTGCGCGCCATCGCCGAATCGCCGAAGGCGGCCGCCCTGCTCGGCATCAACGTCGAAGGGCTGTTCCACGCCACCGCTTTTGTCGCGGCGGCGCTGGGCGGCGCGGCCGGCGTGCTGATCGGACTCGACTTCAACGCCATCACGCCGCTGATGGGGCAACCCATACTGCATAAAGGCATCGCCGTCATCATCCTCGGCGGCATGGGCGACATTCGCGGCGCGCTGATCGCCGGACTGTTTCTCGGTTTCGCCGAGGTCATGAGCAAGGCCTATATTTCCAGCCAGATGGGCGACGCGGCGGCCTTCGGCCTGCTGTTCCTGATCCTGCTGGTGAAGCCCTCCGGCCTGTTCGGTCGCGTGCTGGAACGCAAGGCCTAGTAGGCAGTCACGCCGAGAGTAAAGGAAAAATTCAAATGATCACCACGGAGGACACGGAGAGCACGGAGAAAGCATTGGTAACAGGTTTGCAGCTCTCTGTGCCCTCCGTGGTGAGTCTTTTCAGGTTGGCTGAGTACTAGCATGGAATGGCTGGACAGTTTCTGGTCGACCTACAACACGCTGGTGTATTCCATTGGCGTGTATGCCCTGCTCGCCCTGTCGATCTGGCTGACGCTGGCCTGCGGCCTTTTGTCCCTGGCCAACGCCGCGTTCATGGGCATCGGCGCCTATGTTTCGGCGCTGCTTTCGCTTGAGGCCGGCTGGCCCTTCGCGGCGGTGCTGGCGGCTGGCGGTGTGGTTCCCGCGCTGGTGGCGCTGATGATCGGCATCCCGACCCTGCGCCTGTCCGGCGTCTATCTGGCGATGGCGACGCTGGCTTTCGGCGAAGTGGTGCGCATCATCGTGCTCAACCTCGAAATCACCGGCGGGCCGGAAGGCCTCAACGGCATTCCGCAAAGTACCCAGGGCTGGCATATCGTCGCCATCCTCGCCTTGACGATTTACGGCCTGACGCGGTTGCAGCGCTCCCGAGTGGGTCGCGCCTTCGAGGCGATCCGCGAAGACGATGTGGCGGCGAGCCTGATGGGCATCGACGTGGCGCGCCACAAGCTGTTCGCCTTCGTCCTCGGCGCCGCGCTGGCCGGTGTGGCCGGCGGCCTCAACGCCCATTTCACCTTCTTCATCAGCCCGCGCGAATACGGCTTCGAGAACGCGGTGGATATCCTCACCATGGCGGTGCTGGGCGGCACCGGCAGCCTGGTCGGCCCCATGCTGGGGGCGGCGATCCTGACGCTGCTGCCCGAATTGCTGCGCTTCCTGCACGAATTTCGCGGCGTCTTCAACGGCACCGTGCTGGTGCTGGTGGTGCTGTTCCTGCCCAAAGGCATCTGGGAGCCGCGCCGGATCAAGGCCCTGTTCGCGCGCGCCGGCGGGAGTTGACGTGAAACGCTCGGGATCGGAGTCCGCAGTGATAAACGCGCGCAGCGCGCCAGCCAGTAACCCCCCGCGAGGGGGGAAGGGGGGCGGGCGAATAATTCGCTTTTCGCGTGTTTTATCTGCGACGGGTATCGCCATGCATGGTGAGCGTTAACATGCTGTCGATACGCAATCTGGGCAAGCATTTCGGCGGCCTTTCCGTGCTGGAGGATGTCAGCTTCGAGGTTCCGACCGGCGGCATTTTCGGCCTGATCGGTCCCAACGGCGCCGGCAAGACCACGGTGTTCAATCTCGTCACCGGCCTGTTGCAACCGTCAGCGGGCGCGATCTCGTTTGAAGGTCGCGACCTGGCCGGCCTGGCGCCCCATCTTGTGACGCGGCTGGGCATCGCCCGCACCTTCCAGAACATTCGCATTTTCGGCGAAATGACGCTGCTGGAAAACGTCATGGTCGGCATGCATCACCATCTCGCCTACGGGCCCACCGCGCTGTTTTTCGACAGTCGCGTTTGCCGCGCCGCCGAGGCACGGGCGCGGCAGCGGGCGCATGAACTGTTGTCGTGGCTGAGTCTCGATGATCGCGCCGAAATGCTCGCCGACAATCTTTCCTACGGCGACCAGCGCAAGCTCGAATTCGCCCGCGCGCTGGCGACCGAGCCACGGCTGCTGCTGCTCGACGAGCCGGTGGCGGGCATGAATCCGGCGGAAAAGACCGTGTTGATGGAGGAGATTCGCGCCATTTGCCAGCGTGGTTTCAGCGTGTTCCTGATCGAACACGACATGCGGTTCGTCATGGGCCTGTGCGACCGCATCGCGGTGCTCAACTTCGGTCGCATCATCGCCGAGGGAAGTCCCGACGAGATACGCAACCATCCTGAGGTGATCGAAGCCTACCTCGGGCGCGACGACGCGGAAATGGCGCCATGAGCGTGTTGCTGCGCGTCCGCGACCTGGCCGTCAACTACGGGCACATCGAGGCGGTCAAGGGCATCACCTTTCATCTCGATGCCGGCGAAATCACCGCGCTGGTCGGCGCCAACGGCGCCGGCAAGAGCACCACCCTGCTGGCCCTGTCGGGCCTGCTCAAGCCCGCGCGCGGCCACATCCTGTTCGAGGACGAGGACATCACGCGCCTGGCGCCGCACCAGATCGTGCGCCGGGGCATCGTGCAGGTGGCCGAGGGGCGGGCGATACTGACCACCCTTACGGTGCGCGAAAACCTGGCGCTGGGCGCCTATACGCGCCGCGATCGCGCCGGCATCGCCAACAGCCTGGAAGAAGTTTTTCATCTATTCCCGCGCCTGCGGGAGCGGGACGAGCAGTTGGCCGGCAACCTGTCCGGCGGCGAGCAGCAGATGCTGGCCATCGGTCGCGCCCTGATGGCCAGGCCGCGCCTGCTGCTGCTCGACGAGCCTTCGATGGGCCTGGCGCCGCTGCTGGTGCGGGAAATCTTCAAGACCCTGGTCGACATCAACCGCTCGGGCCTGAGCGTGCTGCTGGTCGAGCAGAACGTGCGCCAGGCGCTGAAAATCGCGCGCCATGGCTACGTCATGGAGACGGGGCAGGTCGTGCTGGCCGACTCGGGCGCCAACCTGCTGCGCGATCCCCGCGTCGCCGAGGCCTATCTCGGCGGTTGAGGAAACGTTCCCCGTAGGCTGTTGCGCCGGCGTTACTTGCCCGTCGTTGTCAGGATTCCGCGTCCGGTCCGGTCTAATATAGGCCGGGCGCGGAGTTTCCGCGTTCGCCACCCATCCACTCATCAAGGAGGAACACCATGAAGCAACGCAATCTCGTCATCGCATCCGCAGTCGCCGGACTGGTTGTGCTGGGATTCGGCGGTCAGGCTCTAGCCGCCAAGGAAGGCATGGAGAAATGCGCCGGTATCGCCAAGGCCGGCAAGAACGACTGCGGCAGCGCGACATTGGCCTGCGCCGGCACGTCGAAGAAGGACAACGATCCCGGCGCCTGGATCTATGTGCCCAAAGGCACTTGCGAGAAAATCGCCGGCGGCAAGGTCGTCACCAAGTAGTCAGGCAGTCTCTTTCACGCGGCGCGGAAACGCGGGTGCATATCCCGCGTTTCCCCTGCTGCCGCACCCCACCGGATCGGAAGGCGGCATGCTTCCTCACTCATTCCTGAACGCCTGCGCGGGCTGCGGCCTCGCCATTCTGCTGGCCCTGACCGCCGCCGCTCCGGCCCTTGCCGCGCAGCCGGACTGGCAGGCATGGTCGCCCAAAGTATTCGAGCAGGCCAGGCGCGACGGTCGCCTGGTGATGCTGGACGTGAAGGCCGAATGGTGCGCGGCCTGCCGCAAAATGGACAAAACGGGTTTCAGCGATCCGCGCGTGCTGGATACCCTGCGCCAGCGTTATGTCGCCGTGCGCGCCGACCTCGATCGCGAGCCGGAAATCATGAAACGCTACGGCGCGCGGGGCGTGCCGGCGGTGGTGATCCTGAATGGCGACGGCGTCGAGATCATCCAGCGCCGCGGCTATCTGGAGCCGGACTGGCTGTACTGGCTGCTGCTCGCCGTGGCCGACGATCCTCGTCCCGGATCGCATCGATGAAACGCCGCGCTTTTCTGCTGCGCGGCGCGCTGTTCACGGGCGGCCTTGGGCTCGCCGTGTTGCCGGCAGCCTGGCTTGCCGGCTGTAACCGCACCGCGCCTGCAGCGGCGGACCTGCCCGACGCCGTCTGGCGCACGCTGGCCGCCGTCCAGTCCCATCTTTTTCCTTCCGAGCCGGGTGCGCCGGGCGCGGCGGAGATCGACGCCCTGGGCTATGTCAAATCCATGCTGGCGGTCCCCGGCGTCGACCCCGCCGAGCGCAGCGCGATCATCGTCGGCGCGCAAACCGTCGAGCAAAACGCCCTGGCGCTCGCCGGCAAGGTCTTCGGCGAACTCGCCGAAGCGCAGCGCGAGGCCGTATTGCGCGGCTTCGAGGCCAGCGACGCCGGTCGTCGCTGGCTCGCCGGCATGATGAACTACCTGATCGAGGCGCTGCTCGCCGACCCGGTCTATGGCGGCAATCCGGATGGCATCGGCTGGCGCTGGCTCGACCACTTTCCCGGCTTCCCGCGCCCGCCGGCGGACAAGCGTTATTTCCTGCTGCAACGGCCATGAATGACGAATTCGATGTCTGCGTGATCGGCAGCGGCGCCGGCGGCGGCCCGGTGGCCCTGCGCCTGGCCCAGGCCGGCCACCGCGTGGTGGTGCTGGAAAAGGGGCCGTGGTTGAAGGAAACCGATTTCTACAAGGACGAGCTGGCCTGTTGCCGCCGCCGCGCCTATTTCCCCGACGCCCGCGCCGAGCCGAAGATGCTGGAGACGCGCGAGGACACGGAGAAAGGCGACGCGCCCTGGCAGTCCCAGCCCGCCCATGAAGCGGGTTGGGACTTCTGGAACGGCAACATGGTGGGCGGCGCCACCAACCTGATGAGCGGCCATTTTCATCGCCTGAAACCGGTGGACTTCCACCTGCTTTCCGCCTTCGGCCCCATCGAGGGCGCCAACGTCGCGGACTGGCCGATTTCCTATGAGGAACTGGAGCCGTATTACACGCGGGTGGAACGGGAAGTCGGCATCTCCGGCAAGGTGACGGCGCACCCCTTCCAGGAGCCGAGAAGCGTCCCGGATTTTCCCTTTCTGCCCACCCAGGAGCACCCCATCGCCGGCTGGATCGACAAGGCGGGCAAGGCGCTCGGCTATCACCCGATACCGACGCCGCGCGCCATCCTCTCGCGTCCGGAGCAGGGGCGCGGCGCGTGCAGCTACAGCGGCTACTGCGGCAGCTATGGCTGCGCCACCGGCGCCAAGGGCAGCAGCCGGGCGGCGCTGATCGACCGCGCGCTGGCCACCGGACGCTGCGAGCTGCGGCCCGACGCCATGGTCCACCGGCTGGAAAGCGATGCGAGTGGCAAACTCGTCGCCGCCCATTACGTCGACAAACAGGAACAGCAGCGCCAGGTGCGCGCGCGCCTGTTCGCCGTCGCCTGCCAGTCCATCGAAACCGCCCGCCTGCTGCTGATGTCCGCCAGTCCGCGCCATCCCAACGGGCTGGCCAACGGCAGCGGTCAGGTGGGGAAGAACCTGATTTTCGCCGGCGGCGGCGCCGGTTCGGGCCGCTTGTCTTTCGAGAAATTCGGCGCGCCGTTGCGCGAGTTCGGCACCTTCGTCAATCGCGCCTTGCAGGACTGGTACGTGATCGACGACCGCGCCTTCGGCCCGCGCCAGAAGGGCGGCACCATCGACCTGGTGGAAGTGCACCCCGCCCCCATCGCCCGCGCCACGCCGATGCTGCGGGACCAAGGCCGGCTGGTGTGGGGCAAGCCGCTCAAACGCAAGCTGGAGCAGTACTTCCGCTTCGGCAAGGGCGTCAAGATCGAGGCCTTCTGCGACTGGCTGCCGCACGACGATTGCCGCATCACGCTGGACCCCGCGCTGAAGGACAAATGGGGTCTGCCGGTGGCGCGGGTGCGGGTGGATTTTCATCCGCGCAATCTGCAAGTCGGCTGGTATCTCGCCGACAAGGGCGCGCGGGTGCTGAAGCAACTCGGCGCCGGGGAAGTGGTGGCCTATGCGGTGGGCAATCCGCCGACCAACCTCCAGGCCGGCGGTTGCCGCTTCGGCCACGACCCCGCCACCTCGGTACTCGACGCCGATTGCCGCGCCCACGAATGCGAGAACCTGTTCGTCAGCGACGGCAGCTTTATGCCCACCGGCGGCTCGGTGCCGCACACCTGGACCATCTACGCCAACGCCTTCCGCGTCGCGGACAAAATGCTTGCCCAGTTGGGCGGCGCGCCGAAATCAGACACCTGACAAAGGAGAAGCGACATGCTGCCCGCCCTGAAACACGCCTGTTCCAACTTCCATCGAGCTTATGCCGCCTTCACCCGCAGCCTGTGCTGCCTCGCACCGGCGGTCGATGCGGGGCTGCGCGTCTATGTAAGCTGGGTATTCCTCAACTCCGGCCTGGTGAAAATCCAGTCCTGGTCGACCACCCTGATGCTGTTCGAGAACGAATATGCCGTGCCGCTGCTGCCCTTCGAGCTGGCCGCCTATCTCGGCACCGCCGCCGAACTCGCGCTGCCGGTGTTGCTCATCCTCGGCCTGTTCGGGCAGTTCGCCGCGCTGGCCCTGTTCCTCTTCAACATCGTCGCGGTGACTTCCTACCCGGACATTTCCGAGGTCGGACGCCAGCACCACCTGTACTGGGGAATGCTTCTGGCATGGCTGGCGGTGCATGGCCCCGGCAGACTGTCCGCCGACACATGGCTGTTTCGCCAGCGGATGGACTGACGCTCATGGCAGCGAGAGACACCCACCGATGATGAAACACGCGAAGGGCGAATTGAAGGCCCGCCCCCCCATCCCCCCTCACGGGGGGCTACAGATCGGCTCGCTTCGCTCGACTATCACCCGTCGCTCCGAACGAGTTATTTCACGCTAATGCTCACCAGCACGGATTTCGAACACCTGGTGCGCGCCTATTCGGCGGAGCTGTTCCGCTTCGCCTACTGGCAATGCCGCGATCGGAGTCTGGCCGAGGATACGGTGCAGGAAACCTTCGCCCGCGCCTGGAAGGCGCGCGCGCAGTTGCAGGACATCGAGGCGGTCAGGCCCTGGCTGTACCGCATCCTGCGCAACGAATCCGCGCGTCATTACGAACGCAAGCGACTGGATATGGATGAGCGCGAGCCTTCGGAATTGACCCTCGCCGACGGCTGCGATCTGGAGCGGGATTACGCCGTGCGCGAGCAGGTTGCCCGGCTCCCCGCGCAATACCGCGAACCGCTGTTGATGCAGGTGCTGGGCGGTTTCAGTTGCGCCGAGATCGGCGACAACCTCGGCATCGGCGAGGCGGCGGCCATGCAGCGCCTCACCCGCGCCCGCTTGGCGCTGCGCCGGACGTGGCTGGGCGAAGCCGAAACGAAACGCAAGGAGGTCTGACATGAATTGCCTCGAATTTCGCCGCATGGCGCTGGCCAATCCGCAACATCCAGGGCCAACCGCGCTGGAACATGAGGCTGACTGTCCGGAATGTGCGCGCTTCTACCTTGACCTGCGGCGGCAGGAGGAAGCCCTGTACCAGTCCCTCGCCATCCCGGTGCCGGAGGGGCTGGCCGACCGCATCCTGCTCCGGACCCGACCGCGCCTGTTCGACCGGGCCCGCTCCGTGCGCGTCTGGCTCCCCGCGTTGGCCGCCACATTGGCGCTGGCCCTGGGCCTGAACCTCATGATTTCGCGCGACATGAGTCCGGAATCCCTGGCTGCCAGCGCCATTGCTCATGTCCGGCGCGAACCGGAAACGCTGGTCGCCGAACAGCAGGTGCCCATGGCCAGACTGGTCAGCGCCTTCGCCGGCAGCGGCGGCGAACTGATGAGCGAGCCCGTTCCGATCAGCTATGCCGGGCGCTGCCCCCTGCCCGGCGGCGGCTTCGGCGAACACATCGTGCTCAAGACCGCGCAAGGCAAGGTGACCCTGATCCTGATGCCGGGCAAGCCGGTCGCCGCCGCGCTGCGCCTGTTCAAGGACGGCTTGAACGTCAGCGTGCTGCCGGCGGGCGAAGGCAGCCTGGCGCTGGTGGCCGAGTCGGACGTCCTGGTGCGCGATGCGGAGGCGAATATCCAGCGCGCCGTGCGCTGGCGGCGCGCCAGAACATGACGCGGCCCCCAATTACCGTTACGAATTTCTGAATAGTCGGCGCTGGCAAGACGGCGGGCGCGGATGGCACACGACGGTTCGACGCACTTCAAACCCGCTGTGCAAATTCCTCAAAGCCTTCAAGCGACAACGGTCGACTGAAAAAATAACCCTGATAGGCATGGCAGCCTGATTTGGCCAGAAAATCCCGCTGCGCTTCCGTCTCGACACCCTCGGCGATCACCCCCAGTCCCAGGCTCTGGGCCAGTGCGATGATAGTCCTGGCAATCGCGGCATCGTTGGGATCGCTGAGCACATCGCGCACGAACGACTGGTCGATCTTCAACTGGTCCAGAGGCAGTCGCTTCAGGTAAGAGAGCGACGAATAGCCGGTGCCGAAATCGTCCAGCGAGAAGCCCACGCCCTTGGCCTTCAGCGCAAACATCTTCTCGATAATCTGTTCCACGTTGGCGACCAGCAGGCTCTCGGTCAGCTCCAGCTTCAGCCGTTGCGGATTGGCGCCTGTGTCCTTGAGTACCGCCAGCACCTGAGCCACAAAGTCGGACTGATGGAACTGGTGGGCGCTGACATTCACCGCCAGCGTGAGATGGGCCATTTCGGGTCGGGCGGCCCATGCGGCCAGTTGAGTGCAGGCGGTTTCCAGCACCCACTGGCCCAGCGGCAGGATCAGTCCGGTTTCTTCCGCCAGGGGAATGAATTCGGCGGGCGACACCATGCCGCGCCGGGGATGCTGCCAGCGCACCAGGGCCTCGGCCCCCGTCAGTTGGCCACCCGCCAACTGGGGCTGATAGTGGAGCAGGAACTGCATCTCCCTGACCGCTTCGCGCAGATCGTTTTCCAGGGCGGCGCGTTTCATCACGACGCTTTCCATGTCGGGATCGAAGAAACTCAAGGCGTTGCGCCCCGCTTCCTTTGATTTGTACATGGCAAGATCGGCCTGTTTCAACAGATCGTCAATCGCGGTCTGCTGGCCACGGAACAGGGTCGCGCCGATACTCGGCGTGCTGTGGTAGGCGACATCCTTGAGCTGATAGGTCTGGTTGAGCGTGGCGATAATTTTTTCACCCACGGCTTCCGTCTGGGCGGCGGCATCGCCTTCGTTCACGCTCAGACTGCCAAGCATTATCACGAATTCATCGCCCCCCAGCCGCGCCACGGTGTCTCCCGCGCGCACGCAGGTGCTCAGGCGTTGCGCCACCTGTTGCAGCAACAGGTCGCCCATGTCATGGCCGAGGGTGTCGTTGAGCGTCTTGAACTTGTCGAGATCCAGCAGCAGCAGCGCGCCATAACTGCCGCTGCGGGAACTGGCGGTCATGTTCTGTTTCAGGCGATCCATCAGCAGCGTGCGGTTGGGCAGGCCGGTCAACTGGTCAAAGAAGGCCAGTTCGTTGATCTTCTCTTCCGCCTGCTTGCGTTCGGTGATGTCGTACTGCGCACCGATGTAATGGGTGACGACGCCATCCTCGTCCTTTACCGCCGAGATGGTCAGCCATTTTTGATACTCCTCGCCGTCCTTCCTGCGGTCCCAGACCTCGCCCTGCCATCCGCCGGTGCGCTTGATGGTTTCCCACATGTTGCGGTAGAAGTCTGCATCGTGACGGTTGGATTTGAGCACGCGCGGCGTCTTGCCCACAACCTCCGCTGCCGTATAGCCGGTGATCTCGGTGAAAGCCCGGTTGACCCGCAGGATCACGCTGTCGGCGTCGGTTATCACCATGCCTTCGCGCGACTCGAAGGCGGTGGCGGCTATGCGAAGTTCCTCCTCGGCCTGCTTGCGGGCGGTGATGTCGCGCAGAAACACGAACATGTGCCCGCCCGCGACATTGCGGTACGTGGTGCTTACCTCGACGTGCCAGATCGATCCGTCCTTGCGGCGATGCCTGGTTTCAAACTGGTCGTGGCCGTTCTCGATGACGTGCCGAATATGCCTTGCGGTCTCGGCGGCGTTTTCCTTTGCTTCCAATTGGGAAATTTTCATCCCCAGCAACTCTTCGCGCGTGTATCCCGACTGATCGCTGTAGGTAGGGTTGACGTCAAGCAAATTGCCCTGGTCATCGACGCGCCAGAAGCCGTCGAGCGTGGTTTCCAGAATGCCGTGGAGGGCTTCGTAACTGATGCGCAGTTCATCTTCGGTCTGCCTGCGTTCGGACTCGTGGGTCTTTAGTTGGTCCTGCATGGCAGACAGGCTTCCGAGCACGCTGTTCTCCATGCCGGCAGCGACCGTGATGGCGCCAGAGAAGTCGCCCCGGCCAATTTCGCGGATGCACTCCCGAACTTTCGTCGCCGAGCCGCCCAGAGTCCGGCGCAAAGCCGCGTAAGTCCGCCAGAGCGTGAGTATTGCGCCCACAACGAACAGGATGAACACGAACCGCCACACACGGGCATTGCGCTCCGCGGCACGAACCCGGTCGGCGGTACGCTGGTCCATTCGCGCGTAAAACTCGTTGATCGGCCCCATGACGGCTGCCTTGGCTCGGTGATAGGTGGCGTCGTGCATCATCAGGCGCGCCCGGGAGCGGTTGGCCTCCTCGGCGGGGCCGGAGGTCTCGGCCAGTTTCATGGCTTCGAATTCGATAGCCGTCAAAGCATCGGAATTGGCCTTGGCTTCGCCCAGTTTGCGCAATTCATCGTCGGCGAATCCGGCCTGGCGCATCAGTTCCAGCAGGGCGACGGCCTGTCCGCCATTGGTCCGCGGCGATTGCTCGTCCGCCACGACCATATCCCAGTAAACCGTCAGGTATCCCGTTGGCCGCGCCTTTCTGCCGTCACGGATATCGAGTATGTCCTGGTAATATTGTCGGTAGCGGGGATCGCCGGTCACCACATAGGTTCGGGCCATGCGCGTCAGATCGTCCGACGACTGGCGCAACTGATCCGCCAGCAGAAAGGAGCGATGCCGCAACTCGTTGGCATGATCGATGCGGCCTTCAGCGAGGACATAGACGCCAAAAGCAATAGCCATCGCAAGAAACATGGCCGCTGTCGGCAGGAGCTTGCGTGGAAATAGCTGCATTCTGTCTTGGAAAGCCATGGACTGTATTTTTGCGCTTGTACTCCGCGCGATTCTAGCCGTTCCGGTGCACCGCCAGACGCCACAGCGAGGTCAGTTCCGCCGCGCGCGCGGCATGCAGCGGGTCGGTGTTGTCGGCGGTGCGCGGATGATCCGGCTTCGCATCCATGCGGCCCACGACTTTCAGGCCGGCTTCTGCAAAGGCCGCCAGCAGTTCGGCGCGCGAGCGCAGACCGAGATGTTCGGCGAGATCGGAGAGCACCAGCCAGCCTTCGCCGCCCGGTTCCAGATGCGCGGCGAGCCCCCCGATGAATCCCATCAGCATGCGGCTGTCGGGGTCGTACACGGCGCGCTCCAGCGGCGAGTTGGCGCGGGCCGGAAGCCACGGCGGGTTGCACACGATCAGCGGCGCGCGGCCCGGCGGAAACAGGTCGGCCGGCATCACGTCGACCCGTGCCGCCAGCCCGAGCCGCGCCATGTTTTCGCCGGCGCAGGTCAGCGCGCGAGAATCCTGATCGGTGGCGATGACGCGGGCGACACCTCGCCGCGCCAGCACGGCGGCCAGCACGCCGGTGCCGGTGCCGATGTCGAAAGCCAGCGCGCATGCCGCCGGCATTGGCGCGGCGGCGACCAGGTCCACGTACTCGCCGCGAATCGGGGCGAAGACGCCGTAATGCGGATGGATGCGCTCGCCCAGCGCTGGCACCGCGACGCCCTTCTTGCGCCACTCGTGCGCGCCGATCAGGCCCAGCAGTTCGCGCAGCGAGGCGACGAAGGGGCCCTGTTCCCCCTGGGCCGGACCGTAGGCTTCGCTGCACGCCTGCCGCACGTCGGGCGCCCGACGCAGGGGCACCCGGTAGTCGTCTTCAAACGGCAGCAGCAACATGCCCAGCGTGCGCGCGCGTTGCGCCTGCGCCTGCCGATACAGATGAAAGGCCTCGGCGGAGGCGGTCGTTGGCGAGGCCGTTTTGCGCGGCTTGCGCTCGATGCGTCGCGCCATGGCTTGCAGCAACTGGCGCGCGTTCTGGAAATCGCCGCGCCACAGCAGCGCCGTGCCCTCGCTGGCGAGGCGAAAGGCGGCGTCGGCTGTCAGGCGATCGTCGGCGATGACCACGCGCTGCGGCGGCGGCGTGTTGCCTTCGGAGTGCCAGCGAGCGCAGCGCGTTTCGCCGTGCTCGGTCCAGCGGATGACAGGGGCGGCACTCACGATGCAGCCTGCCACGGGGGAAATCTGACTTCAAGCAACACGAGGGAACCCTTGATGAGTGGAAAAATGAAGCGCATGGTACGTCGCCGCCGTGAGTCTGTGCTTTTTTCCAGCGCGACCGCCAGATAGTCCGCTCATCGCCGTAAAAGACCACGGCGACACGGCGGAAGATCGGGAGCGATATAACGTCGGTACTATTTCCTGTGGTAAATTGGCGCGGTTTTGAACGAGCGTCGGTGCGCCAGATAAGCATGACTTGGCGCGGCGGTCGGGATACCGTTGCGCGATGGACAAAAATAACAGGGGGAGTGTAACGGTGGAGAGATTCAACAACCTCAGCATCAAGGTTCGTCTGGCGCTGATCATGGGATTCCTGTCCGTAATGATGCTTGGCGGTGGCGCCATCGGTCTTACCGGCATCGTGATGGCCAACAAGGCGCTGGAATCCAATTACAAGGATCGCCTGGAACCCACCAAAATGGTGGGGCGCATCATGTTGCTGATGAGCGAGAACCGCTCCCAGGTCATGCTGGCTTTGCAGCACAGCCCGGACAGCCCTTTCTTCAAGATGCACGACCATCCGATCAAGCTGCACACCGACAACATCATCAAGAACCGGGATGAAATCAACGCTATTGTCGATGTCTACAAGAATCACAATATGACCATCGAAGAATTGGTGCTGGCGGACGGGTATAACGCAGCCCGCGCCCACTTCGTGAAAGAAGGCCTGCTGGCTGCGCGGGAAGCCCTGCTTGCCGGGGATTTCGTCAAGGCCAACGAAACCCTCCTGAAGAAAATCAACCCGCTTCACGCCACCGCCAATGCCGCCGCGGACGATCTTCTCCAGCAAGTCCTGATCGACGGCAAGGCCGATTACGATATTTCCATCCAGCGCTATAAACTAATCCGCAACAGCGCGGTGGTTGGTACGCTGCTGGGCATTCTCGCCGCCATCATGATGGGGGCTTTTCTTGTCCGTTCGATTGCCAGACCGCTCACTGTCACAATCGGTCATTTCGGGGAAATCGCCAAGGGCAACCTTTCTTCCACGATCGACGATCGCCGCAAGGACGAGATCGGCGGGGTGCTCAAGTCCCTGGCGGCCATGCGGGACAAGTTGAGCGGCATCCTGCGCGAAGTCGAGGACTGCGGACGCTACATGGGGCAATCGGCGTACCAGGTGGCGACGATTTCAAACGAGATTGCCGAGGTGAGCAAGCAGCAGGAAAGCCGTTCGGGCGAGGTCACCAGCGCCATGCAGCAGATGCACCAAATTTCCTCCAACGTACAGACGCAAGCCATCGAAGCCGCGGATCGTTCGCATCAGGTCGAGAAACTGGCGCGTGAAGGGATCGATAACGTGCGTCAGAACATCGGCTCGATGGAGGAAACCACGCGGCAGGTTGGTCGTGCTTCGGCTGAAATTCAGGAGCTGGAAGAATCCGCCCAGCAGATCCACAACATCGTCAATACCATCAAGGAAATCGCCGGGCAGACCAATCTGCTGGCCCTCAATGCGGCGATTGAAGCGGCGCGCGCCGGCGAGCAGGGGCGCGGTTTTGCCGTGGTGGCCGACGAGGTCAGAAAGCTTGCCGAGCGCACCACCAACTCGGCCACGGAAGTCAGCGGCATCGTTGAGCATCTCTCCGGCAAGGTGCAACAGGTGGCCACAACCATGGATGTAGTGGTGCAGAAAGTGAACATTACGCAGAAAGAAGCGGGGGAAACCGCCCGCGCCATCGAGGGCATGGCCAGCAACGCGGTTGAAACCGCACATGCCAACCAGGGGATTTCCGATGCGAGCAGCCAACAGTTGGAGCAGTTCCGTTTGCTGCAATCGACGCTGGAAACCCTGTTCATGATTTTGAAGGAAAGTGGCACCAAGGTTGAGACCACGGCGGCCATCGGCGATGACTTGCGCATGGTTACCGGCAGGTTGAACAACCTCATGTCAGGCTTCACCTTCAACAGCGGGATCATGATCGAAGCCGCGCAGCACGAGAAGCGCCATGCTCCCAGGGCGCAAAACAGCCTGCTGGTAAAAATGTCCCAGGGCGGCGATACGATGGAAGCCCTGAGCAGCGATTTCTCCATGGTGGGTCTGCGCCTGAGGCTTCCCCAACCGGTAAACGAACGCGAGCAAGTCGATCTTGCTCTATATCTACCCAACGAAGACCTGAATCAATATGAGCGCCAGAAACCTTTGCGTCTCAAGGCGAGTATCGCCTGGCAACGCAAGGAAGGCGGGAATTATCTGTGCGGCGTGGAGTTTGTGAAAGTCGACGAAAGCCAGCGCAATGGGCTTAAGAAATGCTTTGCGTTTTTCCACAAGAACGCGGAATTTGCAAACAAATTCAATTGATGATCTGCTCCTCGCCGTGTTGCCAGCGCCGACTTTTATCTATCGCCGGCACTTTCGTCAAACCCTCTTGGCAAACTCCTCGAACTCATCAATCGGTAGCGGGCGGCTGAACAGATAGCCCTGATAGGCATGGCAGCCATGGCTGGCGAGGAAGTCTTTCTGGGCCTCGATTTCCACTCCCTCCGCGATGACCGCCAGGCCCATGCTTTCGGCCAGGGCCTTTTGCAATGGCGGCATCGTTGGGGTCGGTAAGGATGTCCCTGACGAAACCCTGGTCGATTTTCAGTTGATCCAGAGGCAGGCGCTTCAGGTAGGAAAGCGACGAGTAGCCGGTGCCAAAGTCGTCCAGTGAAAAACTCACCCCCTTGGCTTTCAGTGCGGTCATCTTGGCGATGACGTCCTCCACGTCATCCACCATCAGACTCTCGGTCAGTTCCA